>Ga0213867_1000253_pt1 | contig 24584 bp, 39 predicted proteins | sample PICome_12_FD_160120 | JGI IMG/M metagenome (GOLD analysis project Ga0213867, IMG submission 160120) | Coastal seawater microbial communities near Pivers Island, North Carolina, United States - PICO540 | ecosystem: Environmental > Aquatic > Marine > Coastal | place: USA: North Carolina... | reverse complement strand
TACCTACGGCAAACTCGACTGGAGTAACACCGTTCTTTTCACACATTGCCTTTTCTCCTGACTTGATAGCACGTGATGCATTTGTAATGTCTGGATGATTAACACCAATACCAGCACAGAATAGCTTCATGCCACCACCTGTACCAGTTGACTCGATGACTGGTGTTTTATTATCTTGTTGTCCGAATTTTTCTGCCACGATTGTAGCGAATGGATAAACTGTCGATGAACCGACAATTTGGATTTGCTCTCGTGCCTGTGCGTTTGAGGCCACAAGAGCAAGAGCTGTTGCGAGAATGATTTTTTTCATCTGTACGTTCCGTCTAAGTTGTAGTTTTTACCGTTATACAAAAAACACATTAAAGCAGTAAGAACACCATATTCCTTCTTTAACTTGACGAACCACTTCCAATAATGTGCTATACTATTACTTATCATCTAGAACGATCACGTTGTGTTAAAGTTTTGTTAAGTTTTTCGCGATTGTTTTCATTCCACTGGCGTACTGCATATTGCCTTTGCTTATCGCGGTTCTCAGGATACAAGTGTTCGAAACCTTTCATACCCCAACTTTTTGCCCAAGCGGCTGTCTGATCTATGCTATGTGCTTTCATTCTGAATACCTTTTAACTGTTCTACCAATGAATGTGAATCTTCGGGTGATTCAATAAGATGTTTACGTGCAGTATACAAACGTTCAAGACGTTGTCTAACTGCACGAACTTTTCGTTTAGATTCCCAAAAACTAATTTCTTTTTCAACACGAGAAAGGCCAAGACCAATTGCCCTAGTATCTCTCGTTACACTTCTCATATGCATTACACTCATTCGTGTTCTCCACCATTACCTCGTCCTAATCCACCAAAATACTGTGGTGATCGACGAGCTGTTTCAAATGTTCCGACAGTAATTACAATAGCTGCAATTAAAAGAACATGTCCGATTACACTTACACCGAACGCAGTCCAACTGCCAACAATAAACGCAAATACAATACACCACATCCAAGCCAACACTTGCATTACTAAGTGTCGTACTTGAAGATCTGGAATATTACTAAGTGGATTACGTTTGTCATCCATCACAGCATTCCAACCATTAACTATAAATGTTCTCACTGGATAAACTCCTTTTTCGTATGTAACTTTTAGCGGATAGTGAGCATCCACAATATCTTTAAACTCTATAGCATCATACTGGTCGATAAAATATCTAACTACAATATGATCTCTAAAGTATCCTTTAACGCGATACATTATGCAGCATCATAGATTTCAACGTATCGTTTTTCATTTTGTTTTTTTGCTAAACCGCTTTGATGCGCAACTTTAATAATTGTATCTATCACATTATCACATACAAAAGTATCAATATTACGACCACCACCGTAAATACGAATAAGCTTTTTTCCTTCTCCATTTGTTCGATCACAAATAAGCTCATAGCATGATCTTTGTGATAATCGCGATGGACTGAGAGATAATAGTCCTAACATATCTTTTGTTAGGATTTTATCATCACTCATTTTTGTCCTCGAACAAAATGCTTTAAACGGAATTCTTACACCAGAAATATCTGTATATAGTTTTTCTCTAGCCATTATGCTACCTCAGCCATTTGAATTGCTTTATCCATTGCTTTACGCTTACGAATATCGTTTCCACCAAACCAATTAGAATACAAACGATTATCTGCATTGCGACCTTGTACATGATCTGTTACAAAGGTTACAGCGTTAAATGCCTGCCACCATGAACCTTCAGCGAACTGAGTACCAGGTTGTACATCAAGCGCATCATAGCAAAACTTAGCATTACGAGATAGTGTATCAACAGAAAGTGCTTTATCTTGTACACGCTTATCAGCTGTACGTGGAAACACTGTATTGAAAAATTCAACTACGTTATCTTGTGTGTAACGCTTTGAACCAAGGAATTGTGCAACTTCTTTGTATGAGTTCATCATACGTGTTGCAATACCGAGTTGCTCTTTAACCATCGATGCATCGAACTCTGTTCTATGCCCAACTCTTACAGAGCGATCAGCTTTTTGATCGAGCGAATAAGTAAGAGTATTGTTACAGACTACACGAATTGGCGTAAAGCGTACGTCAATAGACTTACCATATTGATGTGGATTAGAGAATAGAAGATACGAATCAACTTGGTCACCTTTGAACAATTCAAATGACTCTTTGACTTTAGCCAAAGCCCATACCATTTGACCATCTTTTAATGAACCAGCGGTATGCATTTCCATATCACCTGCCATTACATAATCTGAGAAGAACTCAAATGCTTCTGTGTTTTGTACTGGATTCCAATTTTCACCAACGTTTGTAAGAATACGACCGTCAGTGTCGCGCACTAAAGACTTTTGTCCAGTTGGCATACGCTTACCGTCAAAATCAATATATGATTCAACTTCGCGTACATTCCAATCAAGTCCAGCTTTTTGCATCATCTGAGTTGGTGTCAAATCATTTGATACAGGTACACCAAGACCATGCCATGGAACTTCACCTGCGTATGCCATTGTTTCTACTAAATGTGCCATAATATATTTCTCTCTTTCATTTCATTTTATAGATCTATTATACCCTGTTTTTTCGGAAAAGTAAACAAAAAAGTTTACTTAAAAGCGATTTTTTTCTCGACAGATTTGATATGCTTACACTTCCGATATGCAATGCAATCACACTCAAATCCGTATTCGACCATTTCGACATGATATGTATCTCCTCTACTTCCACTAATAGGCCAACGGACACCAACTAAATGGTGGCCACGTGTTTCTATAACTTCACTTTGATGTGCCACGATAACTCCTTACTGCACCAGGTATCATTGAAGGATATTCACCAAGATAAGTACCAGCTAAAAGATCGTTTGGTATAATTAGATCTTTGTGTGGATGATCGATAGCATCCCAATTTTTATGGATAAATTTAGCCAACTCATCAAACTCTGCATCAGAGATTAATGGATCATCCTCCACATAATATGCGTATGCACACATGAGATATTTTGCAATAGGATTTTTCATTATAGCATCATCAAGATAGGTAATGTAGCAACGACGATAACAAATAAAACTCCAGCAATCCACTCATACTTAGCCATTATACAGCCCTTCCACATGCAACTATTGAAGACATCATCAACCGAGCTTGCTTGAGGCGAGACTCGAGATGTTTGATAACTTTTTCGTTTTGGATTGGACGGGCTGCTTCTTCCATCAACCAGACTGGGAGGACACGAAGCATACGCTCAACACTTTCACGCTGTCTATCAGGTGTAAGAGTGCTGATCATACGCTTATAAGCTGCATTTGAGATTGGTTTAGTCATACTTAGCTCCTTCTTTCATTTTATAGATATATTATACCATAAAAAAGAGCTATTGTACATGCTAAAAACGCATTAAAATGAATTTTTTTTCATTTTTTTTAATATGGTGCTTTAGTTTCTTCTGGCATTACATCGAAATCAACGCCTTCACCAACCACTATAATGCATGTGGTTTCAGGATCAAAAAATTCTATAAATGCCCATTTACCATTATCTGCATTATATAGCATAGCATACATTTTAGTGTAGATGTCGTTTTCTACTCTAGCATTTCCTGTAGAAGAAAATAATGGCACGAGACCATCGCCATCGAGTCTATCGAAAACTTCTGCTGGACTTGCGCATTGAATTGGCTTTTCTGCCCATACCGGTCCAGCAAATGCAACATTGCAGAATACTATAACGCTGATAGAAAAAATCCATCCAGCTAGTAATTGTTTACCGAATTTACTCATTACATATTATCGCCGAATCCAAGCATTGCACTCAGACCGAACACCTCCATTATCATAAACGTAAAGATCATGAGGACAATACTCCACATAATCAACTTACCATTAAAGTTTGTTGCTGCTAATCTGATGGCAATTAATTCATTGCCTAAAAATCTTAACATTAACTCGAATTCATTATGGTCTTGTTTAACTACAACACCAGACTTCTTTTCTTCTGCCATTAAGCTGCCATTTCATATTTATTCATTGGATTAGCTGGGTTAACACCTAACATGTTACCCCAGGCTGTGTAATAATGTCTCATCCCAACTTCATCATGAATTGTAGAATTTTCATGGCGGCCATGTAGAATGTTTCTTGATTCGGTACCTTCTCTCATTGTGGTACCTTGACCTGCAACACCAATCAAATCTTCATGTAGGTTACGACCGAATGGTCCCCAAATAGAATTGTGGTGTTTGATTCTTGTTTGTCTTTCTTCAGGTGTATCCTTACGTAAACCGTAACCGCGGAATTCAATGAGTACTTTATTAGGTCCAAGCGGTGTTACTGAGTCTGAACGATATGCACTCCCGCGAAGGTTAAAGTTGAATCCTGGAAAGAGGTCGACCATGTACCACTGGTTGGGCGGCAGATTGGGAAAAGATAGTTCCCCGCGATCTTCAAATCCGTCATACTCTTCATAGTTAACAGTAAAGCTGCTAACATTAACATGACCATTATCAAAAGGGATATTCTTTCTAGCGAAATATTCATCGTTAAATCCTGACACACGATTAAAGTAGTGCATAAAGTCGTGATAGAACTCGCTGTTAGTATCATGCCATAATTTATAATTAGTATCTATAACTGCTTTATGGTAATGAAAAACTTCCATTTCTTCGGTATCAATAGCATCAGCAATACAATCGAATGCACCTGCTGTCCATTCATCTACAGACTGCGTAGGATTAGGATCTAGTGTCACCCATATCATGCCACCATGTTTGACTTCACAGTGTAGTTTTTTACCACAGCCTCTATCGATAGCAACTTGATTGCCAGCTGGAGATTGCATTTGTAAATTATATGCTGCTTTCACGCCATCACCAGTATTCCATGCAATTACGTTTTGACCTGCGATTTGTGTAGTACGAAAATCATCTTTATTATACATCTCACTGATGTGGCACATAGGAACCCACACCTTTGAAAAGATTTCTTCTTGTTCACGTAGATAGATGCTATGATCATTATAGCATTCACTACTAATATATTCTACCTTTGGTGTTTTAGTCCAATTGCTATGATTACGTGGTGCCATTAAGCTCTCCTTTGAATGAGTTGCAGGATTCTGTTTCGAGGCTCCTGCGGGCCCAGAGATTATGCCGCTAGGCGCATCTCAGGAGCAAAGTTATCGTTTGCATTTACTTTTTTGATTCTCCACTGCCTTCTCGTATCTGTCGATCCTATTTCGCCCCCATCATAAAAAGTCTCGCGTGATATATTGAATAGTTATTGATACAAATATATTCTACACATTTTTGTCTAAACTGCCACAATAACACTTCATCCATTATAAGACTCCTTATGGTGGAGGCGGTGGGTACTGCCCCCACGTCCAGTCTACGTCCATCCAGTTTCACTGAATCATTTTTTATTTATATAGTATTATACCACATTTTTAATACGTTGTACATACTAGATTATATAAATATTACTGAGAGTGAGTTTCATAATAAATTTGAATTATATCTATCTAACCAGAATAGAGGTAGATCAAGATGCCAGTAGCAGAGATTCTAGCAGGAATCTCACTCGTAAAGGCGAGTGTTGATTTCATAAAATCAAATATTGACACCGCAAAAGATGTAGGCGAAATAGCTGGTGCTATCGATGGGTTGTTTCGTGGAAACGAAGATATACAAAAAGACAGAAATAAAAGGTCAAAGCCTGGAATTGCAGATCAATTTGGAATAAACAACGTAGCAAAGGAAATGATTGACGCCAAGTTAGTCGAAGAAAAAATGCAAGAGATGAGAACTCTTGTTGATCTTCGATTCGGCCCGGGAACTTGGCAAAGTATTATTGATGAAAGAATTAAAAGAATTGCAGAAGCAAAAGAAGCTGCAAAACAGGCTGCAATTAAAAAGCGTAAAGAAGATGCAGAGTTTTGGGAACAGATGAAGATGCTTTTGATTGTTGTTGGTTGTGTTGTTATGGGTGGCGGAGCGTTAATTGCTGCAATTATGGCATCATGATATATATTTTCTTAATAGTCTTAACGTACTTAATAGGACTAGTATTTTATGGCGCGTATGCTTATGAGATGATTGAAAACTTTGACGTACCATATAAAGAAACAGAGCTTGAAAGAAAAACAAAATCAGTTAAAGAAAGATACAATCTTTGGTATTTGCCATCATTATACAAATAGGTGCAACAATCTACGCGTACGATCATCTGACATATTCAGACTTACATACGTGTGAATATCATAAAGAAAAAATAGAATCGCTTATAATGTATAGGTGGACACCTACTGATGTGACGTGTCATGCACATACAATTGTAAAATAGCATAATGAATAACTTTCATTAAATCTTTACGTGCATCTTCATTTGAACCTTTATTCCCATAACGTTGAGCATATTTCATAACATTGCCCATATTAAATCCAGTTCCATGGCCAGCATCATAGATAAATTCTGATGCCTGAAATTTCTTTTTAGAATAATGAGCATTATATGTTGACATAATATACTCAGCAATTTCATCGATATATTCATCTTCATTAAATTTAAAATCAATAGTATTACTCATTATTTTTCCCATCTATAAAATATGTGTTGATCAATTTTTAGTGTTTTAGTTTTGCTTGAAGCCCATGCTGGTTTTACGTAGTCGGCATGATAATGAGTAGCGCCATTGGTGAAGTCTGTAAGATGTCCATGATAGACTTTAAAAGCGATGGAACGAGCAAACTCATAGATGTCATTATCAGCAGTAGGAACATTGTCAGACTTGCCATCACAATACCAACTAAATTGACAACGATGGCGCAATGGCACCATATTGTCTTTATTTTTCCAAGACGGTCTTTCAGGTCCTTGCTTAATAACCTCACAATATGAGTGAGGAAAACGATTATCATTAACACGATTACGAGTGACAAAAGCGACACCAATCATTCCTTTTCCTGTTTGATTACGAGCTTCCCAATAGATATTATCTGCTAAGCATTGTTGTTCAGATTGTGCAGAATGCAATAATCCTGCTTCTGCTGTGGCACCAAATGCAGATTTCCCGGTGATTAAACCACCGAGAAATGCAATCGCACATGCTCCTAAAAGATAAGTCTTCATTATGCTTGACCTACTTTACCGAAGCCAAAGCTTTCAACTGTAAAGCACTCAGAATATTCATTAGTGATGACATCACCAACTGAGATAGAATGCATACGATTAAGACGCTCAATCTTTTCTTCAGGACCAATGTTACCAATCTCAAATACTTCGTCAAGAGTTTCTGCTTCAATAACACACACTTCTTCGTATGCTGTTAGAAAGAATAAGCTAGCGACTTTACCAAAAAATCTTGCATCGATTGCTTCTTTTTCGGCTTTACGATCTTTGCGAATTTGATGAACAGTGAATTTCATAATGTAGCTCCTCAGCTTTTTTCATTTTATAGATCTATTATACCATAAAAAAAGAGGATTGTACATAGTAAAAACGCATTTAATTAAAATATTTTACACATTTTTTTGTTGAAATATAATCGAAGACTGTTTTCCAGTAATTATTACCTTTACCACTAGATCCATACTTTGCATATAAATCTTCTTTATTATGCAGTAGATTTTCTTGTATAAACCATGTCATTGTAGTTCGCATAACTGGCGATTCAGTATCAGCTTCATATCCATGCCACGTAACTTTATGTTCTGGACAAAAAATCTTAGCTCTATTAGGTTTCCATTCTGTGGTATGATGATAATCAGTTTCAGTACTATATAAGGTAGTTCCTAAATTTTTTTCTGGATGGATATAGATTACCATAGTTATACTTTTTTCACGTGCATCATCATGAATTGGCCAAGAAATACCAGAATTTAAACGTGATATTGATGGATAACAATAAACACTATCATATTTTCTAGCATTAGGATAAAACCCATAAACATATTCTGCGCAATCTAGCCATTGTTGAATAAGTTTATCACTACGAAATTTGGTTATAAATTCACCTTCAGCGGCGCCATGTGTATTATTCATATATTGTAAAGCACCTTCATCATCCCCATCCCTCAAGAGAGTATGAACAGTGTCATTTTTTGATTCGATAGAATCTACAATTTTATCAAAACATGATTCACAGAATATATCATCAACTAATATATGGCGCCATGGTTCTTCTACAATAGTTCCCTTTTTGATTTGAGATAAAAAATCGCAAGTGCAATTCTCGTTATCGAAATCAATCATTAGTAAAATCTTTAATCATAGGAAAAATAGGTTCTAGTGCTTGCGCGCATTCTTGTGCGAGCGTGATGTGTTCTTTTTGCGTTCCGTGCCCAGTACGTAATCCGACATAATGGATCCAGGACCTAATGGTCCCATTGACGTAGAGCCTCGATTCCATAATACCTTCCGGAAGAACCGCACGAGCTTGTTCTTTAGCAATACCATTTTCGATGGCCCATTCGTAGGATTTTCTTGCTTCATTAACTACCTCCGCTTGTTTTTGTAACCAATTAAATTCTAAATCAACTCGTTGATCACTATCCATCATATCAGCCAATTCAATACTATTCTGTCTATTCTTTGTGTCTTGAAGTCTTGCTTGTCTTATGACAAAATTAAGATCTTGTGTAGGATCAGCATATCTCTGAGAAAACTCTTGAAAAGAAAATGATCTATGTCTTAGTAGTTGCCTAGCGATATCACGAGTTGTAGTTATCTCTAAGCAAGCGCTAACCATTTCAAATGGCGACCAGTGTTTTTCTCTAATGAGATATCGTAATAATTTTTCTGAGGTTTCGGTGTTATCTTGGTTTGAGGGATTCGAGACACGGGCTGTATACGCAATAAGTTCTTGGATGTCGTTACCAACATAGAGATCCTCCGGTGGTTTTGAATAACTAATAAGTCTTGCTGTCATGGATTCATAATTCCTAATACATAATTTTCTGCAGCATTTTCTGCATACATTTCGCTATGTTCATATAAAGTTCTTGTCTCAACGAGTTGATCTGATTCCCACATGTCAACGTAATAACCATGACTATTTCTCATAACAGTTGCTTTACGATTTTTATATTTATCATCACCCCAATAAGTGCTAAGTTCTGGACCTTTATATATCATTATTCTTTCCTTATAAACCATACGTTGTCGCCACCGGCTTTTTGCCAGCCAGGTAAAAGTTCATTAACTGCCTTTACTACACCCTTCATATGTATATCATGACCACTAATCAAACCACCCTTACGAACTTTTGATTTCCATAATTTTATATCTAAATAAACCTCATCGTATTGATGTGATGCATCAATAAAAATAAAATCTAGTGATTCATCTTCAAACTTTCTACTAGCACTACTTGTAAAATCTCTAATCAATTTTACTTGATCAGGATTTTTTAGTTTCTGCAATTTATTATTAACTGTTGCCCATGCAGCATTTGGTTTAATATCTGTTAAATCCATGGTACCATCAAATCTAACTTGCTTATCAGACCAAATATCAATACCATAAAGAATTAATTCATCAGGAAACGCTTCTTTTATTTGAAAAAGATTTCTACCTAGTTGTACACCGAGTTCTGCGCCAATTCTATAGTCATATTTTTTTATTTGGGTAATAAGCCATTTAGTACGGTTCAAAGTTTGAAGTCCTTAAATTTCGACATTTTTTCATTTGCTTCACTTTTATCAAAAACTGGAGTATCATCAGTCAAATCTTGCTGACTTTCATCAACATCGAATAGTCGCATCTTAGCTCTATCTACTCCAATTACAAACCTACGATTTGAAGTAGGGTCATTATATCTATTCTTTAATTGTTTGACCATCATTTGACCTTGTTTCTCGAGTTCTTCGGTAGAGACAAGAGCAAACATTAGATCTGCTGTAGCGGGTAATCCAAAAGACTCGGACGTATCTTCAAGCCCAACATCTGAGTTACTATAACCAGAACGAGTCGTTTGCGTTGCAGAGAAGACCGGTACGTCGAACTCAACCGCAAGACCGCGTAGCTCTTCAGCAATTGCTTTAATGTACGAGTATGAATTAATTGCACCACCCATTCCTTTCATTCGAGACGAAGAACAAATATTAAGATAATCAATAAAAATAATATCTGGTTCAAATTGACGTTTTAATTTTAGTTCATTAAGCAATGCTCTAAAATGACCAACATGAGCTGAGCCAGTTGGATATTCTTTTACAATAAGGCGACCAGTTGTTTTGCGAGCAATGTCTTCAACTTTAGTTCTAAACATCTCATTAGATAGATTAGAAAGCTGATCAATAGGCACATTTAATAGATTAGCATCGATACGTTCTGCAATACGTTCTTCTGCCATTTCCATAGTAATATATAATACATTCTTACCATCTACCAGAGCACTACTAGCAACATGACACATGAATAGAGACTTGCCAACACCAGTACCTGCAAGGGCAATGTTAAGTGTTTTATTAGGTACACCACCCTTTGTAATCTGATTAAAATAATCGAGATCAAAGGCAATGCGAGACTCTTTCTTATGATAGAAGTCAAAGCGATCTTCCATGTTGTCAACATAATCGTGTCCTACGTTTGTATCAAATGCTACACCAAGAGCCGTAGACAAAAGATCTGGTAGTGCACCTTTAGTCATTGTCTCATGCTTGCCGTCAATGATTGATATTGATTCCATAATAGCATTGTAGATTGCTCTATCTTGGCACCACTTTTCAGTAGTATCAATAAGCCATTCTTCATCAATCTTTTCGGCTGAAAACAACTGTGGCAAGATGTCAACTGCAACAGTATAATTTTCACCAGATAATCGATCTGTTGAATCAAGCTCAATCTTAAATGATTCGCTTGTCGGTAGCCTATTATATTTAGCTACATACTTACCAGCTTCTTTAAATAATATACGATAGATACCTTCGAAATAATCAGGTTTGATAAATGGAAGTACTTTACGCATGTACTTCTCATCTGTCAATAAATTTCTAAGGATTGTCTGTTCAAGATTTGCTTTCAAGTTTACCTTCTTCTCTCATCTGTTCTCGAATCTTGGTAGCAGAGATGTCGTGAATCGCTTTACCAAGATCGTGCTCTGTAAATGTATACCCAACACCTCGACCATAACCAATGTCAACAATGTTTGGTACTACCATTATAACATAATCTTCATCGATTGTAAACCCATGCATGAATAAAGATGCAGCAATATTTTCTGTCACAGCTTCAATATCGAATGGATTATCATCTTGACCAGGTACTCGAGAATTTGCTTCTCTTTTTTCTGGCACTTGACGAACCATGATAGCAACTTGACCAGTCATGGCATAACAACGTTTGAATAACTCTGTATGTCCATCATGCCATGGTTGCCATCTGCCGAGCATTTGAACTGTTGGATTTAATGGGTCAAATTTACTCACTGATCATCACCCATACAACATTATGCTGATGAGAGGTCTGAACAAAATTACCTGCCTTTGTCCAATCAATCATAGCTAGAGAGTTATCATCAGGAATCCATACCTGTTCATTTTGTACCATCACTTTATGCTCTGACGGTGGGATTACAATATCAGGTTCTTTTAGGTATTGATGAGCTGCCACTCCAGCTGCAATTAGAAGTAGTACTTCCATTACTTATTCCTTTCCATATAATTTTTAATAATTGGTAATAATTGTGCATGAGTATCTTCAAACCAATCTGCAACGTGATAATTACAGTCTGTAGGCTTCTCAAACATCTTATCAGTCTGTTCGAATGTACTACCTTCAGCTGCTGGTCCATTTACAGATTTGCTTTTATTTACAGTATCCATCCAAATTACATAGTCAGCATCAAAGGCTTCACGTGCCTTTTCTGTTGGTGCTACGAAGTCGGTTACAGCAACTTTACCTGCCATTACAACACCGTCTGAAAGATACCTCATACGCTGTGCTTGACGAATACGGCCTTCAGGTGTAAAATCCCAATCATCGTATTTTGTTCTAACTTGATCGGCATTGATCCATACTGCACCAAGTAATTCTGCCAATGGTTCTGCAAGAGTAGTCTTACCACTACCAGGCAATCCGCAAATTAAAATCTTCATTCTTTTTCCTTAAATTGTATAGAACCATCTCCGCTTTCAATGGCTTCTCTAATAATTTCTTCAAGAATTTCTCCAACTTCTTGTTGGAGATCTTTGTTCTCAATAGTTAATTCGCTATCAGGTGTTTCAACTATGAAAAAATTATAATTTAATACGTCTTCACCTATATCATTATATGATATAGATCCTATTTGTACAACTGTTTCATTAAAAATGCCATCAGTGATACGTATATGCCAATTCTGTTCATGATCTGGACCAGGAACTAATTGATAAGTAACGTTTTCTTTATGCTTCTTCAATGTCAAGTTCATTGCTAATATTTCCACCAATCATAAATTTATTTTTAATAAAATCTTTGAAGTCGGTCTCTTCTAGAATCGGGGTCCAGAATTCCTCTGCGAGTGTATCTTTTTCTCGAACTTTCGGATCCACCAACTCTCCAGTAGTACGATCCACCCTACAATACCACCCATTAGAAGGCTTAGCAACATAATTACCAGACATAGCAACATCCAACAAACCGCTATAAGAGGAGACACCACCATCCCAAGTAACAGAAATAGGAATTTTAGATTTTTCTTTAACATATCGTGACTTCTCTACATTAATAACAAAGTGATAACCTTTGATCTCTGTACCAACTTTATCTTGTTGACGACCAATAATCCAGATATTATCTGCAGAATAATATATACCCGTACCACCAGACACAACGGCTTTAGGAAATAAACCAATCTCCATATACGTATGATTTACTGCAATCAAAGGAATATCTTTCATATTCAAATATGGAGTTGTCATGCGAAATAAACCTTTGAGTGATTTAGCACGTGACATATCTGCTACAGACTTTTCACTAATAGCATCATCTAATTCTTTCTTTGACGCTAAGTTGCCAACAGAATCAATGATAACAATAACTTTATCTTTACGATCAAGAGCTTCAAGTTGTGCAATAATATCGAACTTTAGTTCTTCAACATTTGCAATAGGTGTGTGCAATACTCGAGATGTATCAATATCGTATTGAGTAAAATACGACTGAGGAGAACCAAATTCAGAATCATAAAATAGCATAACAGAATCAGGATATTTTTTCATATATGCTGCTGCCATGATAAGGGCAAATGACGTTTTAAAATGTTTTGATGGACCTGCTAGAACTGTTAATCCAGGAGCTAGACCTCCATCAACTGAACCAGATAATGCAACATTCATCATAGGCACTGCTGTTGGCACCATATCTTTTTCATTAAAGAATTTCGAATCAGCGAGAATCTCGGTCTCTTTGATTTTACTATTCTTTTTAAGTTTATCCATAATACTCATATATTTCTCCTGCTATCCACTGATATATGTTTCATCTTTTGGTCTATACCAAAGTTTTTGATGATGAAATTTTGCTAGTAATTTTTGTATTTCTTTTTTAGATTTTACGTTCTTTGCGCTGTATGATATTAATGCAATTTCAACCAAATCTAATTCTTTCGGCGTTAGATCGAATTTTTTATTGTAAGGCATATTATACCACATCCTCGTCTAATTGTACATTATCTTTTAGCTCTGGAATAATATTAAATATGTTTTCAGAACGAACTTTATCCAAAGACCACGAATATACCCAAAACGCATGAACTAATTCTTTACGTTGGGGCTTTCTTAATTCATTCATTATTTGTGCTAGTCCTTGACTATAATCCCACCCATATTTGATTTTTGTATCTAAAATAAATTTTAATAAATCAATTCTAATTTTTTGCTTTGCCTTTTCGTTTAAAACAGATACATTATAATATTCAGGTGTAATAACTAGATTATACGATATTCTTTTTGCTCTAATTCCTAAACCAATAAGATGATTTACTATTGTAGGTATTCTATGTACATTTAATACGCTTACAGTTATAGATGGTTGGGGATCAATTCCAGCATCGATGACTTTTTTTAAGTTATCTTCTATTTTTTTCCAAACTGTCCCTGATCTTATTATCTCTGCTCTTTCACCTATTTCATCTATACTTGGCCATAGGTTCACAATACTAGCAGGAGATTGATGATTTCCAATCCACTTTTTCCAATAATCTATTATATTTTCATTCTTATATTTTAAAGTAGTAAGATTGGTATTATATTCTAATCGTACATCATATCTACCTAGCTCGTCTAATTTCTTTATTATATACCAATGTTCATCCATTAAAAGAGGTTCACCACCAGCAAAATAAATTCTCTCGACGTTATCGATATTTTTATCAATGAGATCGTAAGTGTTTTTATTTTTTATTATTTTAGGAAAATCATTCTTATAATTTAATTTTTTGGCGTCTGGAATCCAAGAAGAACTACAATAGGGTCCACATGTTCTGCATTTTAGATTGCATAGATTATTAAATCTAAAGTCCCAATGCTTCAACTTTAATTCAGCTTTTGTTGTACGCTCTTTACTAATCTCATTAGGAAATTTTTCAAATGTGGATTGTCTGTTACTTCTTGAACCAGTTTTTTCTTTATCAAAACATCTCTTACACATCCGCGGTTGTTTACCATCAAGAAATTCTTTACGCAACTCCATGTATTTGCGTGAGTTCCATATTTCTTCGATCGGTGTATCATTTATATTACCCATAGTATCATTACCTTCGGTAATACAGCATGGCGCAATATCACCGTTAGGATTTAGATTTACGTGTATCCAAGGTAATATACAAAAATTATCCAAAGAATGCTTCAAGTGTTGATACCTCTTCTTGTTCTTCTGTCCATTCTGTACCTTGCCAATGCGGATAAGATGCTCTTGATAAGTGAACTGATTGTGGTTTTTCCATAGCCTCATAACCTAACTGACCTATAGGATTATATAGTGGTTCAACCCAATTATAAACTTGAGTATGTGACTTTAATCTTTCGGTAAAAGCATTACGAACTTCATCACGTTGTTGCCATTTTCCATAAAATGGTGTACCTTTATACCAACCAGTTTTTGGAATTTTGCGAGCTTCATCTTCAATTGGTAATGGTTCCCATGCGGTAATATTTGCTTTAAATAATTTACGCATGCGTTCTACTTCTTCTCCATATCTATCAGCTAATTTATGTGCCTCTTCGATAGGATTATCAAACCTACAAAGGTGATGACGAATGTCGATATTACCAAAATATGTTTCGATTTCGTCATATCTATCTTCTCTCATTGGTTCACCATTTTCTGGTACAAATGTCTCAAATCCTTTATTGATAGAACCATGTAGTGTAGAGAAAGGTACTGATACATTCTCCCACCCGGGCCGGTACATGCAGATTGCATGACTATCACCAAAGGCAATCTTACGATATCTTTTAATCATGTTAGGATCAACTATCTCAGCTTCTATCTGCAGCTTACGCAAATTTTCCCAATGTACTGTATTCCATGTCATATCTTTTTTAGCTAAACGGTCAAGAAACATAGAAGCATAATCAGGAAAGTCAACTATGATTGATTTAATTTTACCACTAAAATGTGACAAAGCGGACACATATGCTGTATTAGCATATGCTTCAATACCGCCGAAGAGATTCAGATTTCCACTCCAATCGGATCCATGATAAAAATAAATTTCATCAAATGGACTATAATCAGTAATCTTATTACTGACTAAATTGATTGTAACATCCATACCAGCTTGTTTTAACTGATCTGCATAGATAATAGCTTGTGCAGCTTTATGCGAATGGATTTTGTTCGAGATTGGTCCTAGACCTGTCAATAGTACTTTTTTCATCTTTGCTCCACTTTCTATATGAATCAACTCTATCGTATATAGTATCATCGTTTAGTACCGGTTCGGTACCTACATTCCAAAATAAGACGTCCCTACCAGAATTTTTAGGGATATATCGCCAAGCTTTTCCATCATATGTGTTTATACTAGGGAAGGGTGGCAGTCCTTCTTTAATTTCTTTAGTAAAAGGTTCAGGTGCAGAAATAATATTACTATGACCAACTTCACCTTCTTTCATATTACGTGCAACTGCAACAGCATGAAACTCAGCTTTTGGCCAAGCGATCTGCAAGGCGCGATGAAGTACGCCTGTAGATACTACGGTCCATACTTCTTTTGGTGCTGGAATTGCTGATGCTACCTTTACGATACCTGCCGTAACGAGTTCGTGCTTTAAACCTAACGGGATAAAAAACGCATCGTCGTTGTCTTGTGCCCATTTATTTGCTATCCTATTGAGGTTAGGCATAGCAGCCACACGATAGAAATCATACTCAGCACCGCGCTCGATACAGCAAGCTTGATGATGACTAATTCTTTTCGATGAGGGCATGAATAGCCTAACGCTTTTATTGTGTCTCTTTGCCACATCCAAGAGCGAGACTCCAGCCAAACCAGTGCGAGGCTGAACATAAACGAGACGAGATTGATTAATACGAGAAATAAGTAAATCTCCTCCTCGTACTTTACTACCTGTAATGAGATCGTCTCGAACAACTCGTACACCATCATATTCCTTTATAACTGGTTGTGGATTAGGATCTTCCCAACCTTCAGCTAATTTAAGATAATATTCCTTTGCTTCTTGACGAGTTTGAATCCCATCAAGACTTAAGACTTCTATGTCTTTATTTACATTATCGATTACGTGTTTATCATGTGACATAGGTCTATTATACCAAATTTTACTAGGAATGTAAACTCTTTTTTAGAGAAAAACTTCTTGGATAAATCCATTCATAAGGAATCTTCTTTGTAGTAGATTTAACGCCGTGTTTAATAAATAAATGTTTACACCACATACAAGCTTTATCTTCGATATTGATATTATATTGTCGTTCCATAGGATTATCTTTATGCGAAGCTAAAGTATTAAATTGTTCTACAAGTAATTTTGCTTGATCATTTGTTGGCTCGTAGTTACCATTTTCATCTAATTCGAATTTTGTTTTGCCGAAGAGGTTTTTTCCACCAAATATTTGCCATAGTCCATAGAATGATAATGTTCCTGGTGTAACCCACGATTCTGGATCGACGAGATCTGGTCTTGCCATGGCGATGTGACGAGACAAGTTCTTATAAGGGTACATAACATTTCTAAATCCATATTTTTCTTTCGTGTGTTTCTCGAGTTTAGATGCCAACTCCATCATTTTTAATGGACGGTTTGATTGCAGAAGCGGATAACAATCTTTAGCGATTCGCTGTGGCGTTTCGCATAGCCATTCTTTTACCTTAGTTCCTTTAGGATAATAAATTTGAAATAAGTCAGATCGTGCATGACGTTCTGTAACAAATCTATTTCTCATAGCATCAACACCATGATCTCTTAATGCCCTAAATGTTAACCAATGTTCGTTACTAAATGACCAAACAATAGTATGATGTAAAAGCTTTTCTATATCTTTTTCATTTTTCATTTCTTCTACATATGGCATCTCATCCCAATGCAGTCGGTGAGAAAATTGTTGTGGATTAGATTTAAGTAAAGGTTCTTCTCTTACATCATACGCACGACAAAACTCGAAGAACTTTTGTATTCTTTCTTCGAGAGGCCATTTTTCTAATAAATGATTAGTGACTTTACCTTTTTTTAATATAGGTTCTATTGTATTTTTATACGTAATAGAATTATCATCTTGATCAATGAATGCTTCTAGTGTAGCGTGGCGCATCTATCTTTATATTCTTTCACTGAAATACCGACTTCGTTTAATACTGTGGCATCTGAAGGATGATGCTTACGTCTATTGAATGTTTCAACTAAACCTAATTCTAACATTGCTTTTTGTCGACCGAACGGATGATTTTTAATTTTACTTGACGACCAGACATTATCCATATCTACATGCGAGTAATGCGCGCCAGGTCTCATATAGTTTTCAACCCATCGAATATAATCACAACACACATCTTCTGCATTATAAGGATACGACTTTGTGTCTTCATAAATCTTATCCATTACTTTGTCAAGAAATATCTCTTTCTTCATCTTTACAGTTGGCTTAGCCAAATAAGATATACACTCAACAGCATTAGTACCATAATAGAAATGTGATTCTTTGTTAACAAACTGTGGATACCAATCACAAATATCGGCAACCACTGCAGCATATTGAAAAGTATAACGATTGAGGCCGTTTCGTTCATTCCACTTACCCATATATTCTCCGATTTCTCGAAGATCCTTTCTTTCATTCGAAGTTTGCAACCACTCTGCCATTTCTCTTGCAAGACGAGGAGCAAATTCTGCTAGGTAATAATCACCACTTCTTTTGTAGTCTGAACCTTCTGGTCTTTTTGGAAACTTAGGAAACTGATAACCAACTGAAGTATAAAATGGCGTAGTATGTCTCTTCATATGCCAAATCATATCTTCAATAGTTTTAGCCTTATGAAGTGTAAACAATAGTGTGTTATGATAGCCAGATGGTTTAGTAGCATAGTTAATAGCAGAACCACATACACGATGTAGGATAAAAAGATATAACCATTCTGGCAAATCAAAATCTTTATGTTTACCGGTCCAGTTTTCTGCTACTACTTTACGTTGATCACAATGTAAACCAGCTTTCATCTTCTTCCAATATGGATGATCTTCGGTCCAACCAGACCAGCAATCATTCATGATTTGTGAGAAGCCAGCATACTTACGTTCGACAACATCGTATAGTTCAATCCAGTGCATTAAGTCATCATTCATTTCAGACTCCATATGGGGAATCATCCCATATGGAGCTTCTTCTGAAACATTACACTTTACTTGTTGTTCTTTCGCTTTATGAAAGTAATCTATAAAGTCATCATAATATTCAGTTGTTTCTAAACTCATTTTTTTAAATCATATATCCGTTGTTCTTCTGGGCTGGTAGCGTATGCTGTATATGCCATATCAGTTTCAAGTGTTTTAATTCTATGTTTAAGTTCTTCAATTTCTTTTGTAAGTCTCATATTGGTATATTCTGTATTAACACCAATACCTTCTTCATGGAGACGTCGCTTCATGTAATCTTCATGACGTTCTTGAACTTGTGACATTTATAAACTCCCAATTTATTTTTGCTTGATCGAACATACCAGCAGTCGTTTTCCATGATTCTACCCATTTTAACGGTATATTTTGTTCTTTCATAACGACTCTTTTTATGCCGACTTGTATTACACCTTTTGCACAGTCACTGCAGACTGGCAACCCTGTAACATATAAGGTACTACCTTCAAGGCAAATACCATGATATGTAGCGTTGTATATGACATTCATTTCAGCATGAACGACATACTTATATTTAGTTTCGCGATCTTCATAATATGATACTCTATCTTCAATACCACGAGGAAATCCATTGTAACCCTGAGACAATACTTGTCCCTTTGCCCCAACCGCGATTGCGCCGATTTGTGTTGAAGGATCTTTAGACCAAGAAGCGATGTTCTCGGCTAAACTTAAATATCGAAGGTCCCATTTACTTGACAAGATCAAAATGCCTTTCGTAAACGTGCAAGTTTTGAACTTGCCATGTAATCTGTCCTGCTTCTACACCAACATCTTCAGCAACATGATCTAAAACATATTGTTGCCAAGCATAGTCATTCTTGTATCCGAACACGACATCGTTTGAACGCATTTGGACCACTGACTGTAATTTATCATTACGAATATAATAAGTAACAGCATTAGTACAGATAAAATCGTTTTTGCCATTTTCAGAATATTCTACCCAAATGCTTGGTCTATTATAGATCATGCATGCCCGACGCGAGTCAGGATTATGTGTTAGCTCGTTAACGACATTATCATATTGACGAAACCACTTATCGTCAAAGATGAGGTATCCATAGTTTGAGTTGATTTCTCCATGCTGATTTGCAGAGTACTGCCAAGCTGCTGGAGGTGATCGATCATTTCCATAAATGTCATTAATGTTTGTTGATCCGGAGAGGTACCAATCGATTTCATTTTGAATATACTCCTGATTCGGTTTACCAAAGATGGATTCTTCATCTGCGATAAAGGACGCACCAATCATTTCGATTGTTTTTTGTCCTGTTTTATCTATAGTAAATCTTTCGTTTTTTAATTCATTAACGAAAAAGTTTCTAACGTCTTTAACATTCATCATCTGCTAGAGCTTCCTTAATGTTTTTACCCCATAGTTCAGCAGGTACATCTTCTCTTGCTGGATATACTTCGTCAGGTCCAGGTTCTGTGTATTTTACTTTAGTTTTAGGACGATTGAGAAAATCATTATTAGGATCTTGACCTTGCATTTTACCACGAGAATACTCAACGATGAATGAACAATAGTTGATCATATCTTTTGCTGAATCTTCGAGTGATTCAAAATTAGGATTATAGTTTGGATCTGATTGCATAGCTTCGATAACTGATCGCATGCGAAGCATCTTAGCATGTACAATGTCAAGCAACGTTGCAACACCTTGTGGGTAATAATCAACTTGCTTGATCCGCGAATGCGGGTTTTGATAGTCATTGCCTTTCTTCACTTGAAGTTCGGCACACTCTTGTAGGACTTTAACTGATTCTTTCATAATACACCTATTATACCATAATTACATGTTCTTGTAAACATATTCTAACGCGCGATCTGCTTCTTTTTGTAGTGGTCGATTAGCATACCAATTACCAGTTTCAGCATCAAGTTCTCGACAAAGGACTGAGATCTCATCTGCAGTAATTGGATACTTTTTACTAATTGCATTGCCAGCAAGAGCTACCATTATCTGATACATTTTGTGATACCAACCAGTATTACTTATTGCTCTGTATTCTGACTCGAGGCGCCGCGGAAAGAAGGGACAATCGCGATAGGACGACCACACCACATTAGTGTTGTCCATCCCTCCTTTTCTGTGTTGGATGATTTGTTGTTGTATGGAGTCTGGGAGTCTGTCGAAGAAGTTACTTGAGTTTGATTTTTGAGCATAAGGAAATTCTTTCATTAGATCTTCAGGATTAATAAAATCACCATCGCGAGAGAAGATAAAGTTGTAAGCGTTAAAGTAAGTAGCAGGTATATAGTACATGCGCGCAAGGTCTTTTGTTTGTTCATCTGCAAGACCACCGAGAGCATGTTGTAAGGCATAGTTGAATGCGCTGATTTTGTCATTCGGTATTCTTGATTTAAGTGGGAAAATAAGGCGGAACTTCGGTACAGCAGTAGTGGAACTAGCAGTAGAATAACACACGAACCGCCAATTACGACATTTGTCAATGATAGCATCTTCTAGTTTACCTTCAAATTCATAGTCATCAACATCAACTGCACACCATCCACCCCACTCAACAACGTTGGCATTAGCGCGAGTACCACCATTATATATAGCTGGTGATATAAGGTCTGCTTTTTTCTTTGATATTACCTCGCGTTCTGACAATTGGTACAATACGCGTTCAAGTGCATCGAAGCTAGATAGTTCAATACACTTGTCAGTTTTATTATCGAAGACGCTACTAAAAAGCGTCGCTGATATTCCCGGTGTTTTCATCATGATTTGGTCCAACCCAATCTTGTGGCTTAATTAAATCTGGCAATCCAAGTGGATTAGGGCGAGATTCTTTAATGCCACGTTCTTTCATCATATTAGCCTTGTGCACTTCTTCCCATGCTTTTTGTGCGTCAACATTAAATGCATCGAGTGTACCGATTGCAATAACACACAAATCAATAAGACCATCTACAACTTCAGCAGCATCTTTATTATTAAATGCATCTTCGGTTTCGGCCAATTCTTCTTTCAAGAAATTAATTCTAAATTGAAGAAACTTATTTAGCCGAGACCAATCATAATTATCTGATTGTAGTTCAGCTTGTACCCATTTATGCACACCAAATTTTTTGTGCATTTCATTGATATCGTGATGCCATTGATTCATAGTTTACTCCATTTCTATTTTGTATATTATACACTATATTATTCAATTTGTACATGCTTTTATGCAAAGAATGCCTCTAAAGTATTTTGTGGTTCTGCGGTCCAACCAATTGAATCGAGAATAAGAATAAGTGGTTCAATAAATGTTTTTTCAAACTGCTTATCATAGTCAATATGTTTATGTAATCCAAATTCTTTTGGTAACACATCTGGAAAGGCGATAACATTTTCTTTTACCACGTTTGGACGTTTCATATATACGAACTTGATTCTTGAGCCATTTTGAATAGCTTCGTACTTATTCATCATACCAGATTCTTTAAGAGCCTTGTTATATACAAGAGAACCACGCACATGAATTGGTGAACCTTTTTTATACACCATTTTTCGATCTTTCCAATTTGTAATATTGGTCACACTACGAGGAAAGGCCACTTGTTCTGGAGGTAGAGACTTAAACTCAGATTTAAATTGTTGAATAAAGTTTTGAGTATCGTCTTCGTTACCAGATATGATTACGTCAAATATCTGTTTAAATTTATCTCGACATATTTCTGGTGTAGAACTTTTAATAGCTTCAATACCCATAATTTTAAGTTTTGGTTTTTCGTATTGAACACCTTCGCTATTATGGACATTAAGAATATAACGTTTCTTTGCAGTCCATATGCCACGATCGGCAATAACTTCTCGACCCATCTCCATACGAGGTTTATAACAATTCATATTATGATATAGTTTTTCATATGCTTTAGCAATGCATGGCTCGAAGTGTTCAGCGCTAATTTTATCGAGAAACTTGACTGGATCTTTTGGCTTTAGCTTATCAATCAATGGACCAAAATTAATATATAATGAATCAGTATCGATAGCAATAACATAATCTTTAGTAGTATCAAGCAGCTTATTCATTTCTTGATTAACAGCACGCTCTGCCCATTGCACAGCTAACTGACCAGTAAGCGTAATGCCTTCGGCGATACGAAGATCAAAGTATTTAAAGTATTGATTACCAATAGCACCATATAAAGAGTTCATAAGAATCTTAATGGCCATTTGCTGATTATGTAGTCGATTAATTTCTTTTTCGAGATCTACAGATTTTTGTTTTTGATATGATTTCTCAGCAGCAAGCATTTGATTTTTGATTGACTTACGCTCATCATAATAGTCAACAATAATATTAGGAACTACGCCATCAAACTTTTTATTATACGTAGAACCATTTGCGGCAACAGTTACATTATCATCGCGAATGGTTGGATGTAATGGATCCATATCGCTTTTACTATATTCAAGGTAATGATCGACACCGCCTTTAGTATTATCTTCTGGATTTTTACGCAGTGTTTCAGGAGACATATTCCACTGTACAATAATATTAGGATACAGAGAATTCAAATCAAAAGAAACAACCCAATCATGCATACCAACTTGAGGAGGCTTGACATAACCACCTTCAAATCTTTCTTTAAGCATCTCATCGCCACCAACGACTGGCGCGATACGCTGCCAATTAAGTTTACGATATATGATTGATTCCCATATTGCAGTGGTACCAAATGTGTCGGTGTAATTAACACCACCTTTATAAGCCACAGTCATAGCAAGCGTGATAAGACCCATCTTGTCTTCAAGTCTGTCAACTAGCTCGACATCTTTCATATTATAATCGACGTACCGTTGGAAATCATCTTTATATAAATTGCGCAGTGAGCCAGATTCTTCATACGAGAGTTTCTTTTCTCCAAGAACTACATACGCGATATGATCAAGTTTATAAGATTCTTGGGCGCCATATGAATAGCCAAATTTTTGAAAGAGATCAAGATAATCAAGACACTGAATACCAGCTAAGTTATAAGTAGTGGCTTCTCTACCACGCTTAGTAACCTTACGATGATCTACCATACCCCATGGAGAAAACTTCTTAACGCTTTCTAAACCAAGTACACGATTGACACGATTAACAAGATATGGTATGTCAAAGAATTTTACATTCCAACCAGTAATAACATCGGGATAAGCAGATGCCATTGACCAGTAATCGAGGAACTTAAGAAGTAGATCAATCTCATCATCGCATTTGATATATCTAACTGGTTTGATAAGAGCCTTTTCGGTGTCATAGTCACCCATAGCCCATACTCGATACACGCCATCAATATTATTTTTAATAGTAATAGCGAGAACTTCTTGATCGGCAATTTCTGGTTCGGGAAAACCATTTTCATAGGCAGTTTCGATATCGATTGTGGTAACATTGATCTTGTCACGTTCCCACAATATTTCACCAGGATACCGCTGTGTAATATATTGATGAATATAATTTGAGTGGCCGTAGATTTTAAAGCTACCTACATCGCTATATTGCTCGAGCCATTGTTTTGACTCACGCATTGAATTAAATTCTACGGGACCAATGTTAGCACCATCAAGGCCACTCCACTGCGAATCAGCCTTTGATGGTACAAAAAACTTTGGTTTAAACGTATCTTTTTTATAGACACGTTTGCCGTGGCCATCGTAACCACGGTACAACATTGAGTTGCCATAACGAACAACTGATGTATAAAATGCTGACATACAA
>Ga0213867_1000250_pt1 | contig 24620 bp, 4 predicted proteins | sample PICome_12_FD_160120 | JGI IMG/M metagenome (GOLD analysis project Ga0213867, IMG submission 160120) | Coastal seawater microbial communities near Pivers Island, North Carolina, United States - PICO540 | ecosystem: Environmental > Aquatic > Marine > Coastal | place: USA: North Carolina | collected... | reverse complement strand
TTTCGGGAGAGATCATACCGTCGCCTCCGTCGCATTCGTGCGTTTCATGTACGTCCAGGAGAACGCCAGCAACATTAGGAAAATCACCACGGACCACGCCGCTGCCACGCCATACGCACCGTCTCGGAAGGCTACGTCGTAGACGTAGGTGATGAGAATGTCCGTCTGACCGGGCTCACCAAAGTACAGGTCGGGACCACCGTCGGTCAAGAGATAGATGACGTTGAACATGTTGAACGTCCAGATGAATCCGAGCAGCGACAGCGGCACCAGGGCACTCTTGAGGTTCGGGAAGGTCAGATGACGGAAGGTGTCCCACGAGCCGACTCCGTCGAGCTGGGCGGCTTCGTACATCTCCTTTGGCAGCGCCTGAAGGGCACCGCTGAGTGACATCATCATGAACGGAACACCGAGCCAAATGTTGACGAAAATCACCACGAGTTGGGCCCCCGTGGGGTCGGCCAAGAATTGGAACTCGGTCCCGAGCACGTCGTTAACGAGACCCTCGGGCTGAAACATCCCCTTCCAAACGAGAACGGAGATGTACGACGGGATGGCCCAAGGAAGGAGCAACACCGTGCGGTATGCTGTAGTGCCACGAATGGTGGACCGGTGCAACACCAGGGCGAGAAAGAGCCCAAGACCGATGTGAGCGGCCACGTTGCTCACTGTCCACACCAAGGTGAACAGGGTCACACGAAGGAAACCGGAGGACGTGAACACATCGAGGAAATTGATCAGGCCAACAAACGATTCATCACCCAACCGCGTGGCATCGGCGTTGGTGAACGAAAGCCAAAATCCGTACAACACGGGATAGAAGGTCAAGACGGCAAGCGCCAACATGGCCGGTGCAATGTAGGCGTGTGCAGAGCGAGCGTGCAACCGACCCGCTTTGATGTCCATGTAGCGGCCGAAACTGAGCAGCGCCACCAGGGAAACCACGATGGCCCCCAAAGCAAACAGCACGGCAGAAGTGTCCCCGCTTGATGGAACAACATCGCCCACATCGGTGGTGATCTCTTCGCTCAACACTGAACCCTTATCCCCTTCCACCACAATCTGGTGCAGCATGCCAGGCACCATACCGGTCAGAGTACACTCGATGACCGTAGTACCGCTGGGAATGAGGCGGAGTGAGCCCACGTACGGCATCTCCATACCGTCAGCCAAACATGTGTCGTAGGCCGGCAGCAAGGAGGGCGTGAAGTCACCGGATGAAAGACTTGAATGCGTGTCTCCATCAACAAAAACGGTGTACGTCGACGAATCATCCGTTGTGAAATTCACCGTGATGGTTCGGTAGCCCTCGTTATCAGGAGGCGGGGCAGCTCGCTCCAAGCCCTCCATTTCTTCGATCAGCGCAGCATTGGCTCCCGAAAGGGCTGCATCGGCGTTGGCTGTTCCAGTGTAGACTTGCTCAAAGGCGGTGACCAAGGGCCCGTAAACAAGGGCCATGCCACGCGTGGTTCGCGCCGGTGTACCAGCGTTCAGCTGGTCCATGAACCCCGCCAGCACTTCGTCAGAACGAACCGCTTCGTCCGCAGCCGCACCGAGGTGGGTTGGCAGGGTGTACGTTTCCAACGCAAACTGCTTCTGAACTTCTTCACTTGAGAGGAACAGCGCCAAGTCCACCGCTGCCAGTTTGTGAACGCTTTGTTTACTGACGGTCCAACCTTTGTAGGTGACAAGGGGAGCCACACGCTCGCCCGTCGCATCAATGATGGGAAGCATGGCTTGACCCACGTCCAACCGGCTGGCTTCGTAGGTGGCCCAATTCCACGGACCGTCGACGATCATGGCGGCTTTGGAGCCAATGAACTGGTTTTTCATGCCCTCCGTTTGTGTGCCGGTAGCGACCACCTCGTGTTCCAATTCCAAATCGAGCAACCAGTCCAAGGCATCGGCAGAACCGTTGGATTCCAAGGTGGGGACTCCAGATTCGTTGAACAAGGAGCCACCCCAGCCTGCTTGGAACCCGAACCACCAGTAGGCGGATTTGACCGGCAACGCCAATCCCTGAACGTCTTGATAGGTCAGTGTTTGCGCTGCCTGCAGCAAGTCGCTTTGCGTCCATGAAGCATCGGGGTAGTCCACACCACGGGCATCAAAGATGGCCTTGTTGTAAATCAACGAGAGAGCATCTTGACTCGCTGGCACGCCGTACAAAGCCTCGTCGTACCTCATGGCGTGAAGGGCACGCTCGTCAAATTGAGCACGTTGAACCGGGGTCATGTGCGGACGAAGGTCTTCCAACAGGGGAAACCCATCCACCCGCACCTCACCGATGGCACCAAGCTGATCGCTCGAGAGACGCATCAAGTCGGGTGCTTCACCGCCTTGAGCGGCCGTCATGAACAGGTTGTCAGCATCGCCAAAGGGTACCATTGAGGCCTCAATCGTGATGTTCGGATGAAGTTCCTCAAACGCTTGGATGGAGGACAAAAAGACGTTTTCTTCCTTGCTCTCTGCCGCAAAGGTGTGCCACACAGTGAGGGTGATCGGACCTTCATCGTCCATCGAGGTGGAGGTTGACTCGTTTCCACCCAAGCACCCGGCAAGGAACACCGAGCCGATGAGCATGGCAAGCAAAGCCGCCCGTCGAGCCTCTCGACGGCACCTTCGACCCACCATGACCAACCGATGGTGATGGTGGATTAAACTCCTTAGGCGTCTCAATTTCCATTCACGTCAAAGCCCATCAGCGGTAAAATGGCCTGCAGGTCTTTGACATTCACCACGGGTACTCCTGCGGCTTCAAAGGCTTCCTTGGAACTGTCACGGGTGGGATTGAATCCGATGAACCGGCTGCCTTCGACCATCATGGACAAGTCCATCTCTGAATCACCGACGGAAACGCATCTTGCGACATCCAGGTCGTTCATCTTGAGCAACTTGGTGATGATCTCCCCTTTCCCCGTGGCATGAAGACGGCATACGCCTTCATCGGTCAAGTAACCCTCTTCATCAAAGACGAAACCGTTGGCGATCCAATCGTCGACCTTGAGCATGCTCGCAATGGAGCTCACGAAGAGGTCAACCCCTGCGCTAACGATGGCGACAAACACCCCTGCGTCCTGCAGTTTGGCAACAACTTCTCGGGCACCTGGCATCAATGCAACGCCAGCGTAGGCTCGGAAGAGGTCGTCCCGATGAATCGGGTTGACCACCGCTTTCCACATCTGGATGTCGGAGCGCATGAACTCGACGTCGCTGATCTCACCCCGGATGAACCGGTTCAAGTTTAGGGCGTTGTCCGTCCCGAAGGCATCGTGCAGTGTGCGCCATGAACTGACAGCATCGACCAAGACACCGTCGCAGTCGAAGACCACAACGTCGGGTCGCAGGTTCTGTTCTACCATGGTGAGTCCACCGCATCACGCCCTCAAAGCCTTCGCATGCAACATCGTTCCAAGCACACCAAGGAAGCGAGGGGACGCAAGGCCCCCCCACCTCCGAGGTACCCCGTCAACGGGGGTCGTGCTCCGAATCGCAAGCGAACCGGAGAGCCTCAGGCCTTCTTGTCGTAGCTCAAGTCGCCGTACTTCTTCAGGACGGATCCCTTGCCGTTCAGCGGAGCGTACGAAAGTTGGATGTCAACATCGACCAGCGGCGTACCGTCTGGAGCGTGGGTTCGGACGAAGATGGTGTCTCCCGTGTTGAACGTGGAGATGGACCGTGACTCCGTTTCCGAAATCTGCTCCTTGGTTACCGAATCGACAAACGTCACGAAGGCATCGCTGTTTTCAGGACTGAATCCGTAAACACCGGCACTGTCGGCAAGGTTCACCGTGTAGACCACGATTTGTCCCGTTGCGTTCAGGTAGGTTACTGCGACTTCAACGGCTTGCGTTGCAAGAGGCGTCTGCGATTGTTCAACCGTGATGCGCCAGTGACCCTGGTCTGCGTCAAAGCCGTTGATGTCCTCGATGTCAAACGTCATACGAGGGACGCCCTTCACGTCGGTCTCGGCCAGGCTGGAAGCCCAGACGTAGATGACACCGGACAACACGACGGTGATGGCCACCATCAGGATGGTAGCGATCACCGGGCTGACGGCAGCATCGTCGTCGACCATGGCTTCCACGTCTTCTTCGTCATCAGCACGTCGGCTGGAGAAGGAGAGTGCGCTCACGAAGAGGCCAGCGAGCGCCACAGCGATCACGCTTGGGGCGAACGAAGGCACGGAGCTGGCGCCGATGGTCTCGACGACGTCTGGCAGGTTCTGGCTCGTAGCAAGGAAGGTGCTCGCAGGCTGGTTGGCGTGGTTACACACATCGGCCGTCTCCAAGGAGGTCATGATGTTGTTACACCAGTTGCTGTCCTCGAGGAGGGGTCGGCGCTCGGAGGTCTTCGTAGCGTTCTTACCGTATTGACCGGGCTTGGACCAATCATCCGTGCTCTGCACGTTGTTGATGATGGCGTAGTGCGAGGCTGGCTCGTCCGCTTGGAAGCGGTCTGCAGCCGTCACACCCAAGTCACATGGGTTGGCCAGACAGGTCACGACGTCCATCTCAACCCAGACATGCGTCGTGTCCTTGGTGATGTAGACATCCTCGGTGTACTTCACGCTTGCACCGTAGTCGGGCACAGCGTAGTAGCGGGTCAACTCGACGTCATCGTGGCCGTCCGTGTGGTAGGTGATGGCCAGCATGTGGTCGTATCGGTAAGGACCTTCGTCTCCACCGCCGCCAACGGTCACGGTCACGGGCACGTAGGTGCCGGTCATGATGTTGGTCACGCCGTTGAAGTTGAAGCCGGTCACATCGTCGAAGAAGTAGTCAGGGACTTGCTCCCGGACGTTCTCGACACGAACACCGATTTCCTTGGTGGCCACGCCTTGCTCATAGGCAGCGATCGGCATCACCGATGGGTCGTAGTTGGGGACGTACGTGTTGTACTCACCCTCGACCGTAGGCGCCGTAGCGGTGTCACGGAGGACCAAGCGGATTTGACAGTACTCTGAACCGGACGGTCCAATCTGGTGGATACCGTTGTTGTTCAAGTAGTCAATTTCCCAGTCGTTGGCGTTGGTCGTAGCGTCCTCGATGAGGTCAAACACGAGGTCATCGCCGACGATGGTCGTCGTGAAGTAATTCGTGTAGACACATTGGTCCGTCGATTCAACCGTCCAGTAGAGGTCGTCCAAGTCGTGGTCAACGTCCGCCTTGATCGCCGACAAGTCGTAGGTCAAGTTGGCTGCACTCTCGTCGTCTTCCATCAAGGAGATGGACCAGGGCAGAGCAGGGATGGACCCGTTGTCAGCCTTCATCACCGTCTCGGTGGTTCGGTTCCAATCCAAGATGACTGGAGCGTCGTTCACAGGAGCGACCGAGAACACCACGTCGTAGGTGTCGGCTTCTTGGTTCTCAGCACCGTCGTCGGAAAGACCGAGCGTCACCGTACACTTGCCACCGAGTTCGTTGTTCGTGTTCTCGGTGATCGTCAACTCGTTGTTGGCGATGGCCACGTCGAAGGCCGAACAGGCGTCGGTGGTGCCGAGGTCAACAGCTTCCGCCGTCCAGGTGTACACCTGTCGGGTTGGAATTTGCTCGTTGGCCATGTCACGGATGTACGACCGGGTAGCGTTGGAAACGTCACCCAAGAACTTGGTGTGGGTACCAAAGCCTTCAGGGAGGATGTTGTAGTTTGCCTCGTCCTCAGAGAAGATTGGCATACAGTCCTCACCAGCGACCGGGTTACCGGCACAGATGACCGGTGCGTCGTTGATGTTGGCCACTTCGAAGGTGATGTTGTGGTCATCACTGAGCCCGTTGCTGTCCGTCACCTCAAAGGAGAGGACAACGGTACCGAATTGGTCGGTCTTGGGCAGGATGGTCACGTCCTGACCGTTCAACACCGGGGTGCCGATGAGGTCGTTGTCGTGAGAAACAACGGTTCCCTTGGTCATGGTCCACGTCAAGTCACCCTCGAGGTCCTGCACGTCGTCAGCCAAGTTGGTGAGGCTGAACGTCACGGCGCCGGAGTCCTCGTCACGGGTGAAGTCAACAAGACCGTCCGTGGTTGGGTCGGTTCCTTCGGTGTCGATAACAGGGCAGGCTCGCTGAATGTCGATCGTGCTTTGCACGTCCGTCGTGTCACCGGTGCCTGCGACGTAAGCGTCGTCAAAGACCACGTTGGTTGACATGGAGATGTCGTCCACCGTAGCCCAGTCATAGGCACAGGCTGCTTGCGTCTTCACCATCAAGTCGTAGTTCTTCTGGCCAGAGGCCGTGGTCGTACCCTTGTAGGATTGGTAGACGAGCACTTCGTCGGTCAACACACCGTCAGCGAGGTCGGCGTGGGTCAACTCCACCGTCATGTACTTGGAGAGGTTCTGGAGGGTTGCTCCAGCGTCCAAGGTCTGCGATGGGTGAACCACATCGATGTCGGCAGTGGTCTCTGCTTGCACAACAGCAACGATGTCAACCTCGTCAGGCATGCCGCCAAGGCGACTCCATGGGACACCGAATTCAACGAGGCTCGTTGAGGCGTCCATGGCGATGTTGGCCGTGCTCAGGCTGGATGGACTCCAACCGAGGAAACCGTAGCTGTACAGGTCATACGAATTGGCGCTGTCTGCCCAGAGCACGTAGTTGGCGCTGAAGGGCAGGTTGTGAGCGCCGCCGAGGCCGTTGTATCCAACATCGGATCCGCCGGTTCCGGTGCTGATGTAAATCAACACGTCGGAGGCCGTCAGGTCGGTGTCGGTCATACCGAAGTACAAGCCGTCGCCCTGAATGTAGGTCACGAGGAAGTCATCGGTTCCGTCACCGCTCATCTTTCCGGGCATAGCGTAGCCGGAGGGGTTGAGGGCGTTGCCACCGTTCCAGTCTTCATCAGAACCGTCGACGGTCATGACATCGGGTTGGAAGGAAGGCGAGACGTAGGAGGCTCGCTCCGAATCCGTGGACATCAACATCAGGCCAACTTCGTAGCCTGGTGCAGCTCCCAAGTGGGTGGCTTCGAGGCTCAACAAGTTGGCTTCATCGATGACCGCCGAGCTGGCGACGTTGATCTTGCTTGGGTCCAACGTGTTGCCGATGGATGTCACGTGAGCGTTGCTGCCCGCATCGATTTGGGTCGACGAAGCAGCCCAGGTCATGTTCTCAACGGTACCGGTAGCGTCAACAACCGAGAGCGTGGTCGTGGCGTCCGAAACACCGCCGTCCCAGCGGAATGGCGTGTTTTCGACGTACATACCGATGGCGCCGGACGCGTCCATGGGGTACACCCATGCGTCAGGGCTGTCCTCGACGTGGAGACCCGTTCCGGCGCTTCCACCGTCAACGTGTGCGTCAATGGCCACGACGTAGGTGTCCTGAGCGAACACACCGTATTCATCACCAGCGAGGCTTGCGCCTCCGATGAGGGTGAGGTCGCCGTTTTCCTTGTGAACACCCGTGGCGAATCCGCTCACGTCTGTTCCGTTCAGGGTAAGGGCCGTGTTGGTGTCGTCGCCGACAATACCAATCGTTGAGGCGTAGTCGCCACCGGTGATGGTGGAGCCCACGTCACTGAAGTCACAGTCGAGCAAAACGATGGCGTTGTCATCCAACGTGATGGTGTTCATCGAGGACTGCACGGTCACGGAGTCACAATCTTCTGCCGTCAAACCAACCGCATTAGGAGCCGTACGGCCAGCGGAAAGACCGATGGTGTTTCCGCTGATGGCTGGTCCACCGTAGCCACCGGATCCGGACGACTCAAGCACGTTGATGGTTGCGCCACCGTCGCCGTAGGAATCGGACACCACGAGGGTGTAGTTTCCGGCGTCGGAGTAGCTTCGCAGTGGCGAGTACTGGGTGTTGCTCGAGAAGGAGTACGTACCCCAGGTGTCCTTGGTACCGTCAGGCTTGGTGATTTCAATGCTGATTTCGTAGCCCCAGCTGTCGGTGCCCAAGTTGACATCAACCGAGGAACCCGAGGAGACCGTCCACGAACAGGTGTCCGTGCGGCGGTAGTCGTTCGCACCAATGCTGCACAACGAGGACGTTGGCGATGGTGGAGACTCCATGCTGTCGATGTAGATTCCGCCGTCGGCGTCGGTCAAGGTGTTGTCCGTGATATTCCCGCTGCCTCGGAAGGTGTAGATACCGGTCGAGGTTGCGTCGGCAATTCCGGTGATGTCGTTGTTGTCGATGTCAAAGCTGTGCACCCGGTTCAGATAGATGGGGTCTTCACCGCCGGTCACCGTGTTGTCTTGGATCAAGACGTTCTTGGTGTTCCCAGAGTAGATGGCGATAGCGTGTCCACCGCTTGGGTTCAGGTCGTTGCCGGAGATGTTCGCTCCTTGGGCTTCGTTGCTTCCGTAGTACCAAATGTCAGCGATTTCACCGCCGTCCGTGAAGACGTTGTTGGTTATGGTGACGTTGTCAACACCGACTTCGTTGGCGTTGTGGGTGTAGTGGTACGGCGACCGCTCGATGAAAGCACCGACACCGCAGTTGGTGAAGGTGTTGCCGTCGATGACGTTTCCGTCACCGCCGTTCATGATGAGACACATGTCGTTCATGTAGATGGTGCTCCCGGAGTTGAGCGACGTGTAGCCCTTGTAGTGAACGAAGGTGCTATCGGTGATGGAGAGGAAATCCAGAGCGTAGTTGCTGTAGTATCCATAGCCCATGGCACCGATCACCGATGCAACACCGCTCATGGTGGTGTTGTGGATGTCCATGTTCAACGAGTAGTAGCGGTAGCCCAGGGAGAACCCTTGGGGCTCACCTTGGTCGTTGAGGGCCATTGAACTCCAGTCAGCGTCGTGCATGTACAGGCTGTTGTCACCGTTGTACTGTGGGTACATTCGGGTGGCACCGTCGTAGTCGTAGGAAGCGGTGTTGATGAAGGTCGTTCCGTTCCAGCTGTGCTTTCCACCGTCGAGGTACATGAAGGCGGCGTCCATCATGACGGTCTCGCCCTCAAGGTCGCTGCCGGAGTGGCCGCGGTAGTAACTGTACTCGACGAGGCCGTTCTGGTACGTTCGGCTGCTGTAGGTGCTCAGACCGCTGTTGCAGGCTCGCTCGTTCGTGTAGAACGTCGAAGGGTAACACACACGAGCGGTGAAGGTGTCTTCCAAGTACATGGTGTCCGAGTTTCCGGAAGCATCCGTCAACGTCAGCGGGTGGAACTCGTACCGGAAGTCGGCGGCGTTGTCGTTACCGCTGTTCCAGTAGTATTCAATGGTCGCCACCGTCACGGCTTCATAGCCTGTCAACGAGAGCGTACAGACCGAGGCACACGATCCACTGTCCACCTTTTCGGTAGGGAAGGTCATGTCGTTGGCCACACCGTTCGCATCGCTGACCGCCTGGCCAACGATGTTCCCGTCCGAATCTTTCAGGACGACGGAGGTCCCGTCCACATCTTCCGTTGTTCCCGAAACGTTGGCCTGGACCGTCACATCGAGTTGACGCATGCGGTTCAACACACCGGTGCCGGTCACTTCAACCGTGCTGGTGGTGATGTCGCCTTCGATGACGTCAACGACCGATGAGCCGCTGATGATGACGTCCTTGGTGTTGGAGAGCGTCACGTCGGTGAGCGTAAAGTCGCCCGTACCGCCGGCTTCGATACCGATGGCGTTGCCCGAGATGGTGATGCTGTTGAACTCAACGTCCGTGCTGGTTCCCGTTCCGTACTTGAAAGCGGCGCCGGACGAACCGGTGATGAGACCGGTGACTGCGCCGGAGAGGTCGGATTGGTAGAACACACCGGCGTTGATTTGGTTCTCAAGGTCCAAGTTCTCCATATCAAAGGTACCGGACGCAGCGCTGTCAACGAGGACACCGTAGTTTCCACCGGAGACGTTGATGGTGTCCGAGGTTGCAGAGGTTTGGCCGTCGACATAAACACCGGCTTGCGTTGGGTTCGTCACATCGATGTTCTCGAAATGACCTGCAGCGAATGCACCGCCGATTTGAACACCGTAGTCGGCGTTCAAAATCTCACCGTTGGTGATGAGGGGCGTTCCGGATTCTCGGACGTAGCCGCCCAAATCGCTCGGATCGTTTCCAGCACGAGCAACGAAGTCGTATCGGTCCTGGTAGTTGTCGTTACCGCGGTGGATAACGTCCATCCACAGGTAGACCTTGGAGATGTTTCCACCGTTGGCGACAGCGTTGGAGATGTCGACGATCGGGTAGGTCAAGCGTGCACCTTGTCCAGCGCTCATGTAGTAGGTGTAAGCGTAGTCCAAACAGACACCGTAGTTGTTGGGATATCCACCGGCCGCATAGCTTGGTGGGTTTCCAACGTTTCCGGGTTGTCCTGGGCCCGTCGAGGGTTGGCCGTTGCTGCCTTCGGGAGGTGCGTAAACACCGCTGAAGTAGAAGGAAGGGGAGTAGTAGCCCCAGTACTTGTACGGGTAGTAAGCATAGGAACCGCTTGGGCTCACGTTGGGGATGTTCTCCCAGCCGAATCCGAATTCGTCAGGTGCTTCGTAGTAGCCAGGGTAGCTTACCGATTGTCCGAGCCAGTAGCGGTACATGTAGTAGTAATAGCCGTCCCATGAGTTGTAGTTGGGGCCGTAGTTGTAGCTGTAGTAGTTGCAGTGCCACGATGGAGCACCACCGGTTCCGCCGCTGTACGAGTGCGTACCGGCGACCACCGCTGGGTCGTTGCTGCCGTAGGGGTAGTAACCTTCTTGCTCGCTGTCGGTGATGTTCCACTCGTTGCCTTGGTCGTCGACCATCATGATGTTCATTCGGTCGGAGACCCAGTAGTACTTGCTCGTGGCGTAGTTGTAACTGGGGTGGGCGTTACCGCCGCCGAAGATGGAGTTGGCTCCAACTTGAAGGTAGTTGCCCGTGCCGAGGAAGGTCGAAAGGTCGATCTTGTAGGTGTGCCAGCCGGCGCTCATCCCTGAAAGGGCTGAACTGCGGTAGAGAGTTGGCAGCGACATACCGCCGTGGACGTCCACACCAACGGTGTTGCCGTTGGAAGTGAAGCCGTCGATTTGCGGTGCACCGTTGTAGGATTGGATACCGACCGCAGCGTTTCGAACGATGATGTCGCTCAAGGAAGCGCCGGAGTTCTCAATCCAAATCGCCGTCCCGGTTTGACCGGTGTTGACGATGCTTGAGGCGTCAATGCTGGCCGACCCGCCGTTGATCTTCACCGTGGCCATGTCGTCAGCCGAAGCCGTGGACCCGAAGATGTTCGCAGAGTCCATCATGTTCAAGGTCGCACCGTTGCCGATGTAGAGCGCAGACTTCGTCGTGGCGTCCCATGCGACGTCGCGGAGGTTGGCGTGGTCAAGGGTGAGGACACCGCCATCCTGGATGTCGAAGTGGAGGCCGTAGGTTGACGAAACGGCGCGAATGGCCGCTGGGTTACCCGAGGTACCGTCGTTGTTGGCCGTGATGAAACCGTCATCCTTCAGCGTGATCACCGGGGAGGAGGTTGCCGTGCTCAACACACGCAACGAACCGCCCTGGAGTTCAAATCCACAGGTGTCGAGCATCAAATCTGCGGACACGGTGATGGAGGTGTCGTCAAAGGTGAAGGTGTTGGTTGAACCGTCAAAGTTTCCACGCAGGTCGTAGCCACCGGTCGTTTGGCCCGTGTAGTCCGGCCCGTTGATGAGCTCGTAACAGTCGAGCGTTGGGTCGTTAAAGACGATGGGCGCAGGCGTCAATTCCAGGTCCAAGTGCGTACCGGGAGTGACGCCACCGCTTGGGTACCAATCGCTGGCGAGCGTTGTGTCAGGGAAATCATCGGGATAGGTCTCGTTTTGACCTGCCGTACCGAACGCACGAACGATGTGGTCTTCGTAGGTCGTGAGGTCGCTGTCGGCAACGATCACCCAGATGTCGGTGTTTCCGTTGGAATCCGTGATGTGACTTCCGATTTGGAAAAGTTCGGTTCCCGAACTGTCCACGAGGGAGGCGGTCACAACGTGGTCGGCCTTGTAGATCTTCGTACCGCTGGCGTTTCGGTAAACCGAGACGTTGGCGAGGCCACCGAAGTAAATCAACGACGGGTTGGATGACGAGGAAGACACGTCGTAAGCACAGTTGCCAGTGTCGCCGTTGCTGTCTGCACAGTCGTTTCCGTTCAAGTCGTTTTCAATCAGAAGAACCGTCGTACCCGTGCGGGCCTTGGCGACTTCGGTTGAGGTACCAGCGGTCGAACTCGTGATGCTGGATTCACCAACGGAGATGAAGGTGTTCCGTCCGTCGATCACGTGGTCGCTGCTCGAGCCGTGCTGGAAGTCAGCGTCGGCGATGGTAGCGGTGTTCTTCGCGGTCGAACTCGAACATGAACTCTTGAAGGATTCGAGTGTTGGGGTATCCATTTCCATGGTCCAGCCGCAACCTGCGATGGAGAAGGCTCCAATGTCGAAGTTGTCCATGCTGAGTTTGGTGGTCAGGATGGCGGACCCGGTGAGGCTCACATCGCCTGCAGTCACATCGGTGAAGACACCGGGGTGTATGCGGGCCATGGTGATGTCGTCGGCGACAAGAGTGTCAATCACGGCGTTGTCCCCGGAAGGACCGTTTCCGGTCTGCGAATAGCCACCAGGGAAGACCCACAGGTCTGCGGAGCCCAAGTCAACGTCCATCATCTTCAGACTGCTCATGGCGTTGATTCCTGAATTTGCATAGGAATCAACATCCACGTTGCTGATGTAGACATCCGAGTTGGTGCCGTGCATCGAATCAATGGCGACACCGCTCTGAGCAGACGGGTTGGTCACCGTGATGTTGGACAGCGTCACGTCTTGGAGGTCAACATCGATGAAGTTCACGTAAGAGTTCTCCACCGTCAGGTTTTCTGCGTGCAGAGCACCGGCTGTGGATCCTGGGTAGTTCACGATGGTACCACCCCATGACTTTCCGTCCGTGTTACAGTTCTTGATGTCACCTTCAATCAGCGTAGCCACCGTATTTTCGGGGAAGTTGAAACAGGCTTCGTCCACACCGTCGATGGTGAAGTCGGTCATCGACAAGACCGTTCCTTGGCCGCTGCCGTGGGTGAACACAGCACCGACGTTGGTGAAGGTAACATCGCTCATGGTGTAGTTGCCCGTGTTGCAGTTTGCCGTGGAGCTTCCACACGATGGACCGCTTCCGTCGTGGCGGCTGCCAGAGCGGAACACGGCGTCGGTCGTGTTAGCGAAGTTCACGTGACTGAACTGGTGTCGGTCATCGGTGCCGCCAGCGGACGCACAATCGTCCGTGAAGGCCATTCCCTTCCATTCGCCGCCGTTCAAACCGGTGATGTTGATGTTCGCTGTAGCGTTGCCCAATGCGGTGAACTTGGTACAAGCACCATCGAAGGAGATACCCTTGCCGGCAGCAACCAAGACCTCAACACCGGGCTTGATGGTCAAGTCCGAGGAAACAACGAGGTAGTCGTTGGCTGGGTTGATGCGGATCGGGCTGTCAACCAAATCCCAAACGGGGTCGGAGGTGATGTCAGCCGTCACGTCGGTACCCTTGCCTTCGTAAGGCATCACGCGGTAGTACACGGAACAGTCCTGGTTGGAGTTGACATAACAGTAGTAGTTGTTGTAACCTGTCCAGAACGGTGCGATGGTACCTGGCCGTGCGAGGCTGCTTCCGCTGTAGGGCAGAGCGGGTTGGTGGTAGGTCCAGAGGTTTCGCTCGACGTTGGTGTTGCCGTTGGAGATGAAGTACATCGAACCGCCACGACCGATTTGGACACGGTCGTTGCTGTCATCGCCGTCGTAGGTGGTGCCGAAGTATTCGAACTCGAAGTTGGCAGGCAGGTCAACGTTAGCGTTGCAGTAGTTCTTGTACGAGTTCCAGTAATAGGACGAGATGCAGTAGTAGAGGTAGGGGTTTCCGTTGGAGGTTCCCGACATGGCCGTGTTTGCATTCGTCACTTCCGTCAAGCCCTTGTCGAAGGATTCCCAAGCGTGGTTGGAACCGTCGGTTGAGATACGGAAGTTGCTGGTCGTGGGCACGTGACCAGGGTTCGTGTTGAAACTGGTCGCCGAGCTGTGGGCAATGCTTGCGCCGGCGTTGCGAGCCTGGTTCATGTAACCGATGGACCATGAGTTGTAGGTCGTACGGCAGTTGGAGTCGTACTTGAACTCAATTTCGTTGGTCACGTCGTAGAACAAGGCCTGAACGGTACAGAGTTGTCCATAGGTGTAGTACGAAAGATCTCGCCATTCCACCACGAAGACCTTGGTTGGGTCGCCGCGCTCGAAGGAGTACGTGGACGAGGTGTTCACGTTGATTCCAGAAGACACGGTTGAGGTGTCGCGAGCCGTGAAGTAGTACTCCACGGTGTCGTTCACTTCCAAATCTTCGATCTCAGCGGACCAGGAACAGGCAGCGAGTGCACACTCGCTTCGGCTCTTGTCGCTTTGTTGAGACATGGCGGTGGAAACCCAGCTGCCAGCCGAGCCGCCGTCAGGCGTGATTCGGTGGTAGAGGGTCGGCCCAACACCAGCGGAGGTGCTGACGTTCAGTCCAGAGGCAGGGTCACCTGCGTCCAACATCGTCACGGACACCACACGGTTCTTCGAGTGAGAGTCTTGCATGGCGCTGTGGGTGAATTCAGGCTTGAAGGTGTCAGGCGTTGGTGCGACGTTGCCCACCTTGTAGGTGATGTCACCCGTGCTTGCCTGTCGGCCGTAATAGCCCGTACCGAGAGCGAAGCCGCTCCAGCGGTAGGAGGACGTGGAGCCGTAAACCATGTAGTACGCAGAGGTACATCGGTCGGTCGAGGACTGGGCACGGTAGAAGTAGTACCATCCGTTGGTCGTCACGCACATTCGGTCAGCGACGTTGGAGGACTGCGTTGAGTTGAACTTGAAGGTCCCGAAGTCGCCCGTGATGTCGCCTGGAATGGCGAACTTGTAGGCTTGGGTGTAACCGTAGGAGACCGAGGACGATGCCTGGCTTCCGCCAGTCAACGGGGTATCGATGCCCGTTTCGGTACCAACACCAACGGTGGCCCACTTGTTCAGCGTGCTGTCGTAGACGAAGATGATGTTCATTCCGGGGCCGTCCTTTGCGCCGATCTGCAGGTAGCCGTTGCCGTTGTTGTTCCAGAGGTTTTGATTGAACTTGTTCACAACACCGGAACTCGAATACACACCGTAGCTTCCCTTGCTGGGGTTGGTGCTCCCGCGAGCGAGCCAGTTGCCGTAGAAGGTGCTCGTGCTGGTGTAGAAACACTGCTGAGAACCGGTACCGCAGCCGGAGGTATCGAACTCAAAGAAGTACTCGTCGTTGTTGCTGTAGTACGTCAGTTGGCGGTCAAAGTAGCCTTGTGGCGTGTAGTAACTGCTTGCGTGGACGTCGGTAGTCAAGACGGTCATTTTCTTGTGAGAGGTTGGCGCATTGGCGGGGTCCACGATGTCGATTTGGTACGGCGTGGGCGTGGTCTGCGAACCCGTGAGAGCTGGCGTGTGACCAACGTTGGCTCCGTTGCTTCCCGTGTTCAGGTCTTGGTACTTCCAGTAGTAGCGGAGGTCATCGCCGACCGAGAGAGCGGGTGTTCGAGCCTTGAAGCGGCAGTCGGAAGACGTGCTGCTGCAGGTACCGATGGAGACGAGTTCACCAGCGTCAAACTGGTTGTTTGAACCCAATCCGTAGGTCGTGCTGCTCCAGGTGGAGCCGCCGTCGGTCGAGTAGTGGAGGGTCGGTGCACCGGACGAAGTCGTGTCAATGCCCGACATGTCGGAGAGTTTGATGAACAACGTTCGCTCGCCTTCGATGTACGAATCAAGACCGGTGTAAGGCACGTAGTCGGCGGTTGGGGCATCCGCATCCGTACCGCCCGAGTAGGTCACCAGGAAGTGGGAGTTGTAACTGCTTGCAGTGTAAGCGTAGGTGTAGAAGTAGGCACTGCTCATGTAGCGCTCACCGACACCGAGTGTACCTGCACCGTTCGTGGCTGCACTCGCAACATGGGAAACGCCGCCAGAAGTTGCGGCGCAAGCGGTTGCGGAGCTGCACAAGGTGAGGGTCTTCCATCCGGTACCCGTGCTGCCGATCGTAGCGGCAGACGGCGAGTTTCCAGCAGCGGAAACGATGCTTCGGGCCGCCGTACCACCGTAGTTGGAGGTCAGGTAAGAGGCCGAAATCGGGTTGCCGTTACAGGAGTTGGAGGTGATGCCGTAGTTGTAACGGGCATCCAATCCACAGCCTTCGAGAACGCTCATGGTGAAGGTCACCGAGTTTCCGTAGGCGTAGCTCATGTATTTCTTCCACTGGATTTGGTTGATGGTGGCTCCGGAGGGGAGTTGGTTGTTGGAGGTGAAGGTGTACTTGTGCCAGGGTAGGTAGTAGTAGGAGCCGTAGTATCGGTAGTGGTAGCGGTAGGAGCTGGAGTAACAGTAGGAGTAGTAGATGTAACAGTAACCACCGGCGTTCGAGTTCACGCGGATGGTCGGGTCAAGAGCGAGCGGGAAGGTCCGGTCTTCGCTCATCAACCAGTCAGCATCAACAACGGTGATCAGAAGGACTTGAGGTCCGTACACCTGAACGAAGAACGTTCCGACGTAGGGCTCTTCCACCTCTGGCTCAATGATGAGCGGTGCTGGAATTTCAGCCAGCATCTCACCGGTCTCAATGTGACGAATCTGCAGAGCCTCCTGGGTCGAGAACAGTTCCTCGCCCAGCATGGTCTCGCCAGAGTACAGAGCGTAGCCGACCGGCAGGCGGAGGCCTTCGCTGAGACCAAACCACTTGGCGTTGTCGGGCAGCACTGGAGCCTCTCGCAAGATGAGGTTCTGCTTCACTTCGTTGACCTCGACCGAGTAGTCAAGGTCGTAGCCCTCAGCGAGCGGGTAGCGGATGACGTTGCCGCCAACCTCGACGCTCTGAGATGCTGGAGGTGCCTCAAAGGGCTGTGGGGCGGAACCGGTCTCGTCAAGCGTGACGAGCATGGGGTTCAGACCCGAGACAATGGGGTCGACGAATTCATTGGCCTGAACGGTGATTCCGTTGGCTACTTCCGGAGCAAAGGTGGTTGCGTAGGTGTTCTTGGTCACACCCCACCCTTCGGGGTAAGCCTGAATGTTCAGGTCAATGTCTTCCCACGTTCCATCAGCGTCGTAGTGAAGCGGGTCGCCGCTCACCATCTGCGTGATGGAGCCGTCCTCGTTGAGGTAGGCTTTCGTGGTTTGGTCTCGCATCCCTTGAATCTCAAGCGATGGGTCGTATTCATAGTCTGCTTCAGCGATCTTTTCGGGGAGCTGGAAGTAATCCTCTGCTCCATTCGAACTTGCATCAACAAGTTCAACGGTTGTACTGTCGTTGTTGTCAACGTAGCCGCTCATTGGCATGAGCACCATCAACGCGCACAACAACAGTGCAATCCCGATACCGCCGAAGACGGTTTTCTTCTGGTTTTTCTTGTTTCCCAACATAGTCATTCACCCTATACGGACTGTATGCAAAGCATCCCACGCTCTACGCTATTTATAGGAGTTCGGGTGCAAATCGTTTGAAAAGCCATCGAGAACCGCATCATCCCAGCGAAAAATTGGCCAAGAGTTCGTTGCGTGATCAACAGCGAATGGACGGAAATTTGGTTCAAAAATTACACCGAAAACAGCCAAGGGAACATCGCCAATTTATCGCAGGAGACGTTTTCTGTTTTTTCCCTGCGTTGGACAAAGCCCGCAGTGAATCCGATGTTCGCCAAGGCAGGAGGGCTGCCTTCCCAATCAACGAATCGGAGGAGCGGGACGAAACGGTGGCCGAACGAGAGGCCAAAATGGGGGCTTTGAGACTCGGAAGCCCTGCACGGTCGAAGCAACGACTTTTCGCAACTCCTCACCGCCGTTCACCCGTATCGAGCGAAAGCTCGACGACACTCAGAGAGGGACGGGCCATGGCCCTTCCTCGGCCACCTGGTGAATAATGTACGTTCGGCGAGCAGCCGTTCCACCTGCATCCGAGCGAAGGCCCCCTGCCTCGTTCCATGAAAGCCACCCTTGGCGACCGTCAACAACCGGAGGGTCAAGCTTGGCGTGATGTTTGCATCAAGCGACGGAACAGGGCTGCCTTGCGAGCAAGGTTCCCACTCACGCCAGACGTGGAGCGATGGATGGTTCAAGCCTGGTTGGGATCAGTAATCCCAGTCCTTGCCTTCGCCGCCTTCGCCGTCTCCACGAGACAGGATGAAAGCACCGACGACAAAGGCCACAACCACAACACCGGCAATCATGCCCCATGCGTACATCGGGATGCCGGAACTCGCGCTGTCACCGTCGTCACCGATGGTTCCGTTGCCGTCGTTGGCGTTGGAGTTGTCCACGGTTCGAACATCTTGAGCCTCGTTCATGTAGGCTGCAGCGTCCATGTTTCCTTTGTCGTCCATACCGACCACAGTGAAGTAGTAGGTTTTGCCGTTGACGACCGCCGTTGGCATAGCAACGTTGGCCGTACTTTCGCCAGCCATCACCATATCGGGACAATCCGAAGGCATGTTTGCGAGGTCAAACGCATCCGTGCTGCGGCAGATGTGCCACATCGCAACATCATCCGTGTCACCCGAGGCGTCCCAGGTCAAGTCCCAGCTCTGTCCGTCTGCACCAACCTCAATGCGCAGGTTGCTAACGGTGTAGTCGCCGTCGACTTCCTTGTCGGCAACCACGGTAGCGAGTCCGGGCGTTGAACATCCTTCCTCGTTGCACACGGCGACCGTAACAAAGTAGGTCTCTCCGTGGGTGGTCGATGCACCGCTGTAGGTGAAGGAGCGGTCCTCGTCAGCCACGTTTTGCATGAAGGCGTCGTCGCAGTCTTCCACCGCTTCGCAGATGTGGACGGTGATGCTGTCCGAGGAGAGCAGCGTACCGGTGATGTCCCAAGCAAGAGCGATGGCTCCACCCTTTTGTGCCGTAGCGGAGAAGCCGCTGACGGAAGCATCGGGGATGCTGGCTTGGGCGAGTTCGCCACCCATGAGGATGAGTTTTCCAGCAGGGACAACCGGGCTGTTGGCCGGCACGCTGTAGGTGAACATCTCCGTGGTGGCGTCAACTTCCTCAGCAACGTCCGAGAAGAGGATCCACTTTCCAGAGCCGTCAATGTACCACAGCGAGGTGGCCTCAAGGCTGGTTGGAACCATCACGGACAGGGACTGGTCGAGGATGTCGTTCGCGGGGAAGGTGGTGCTCGGAGCGTAATCCACGGCAGCCACGGCGTCGTAGGTACCGGAGAAGCCCTCGAGTTGCTGACCGCTGTACGTCGAGACATCCAAGTCTTCGAACGTGGTGATGGTGAAGTTGCTCAGGGCGAAGTATTGCAGCGGGTACTGGATCGAGACACCGGAGGCCGTCGAAGCCGTCGCCGTAGCGTCGTTCCACACATCGATGCTCATTTCTTGCGAGACCTCATCGCCGTGGGCGTCGGTCACGATGACGGTCACCACGAGGTTGCCGATGTAACTGTTGAGCACCGGCGTTTCGCAACTTGTGCCGCCTTCGGCTTGGGTACCGCCGCAACCGAGAATGGGGCCGCCTTGGTAGTTGTAGGAGAACAGCAGGCCGTCACCGGACGGGTCATCAACGTCAAAGGCGTTGACCGAGAGTTGCAATCCTTCGATTTGGTTCACGACGATGTCGCCCTCGGTCACCAGCTCAAAGGCCGTCACCACGGGGAGGTTGTTCAGCACATCAGCGACCATGGTCACGTCGTTGTTGCTGGGTCGTGCGTCTCCATCGGCAGCGGCGTCCCATGGAATTGGGGCCGTATCGTTGCCTTTCTCGTCCATCACGAGTTCAAAGGTGAAGGTGTATTCACCGGGAACGAGTTTGACGAAGGTGCATGCAGAACCGACCAGGGCCCCCATGCCGCCGAGCGGCTGGAAGGAATAGGGCATGTCCAAGCCGGAAGTGCACTCGTTCACGGTGCCCGTTACGGTTGGGATTTCGGCGTCTTCGTGGGAAATCGTGTAGTTGACCCACCAGTTGTAGCCCTTCATGATGTCGCTACCGCGGTGTTCAACGTCTGCGTAGACGAGGGCACAACCGACGTTCAAGTCAGCGCCCGTGCCTTCCTGGGTGAAGGTGGCGGGAAGGCCGCTGCACTCTTCGTCGTAGTTGTAGCCTTGGTACACGCCCATTCGGGAGATACGGATGTCGTCGTAAACTGACTTGCTGCCCGTGAGTTCGTCAAAGTCGGTCTTCGGCCGGTCGTCGGAAGAGGCCGAAACCTCACAGAAGTGGCGGAGCGTGGTCGAGTTGGTCTCGTTGCCTTCTCCACCGTCAATGAACTCCTCACAGTCGGTGAATTGGCCGTACATCGTGTAGCCGATGATCTCGGCCGTGATTTGGAAGCGAGCATCGCTGTTGCCGTTAGGCACGAATTCGCCGTTGAGGACCTCGGTGTTCTGGTAGGTCAGCACCGAGCGGGTCTCTTCCGTGAAGTTGGTGGGGTCGTCTTGGTGCTCGAACGTGCGCACCGTAGTGTCCGTTCCGACCGTGATCGTGGTCCGGTCGGTGGGGTTGCCTTGGTCGTCCAGCAGGAGGTTCGCACCGTCAAGGGTGGCCGAAGCGTAATCGCCGGAAACGACGATGAGGACCTCAACTTCGCGAGGCGAGAAGATTTCCGACCCGTTGGCCGTCACGCTGAGCGAGAACTCCCCGGATTGGAGGTTGGCCATGTTGATGGAGTCCTCGTTTCCGTTCGGGTCGTTGGTCCAAGACAGGTCGACCTCGATGTCGTACCAGTCCTCAACAACCACGTAGACGAGTTGGTTGTTGTTGGACACGTCGGCATCTTCGGGGCCGCCGACTTCAACTTCAACGACGTAGTTTCCTTGGGTGGGCGTCCACGTGATGTCGCCAGCACCGCCTTGGAGTTGGAGCGTGATTTTGCCGCCGCCAAGGAAGGTCCCTTGGGTAAGGGGTGCAACCGAGGAGTCGTAGTCGCAAACGGTTCCGTCGTCGCACATGGCGTCGTTGTTGGACCACGAAAGGTCGCTGCCTGAGCTGTCCTTGGCGATGTTGCCAGGGTTACCGTTCAAGTCAGCGAGGTAAACCGTAACGGAGTAGGTGAGTTCGGTGATGTCGGCATCTCCGCTGTTCTTGATGAAGGCCGAAAACGTCGTTGCTTGGCCCACTTGGATGGTGTTGCGGCAGCCGTTTTGGTCGTCGCAGGAGGTCTCCTTTGGCGAGGTGATGGCCACCACGGACGGGTCAGCGCCAGCACGAGCGCCCGTCTCTTCGATCGTTCCTTGGCTTTCGAGTTCGGTAAAGTTCATGCCGGCAAAGTAACTGGTCAGCAAGAGCATTCCGAGAAGTACAGGTGTCAATTTATTCATGCGTCTACCCCCGATTGTTCGGTAACCCTTCCCACGGCATGCGTGGTATTTATAGTATGGGAAGGTTGAATCATTAACAAAAAACCTGCAAATCCGCCTAAAAAGAGGATTTTTTTCTGAAAAAATCGCATTTAAAAGTCGAATTTCGAGCGGCCGTGGAGCAAGGACCTGCCATCAATTTGACCGTTGAGGAAGAACAGCCTTCACCGAGTACGAAGGGCGGCTGAGGGAGGAATCTTCGCCGCCTGGCGCACAGGGGCAGCGGTGGTTGCGAGAACGACCAACCAACCGAACACAAACACCCCGACGGTGGACAACCATGGGAACGAAAAGGCAACCCCTTCTTCTGCCCAAAGAGCGTTGTACAACATGGCGTGGAAACCGTACCCGATGAGCAACCCGTTGAGCATGCCCAAGACCGCCACCCAAGAAACCTCGGTGGAAAACATCCGATGAACATGGCTTTGTCGGAAACCAATGGCCCTCAACATACCGACCGTACGCCGCCGTTCGCTGACGTTGCGGATCGTCACCACGCCGATTCCTGCGACGCCGACGATCAGACCCAACGCCAAATAACCCTCGAACAGGGAAAGGATGGCCAACACAAGGGATTGGATGACCAGGATTTCATCGGCAACCGTTTGGACGTTGATGTTGCTTCGGGCCAGTTCACGGTCGAGCACTTCCTCCAATTCAGCAGCAGCCTGACGTTCCTGGACCGTTTTGCCCTGAGCAGAGAGGTCCATTTCAAGGAACGTGGGGTCGGTGGCTTGTGCGGTTGGAGCCACGCTCACGTACATTCGTGTGACTTCTCCACCGAAGCGATTCTCCACCACATCTCCGCCCATCCAAACCCCGGGGGAAAAGATGTAGGAGGACTGTTTGAGGAACCCGCCAACCTTGACCGATTTGGTGTTTTGTGGATTTGATAAATCAATTAGCAAAATCGAATCTCCAATTGAAAATTGAAGGGGTACAATCGTCGTTCCGTCAGCCGCCGATTCCAAACCAAACGAGGCGTCGAGGAACACCACGTCATCGAACCGTCCCAAGGACAGCCACGCCTCTTGTGAGGTGGAACCCAACGATTCATCCCAGAGGTGGAGGGGCAAGCCGCCGTGGGTGATGAAGCCCTCGTCAACCCCCCGTAGAATGTACGGCATGCGTTCCCCGTCTTCGTCCTCCAAATGCACCGGCGCTCGGTGAACCGCCCCAACGGCGTCAATGGAGGCTATGATCGAGGCGTTTACTCCCCATTCATCGGCGTCGGCGTCCAAGGTGATGGGACGAGAGCGGCTTGAGGTGAGCAACAATTCAAAGTCGCCCTCGGCCTCTTCGACAAAGTCAGCAGAATAGGTGTCAAATTGCTCGGTATAACCGGCAAGAACCACCACGGAGAACATCGTGATGGAGAACATGCCCATGACCACGGCCGTGCGTACCGGATGGGCCAAGGGATGGGCGAGAGCGACGGCACGGACGGGGCCTCCGCCGAACAAAGCCCGCTTGCTTACGAATTGGACGAGCATGGGCGCCCAACTTGTCAGAACCATCACGCCAGCCAGCACCTGAAGCAACCCGATGGCGATGAAGGCCAACTCATTGGCTTCCATGTTGGCTCGGAAGGGATCGACCGAATCCAGCACCGAAGTCCAGAGCAAGAACAGAACACCAAGCGCACCGAGGGTGTTCCGTGCTGCGTGCCGAACGCCGGAGGTTCGCACGCCACGGGCTCTCCAGACGGGGAGTTCCCATGAGAACAACGGAACAAAGGCGAGAAGAAGACCAACACCGGTTCCGATGTAGGCCGCATAAGCAAGGGCGCTTTCAAAGCCGAACAAGAAAAGCCCTGCTCCGCAAACAAACGCACTCCCTAAGCCAACGATTTGCACGATGAACAGGCCCCAGGGAACACCAACGGGGACGGGGGTTCTCCCACCCTTGAGCGCGCGCACGATGTTGAGTTGAGCGTTGTAAGCAGCAGCACCAAGCAACAGCAACAACGAGAGAAGGGCGCCCCAAACCCATCCTGCCATGAAGGAGTCCAACGTCCATGAAAAGCTGAATCGCTGCGCTCCAACGCTTTGGAAAATGGAGGAAAAGCCGACGGAGATCAGCCACGCCAAAAACAACCCCAAGACGGAGCCTAGGCCGCCGGCGATCACGGATGCAAGAGCACCCTCGTAAACGAACATGGCCCGAGCATCGCTGCGACGCAAACCGAGCGCCCGGGCTGTGGCCAGTTCGCTTCGACGAACGTCGGCCAAGAGCATGATGATGGTGAGGGAGAGCAACACGCCGGCGGCGATGGTAAACGTCCCGAAGACCAAGAACATCGCCGAGAGCACGCCCGAGGAAGCTTCAGCCTGCTCTTTCGCATCAAGTTTGACGGCCCGAACCGCAAGATGGATGTCGTCACCGGTGCTTCGTTCGTCAAACCATGCCGTCAGCGCATCGAGCGAGGCGTTGTCGGTTCCGTTGAGGCCCGGACCGGAGAACATGAGCAGGGAACGGTCGTCCTCGCCGGCGAGGGCGAGCACCTCAGCATCCTCAAGGCTCACCAATCCAAGCACCACGGCGTCCAAGTCTGCAAGTTGCTCAAAACCGGTGAGCGAGGTGTAGCGGCCGGAGGGCGTGAGCGGCAGGGGCGAGGCGTTTCCGTACGCATAGGGCAGCGCACCGGTCGCCTCCAACGACGAAAGAAGGCCATCGACTTCCAACGGGGCCAGCCGTTGCGAGGTCAACATCTCGCCAGAGGCCACCGACAAGGTGGCGTTCTCTCCCCCGAAAGCGAGTACCATCTGAGGAAACCGGCCAAAACCTTCTGCATCTGAAAGCACCGGCAATCGGAGGCTCTCAACCTCGCCGTTGGTCAACTTGATGCGCGCTAGACCTTCCGACGTTGTGCACCATTGACCTCCGGAAACGTTCACGGCAGCCACGCCGTTGCACAGCGACGAAGCCAAGATGTTCGCTGCAGAGCCATCACCCTCATCGTCCCCGACCGGCCATTGCGTGGCGTCGGTAGTGACAAAGGCCTCGGAATCGAGCGGTGCGACGAAGTACGTGGTGGAGAGCAAACCTTCGACGGAAAGGTACACTTCCCCGTCAAAAGCCAATTCGTAGCCGAGGACGGTCGACGGGCGTTCAAGGTCAACCTCAAGGGTGGTGAGAAGGCTGAGGTCGGCATCAAACCGGTGGAGGTGCAGCGCACCTTCGGCCTCCTCAAGCGCCAACCAACCCTCAGCGATGGAGGCGACGGCGACCGTGGGGTAGCCCGTCTCGTACGCTTCCCGAACTTCCGTTCCGTCCAGGGCCTCATCGACGAGCAGAACCCCGTCTCGATGGGCGACGAGCGCAGCGAA
>Ga0213867_1000249_pt1 | contig 24655 bp, 12 predicted proteins | sample PICome_12_FD_160120 | JGI IMG/M metagenome (GOLD analysis project Ga0213867, IMG submission 160120) | Coastal seawater microbial communities near Pivers Island, North Carolina, United States - PICO540 | ecosystem: Environmental > Aquatic > Marine > Coastal | place: USA: North Carolina... | reverse complement strand
CTGGCTAGGAATCCCCTTATAGGCCTCAGCCCCAAAGCCCCACAGCTCGATGAGCGGTGAGATCGTAACATCAAACGCACCAACGCTCAAAGCGTGGATCGCTTTGGACTGTTCCAAAATCCGCATGACAGATTCCGGTGCGTCCTGCCATCCAGTGGATTCGGAGCCATTGAAGTGGCTGAGCCAACTTTCCGGGTTCCAGTTGCTTAGCTCGCGATCAAATTGCTCAAGGATTCCTTGCACATCTCGGTCGATGCCTGCGCTGTCCTCTGCAGTGACTGTGCACTTCAGCATATAGTTCGTGCCCATGGTCAAACCACGCAGCTCGCGCACCTCCGTTGGCGGTTGATCACATGCGGTCAGAGCTAGGCAAATGAGCACCAGTACGCGGCAGTAGATCTTGAAGCTATCTTTCAATGGTGAGTAAGGCGCTGTCAATGAGGCCTAAAGCAGTCGAAAGACGTCCATCCGGGAAGTAGGCATCCCAAGAGTCCGCATCCACATCGTATCGGGTATAGCCAACGATCTCTAGCACTTGGAAGTAACTCGGGTAGGCATTATCGATTTCAACACGATACAGAATTGAGGGCTGATCGCTGTAGTCGTCGTTGGCATCGCCCGCTTCATCCACCTCGACCACCATAAAAAAGGGCTCGGTGTTACGCTCAGGCAGGATGTAGTCCCGTGGGTCAAAGGAGGCATTCGGTGTTGCTGAACTCATGGCGTCGACGCCTTCGGCCTCGTTTGATTCGGCTTCACGCTTGGCTTTTTCGTATTCGGCGACTTTCCACTGCCAATAGGGCAGTGCGTTTTCGATCTCCGGTTCAAAGAGGGTTTTCACATGGTAGCCAGAACTGTTTTCCAGCCAAACCGCGAGCGCTGGCGGTGCCGCTTGCTTGTAATGTTCACCGAACTTGATCTCCAGCTGCAGTTGGTAGTTCTCAGCAGGCGTGTAGAGATAGTTCCAGGTGTCGACCGTCTGCTCGAAGGCTTGCAAGGAAGCTCCCTGGTTGGAGCTTAGGTTTAAGACCGCCCTGACTGGAGCCGGCTGCCAAATAAATAGTGTGGTGATCAGCCCCGTCAGCGTCACGGCGATCAGCAACTCCTTCGGACGTCCACCCCGCTTCAAGCCTTTGAAGTTGTTCCGAAGGTGCGCGACGATCATCCACAAGAACAAGAAGCCCATCAAGGCGTGCAGTCCGGTGATTTTAATCGAAAATGGCAGGAAGAACGCCAGGCAGCCGGAAACCACCATGACCAGAAAGGTCATGAGCATGGTAAGATTCAGGATGTGGCGTAGTGCTTTCACTTTAAAACCAACCTAACTAAAAGCGACAGCTGTCCAAGAACAAAAGGTATGAACAAAAGCTGAGAGTGTTCACACTCAGCGTTTGTTTAATGGATGTTCTACGATTCTACTCAGGCAACTTAAGCATCCTGTAGTTCACCAACTACAATCGCCTTGTGCTTAATTAACTCAGTGCGGATCTCGCCTAAATCTACTTCCCTTGGGCTAATTCCCTGTCTCGCAGCCAGCACAGCGGTGACCGCTGTTGCTTGCCCCACAGCCATACACGTCGCCTGAACACGTGCTGCGGAATTCGCCAAGCGGTCACTGGAGAGTGAACGTCCGGCAACCATAATGTTCTTTGAGCCCTTTGGAATCAGACAGTCTCTGGGAATCGTCGGGAAGGTTCCGGGCTTCAGCTTCTCGGGCTTCACGCCATTTTCATCGTGCAAGTCGATCGGATAAAAAGAGTAGCACAGAGAATCGTCAAAGACCTTACCGCTGGTATAATCATTGACCGTTAGCACGCGTTCACCTTTAATGCGGTAGGTTTCACGAGAGGCCGTTTCCGTCATCATGAGTTCGATAGTCGCATTCTTACCCCCCGGAATGGTCTTTAAGAATTTAAGCATACGCAACACAGACTTGCGCCCTGCAAAATTAGTTTGAGTTTGAGTCGCCGCCGTGGAGGAATCCGCTCCGAAAATGTGATTAATGTTCCCGGATCTGCTTATCGCTTGCATAGCCTTGCCACTCCAGGTATCGCCTTTCTGTAGACGGCCCTCCGCGAGCGCTTCATTATACATCTCCTGAATCTCCTTTTTATTCTTGTTTACCTCGTTTTCGTCAAACCCCGTATAACCGACGCAGTGCGTGCCCGGCTGGCGAACATCACCGCGCATGCGCTCATAGCCGAGCATACCAACGACTGTGCCACCGCCGGTGCAGTCGATGATCTGCTTACAGCGCAATTGGTAACGCACACCCTGCCCCACCACTTCAACGAGCCAACCATCCGGGGTCTGCTTCACGGTTTCCGGAAACTGATAATAGGCGATCGAAACACCGGCGTCCAGACAGGCTTCTTCAGCAAGCAAGGAGTAGAGCTGACCGTTGATCTTTACGTGATAATAAACATGCCGTCTGTTCGTGACAGTGAAATCCTTAAGTGGCTTACCGTCGATTTCCTGACACTTGGTCACTAGCTCCCAGCCGATGCCTGAAATAAGCTGCTTGCCCCATGCGTGAAATAGTCCGGGAAAATTGACGCCACCGGTCGTTGTTGTTCCGCCCAGCTGCGAGCCACGCTCAAGCAGCACCGTTTTAGCGCCCATGCGCCCAGCCTGAATCGCCGCAACATGACCGGCAGAACCACCGCCAACCACAAGCACATCGACGTCCAGAACACCCGGGTCTTGAGCGTCCGGAGAGGGCAAATTCTTAGCGCTTGCTTTGTACACAAGGCCAGTTGCAGCTAAAATAGCCGTCCCAGCCACTTTGTTTTTGATAAATTCTCTACGATTCATGATATGTAATTCTGTTTGTGCCTATAGTACGGCGAGGGTGTCCGAATAAACACTGAATGTGTAATACGTTTGATGTGTCATCGCTAGGGTAGTGAAAACATCATACAATGCTCTTTTTATGAGGACGATAAGTCAAGTTTAAAAAAGATTTTTATATCAATTGGGTTTCAGTGCGCATGTCGTGCTTTGGGGATTTGAAGTGTATAGTATTTTCTTGCTGTTTAAATATTGCTTTTATAGTCCTTTTTTAATGATTTTAGGCCTGCGGTCGAGGCCCCTTAATTAGTTTTGGAATTTTATAATAATTAAATTCAAGATCATTAATTCATTGACCTTCGGGGTGCTTTTGTTGCATTGTTTAATACGTTGTCAAAAATGGTCGAGTCGTCCCTAACATAAATACGGCGTCAATGCCCTTTTTCTGGGCCTAAACTGTGGAAGGAATTGTTATTAAGATGGTAAATAATATTATAATGGTATTGTGTGCACTGGCTTCGCTCACAGCTGTCGCAGCACCTAAGTTGAATGTAATTGTGTTGATGGTCGATGACATGGGCTGGAAGGATGTGGGCTTTAACGGTAATGATTTTGTTGAAACGCCTCATATCGATCAGTTAGCCGCTCGCGGACTCGTTTTTTCTCAGGGCTATGCTTCAGGTGCACTCTGCTCGCCAACACGAGCGGCTTTTCAGACTGGAAAATCGCCGGCAACCTTAGGCGTGAATGTTCCCGTCACTCAGGGGGCCAAAGGAAACAAACCTGGAGGCTATCCAAAGGGAGACGGTCCCAAGTTTAGCAAGCTTCGTGTATTGCCACCCTTCTCTAAAGCGTCCATCGATGATGAGGAGGTGACCATTGCCGATGCGCTAAAAGCGGCAGGTTATAAAACGGGATTTTTGGGAAAGTGGCATTTAGGCTTTAAGGCCAGTCCCGAAGCAGACCCAACAAATTATGGCTACGAAGTTAATGTGGGTGGCGGGGCTTATCATGGGCCACCTTCTTGGTTTTCACCTTATAAAAATACTGCCATCCAAGACGGTGTTAAAGGCGAGCATCTGACCGAGCGCCTGACGAATGAGGCGATTGCCTTTATGGAAGCGAATAAAGCACAACCCTTCTTTCTATATTTTCCATACTATCAAGTGCACACCCCGCATGACGCGGCCAAAAACTATATCGAGAAATTCGATGCAAAAAATAAATCGGTCGAAAACTCGAAGATGAACTCGATTTATTCGGCCATGATGTTGCATCTCGACGACAGTGTCGGGCGCATCTGTGATTATCTAAAAGAGAGTGGATTGGAAAAGAACACACTGCTTATTTTTACTTCGGATAATGGTGCCCTCGTGTATCAACGAGCACGCGGTCAAAAAGTGCCTGCTGAAACGCAATTGACCTACGTGGACCCCTTAAGAGGCTGGAAAGGGGCTATTTATGAGGGGGGCATCCGGGTTCCCTATATTTTCTCTATGCCTGGGACTATTGAGCCAGGTGTGTCTGAGGTGCCCATTATCACTCACGACTTGTATCCGACTATCTGCGATATGGCGGGTGTCGATGTTCCCACTAAACAAACGCTCGAAGGCGAGAGTCTAGTTCCATTGTTGACTGAAACGGGGGATATCCAGTCACGTAGCCTATATTGGCATAATCCCAAGTATAGCTGGTCGCGTAAGGCAGCCGTTGTCTGGGCAGATCGTCCTGCTTCAGCCATTCTGAAGGAAAACTACAAACTCATCTACTACTATGAGCCGGGTGAGCGCTATTCCTTAGAACTCTTTGACTTGGATAACGATATTTCGGAATCGAAAAACTTAGCGCAGCAGATGCCAGAAAAAGCAAATGCATTGAAAGAAGAATTATTGGTATGGTTGGAGACCACTCAGGCCATGCAGCCGATCGAAAATCCCTATTACAATCCCAGGTACGATCATATGTATACTCCCAAAAAAGTGGCTAAAAAATGAACATTCTAAAACCAGCGCTTCATTCGACCCTTGTTGGAGGTGTCGCCTTATTATTCGGTGCTCTGACGGCTCCCGCAGCACCCTTGGAATCGGGGTTTATAAATCCGCCAGACTCGGCGCGACCGGGTACGTGGTGGCACTGGATGGACGGGAATATCTCCAAAGAGGGGATCACGGCAGATCTCGAGGCGATGCAAGCAGTTGGCCTGCGCTATGCCACGATGTTCAATACATCTTATAAAATCCCCAAGGGCTCGGTCGAGTTTATGTCCGATGAGTGGCGAGAGCTGTTCAATCACGCCGTTCAGGAAGCGGATCGGATCGGCCTCAAGTTGGGCCTGCACAATTGCGAGGGTTGGTCTTTGAGCGGTGGTCCATGGGTGGCACCGAAAATGTCGATGCAGAAGATAACGTCGAGCCGTATCGAGATCGTCGGCGGCAACAAGCAATCGGTTCGATTGCCGCAACCTAAAATCACGAAACAAACCAAAGGTTGGGGCAAACAGCAGTCCATTGATCCCTATTATCGTGATATCGCTGTGTTTGCACTTAAGCTGCCGGAGGGTGAGTCGTTCATTGACGCGTCGTCGGCACGTATTTCATGTAGCGAGGCAAACACGGAGGTGCAGCGTCTGGTTGACGGTGATAAGTACACCGGCGTGGTTTTGCCAAATCCCAAGAAGGGGGAGCCTCGTTGGATTACGCTGGAGTTCCCGGAACCGGTCACCGCGCGCTGCCTGAAAATCGAAGCGATGGCTTCGGGTCAGGGGCATCGGGGGCAGCTGCACATTTCTACTGATGGCGTGAGCTACACAAAGCTGTCTGCATTCCAGATGGGCTCGGATTCGGGGGAGAGCTCGTTTGTGGAGACCCGTTCGCGTTTTTGGCGTATTGTCTTTACCGGTGCTGCTTGGCGGGCCAATGAGATGAAGATTGGAGAAATTGCGCTTTTGCCAGATTCCCGGCTTCCAAACTGGAGTGAAAAAGCCGGCTACTTCCGTCGTCCGCTTCCGCTCGGTGATGCGCCAGAAGTCCCGGTTGCTGGGTTCAAGGTGAACGAAGGTGTCTATGCTCTAGATTCGGTGATCGATGTGTCGGACAAGCTTTCTGCCGATGGCACGTTAACATGGGATGTGCCGCCTGGTCAGTGGACAATCTTGCGCTTAGGTCACACCAGCACGGGAACGCAGATCCATCAAAAAACAGTCAATGGTCCAAGTTTGGAGTGCGATAAATTCAGTCGTGCCGCCGTAACCAAACATTACAATGCTTATGTCGGGCAGTTGGCCGTTGATGCCGGAGCCTTGGCAGGGCAATCCTTTGATCATGTCCTGATTGATTCATGGGAAGCGAAGACGCAGAACTGGAGTGAGCAGCTGATTGACAGGTTTAAAGAACACCGCGGCTATGACCCGACACCGTATCTGCCTGTCGTACAGGGATACATCGTTGATTCAGAGGAAATTAGCGAACGTTTTCTCTGGGATTTTCGTCGGACTGTGGCGGACGTCTATGCCGATATTCACTGGGGGACGATGACAAAACTGGCGAATGCGGATGGACTTAAACTCCATCTGGAGGCCTATAATGCTGGGAATTTTGATGCGTATCAGGCGATGAGTCGTGGCGATGTGCCGATGTCGGAGTTCTGGTTTAATCGCGGAGACCGTAATCGCGGATTTGCCAAACACGCGTCATCGGTTTCGCATACCCTTGCCAAACCCGTCACGGCCGCAGAATCCTTCACCGCCGATAACAAAGGTTCCGGATGGTGGACTCACCCGTTTGCGCTCAAACCTTATGGCGATGTTGCCTTCGCGAGCGGGGTCAATCGCTTCATCATTCACACTTGGCCGCACCAGCCTTGGCTGGGGCTTCATCCGGGAGTGACCTTTGGTCCCTGGGGCATCAACTTTACCGGACACAACAGTTGGTTCGAGCAGGCACAAGCATGGACGGATTACCTCTCACGCTGTCAATTTATCCTGCAACAAGGTCGCTTGCAGGCGGATGTTGCGATCTTTACCGGAGAGCGTGCGCCGAACAATGGCGGTAATCGAGAGCATGCGGAATCCGAGGGGATTCCGGCAGGGATCGATTACGACTACTTGAATGCCGAGGTGCTGGCGGAGGCGACGGTCAAGAACGGACGGATTATACTGCCCTCGGGGATGCATTATCGCCTGTTGGTATTGCCTAAGAGTGAAATGATGACCCCGGAACTTGCGAGGAAAGTGCGCGAGTTGGTTCAAGCCGGCGCCTTGGTGCTGGGCGCAAAACCGCAACGTTCGCCGAGCCTTGTCGGATATCCGGCCTGTGATGCGGATCTCCATAAAATCGCCGACGAAGTTTGGGGCCAGGTCGATGGAAAACGTGTGAGGCAGCACGCCTTCGGCAAGGGGCGGGTCTATCATGGTCTGTCGATTGAGGCCGTGCTGAAGGCCGACGGCCTCGCTCCCGATCTGCAGTGGAGCCATGGAAGCCTCGACTGGCAACATCGTCAGATTGAAGGTGACGATTTCTATTTTGTGGCCAGCCGTGAAGCAGCGTCGGTAGAGACTGAACTATCGTTAAAGATCGATGGGAAGGTGCCCGAATTCTGGTATCCCGACACCGGTGAAATCGAAACCTGCGGAGTTTGGCGCGTTGAAAACGGGCGGACAATTATTCCGCTTGAGTTGGATCCTTACGGTTCGCGCTTCATCGTTTTCCGTAAAGCGGGAAGTCCAGTTGTTACCGAGCTGAAAGGCGACGGCGCAACCGTCCGCATCGCGAACGGCAAAGCGCAGCTCGTGGCATCGAAAAGCGGCTCTTTCGCAGTGAGCACATCCGCCGGAACACAATCAATCAAAGTGGGGGATTTATCTAATCCACAACTGGTTTCCGGCCCGTGGAGGGTTTCCTTTCCGCCCAAACTCGGCGCACCGGAATCGGCGGTGTTTCATGAGCTGATTTCGTTGACGGACCATGCTGATGAGGGCATCAAATACTTCTCCGGCACAGCAAGCTACACCAGTGATTTCGAGGTTTCCGCAGCGATGGTTGGCAAAGACAAGCAGGTGATGATCGATCTCGGACGCGTTGAGGTGATTGCCGAGCTGTGGGTGAACGGCAAATCGGCAGGAACCTTGTGGAAGCCGCCGTTTAAGGCCGACATTACCGAGTGGGTTCAGGCAGGCAAAAACCGCCTCGAAGTTCGAGTGACGAATCCGTGGCGTAACCGCTTGATCGGCGACGAGCAGAAACCGCAGACAATGGAGTGGCGGAAGCAAGGTGATAAGGGCTTCGTTTTGGCAAAGTGGCCCGAATGGCTAGTAAACGGTCAGCCAAAGCCGAATGACGGACGTATCACGTTCACGACTTGGCGCCATTACAATAAAGATTCAGAACTACACCCCGCCGGCTTGATGGGGCCCGTTAAGATTTACAGCACTCAAGTGCTGCCGATTCGATAAATAATTGTTAAAGAATAAGAAATATAAATGATGAAAAAACTATTTGTAGGAACCCTTCTGTTGGCTGGCGTGTATGCTCACGCTACAGAAAAATCGACTGTGGCGAGCTCGTCGAAACCAAATGTTGTCTTTCTATTGAGCGACGACCAGGGCTGGATGGATTATGGATTTATGGGGCATCCACATGTGCAAACGCCCCATTTGGATACACTTGCCGCTGAAGGGCTCCTTTATGAGCGTGGCTATGTGACGGCGCCTTTATGTCGCCCATCACTGGCGAGTTTGGCGACTGGACTGTATCCACATCAAACTGGAATTCGTGGCAACGATCCGGTGATGCCGGAAGGAACACGGCCTGGCGGAGGTAAGCCAGGAGATAAAGATCTATGGGTAAAGATGCGCAAGCGAATGACCGCTCCCTTGAGGCAGCAAACTTCCTTTATCAAAGAGCTGAAGGCGAATGGCTATGCCACTTTGCAGACGGGCAAATGGTGGGAAGGCAATCCGCTTGAGCATGGCTTTACCGATGCCATGAGTCACGGTGACCCTGCACGCGGCGGTCGTCATGGTGATCGTGGTTTGAAGATTGGTCGGGACACGATGCAGCCGATTTATAGTTTTGTTGAGAAGGCCACAGAGGCAGCGCAGCCCTTCTTTATTTGGTATGGCGTGTATCTTCCGCACTTTCCGCATAATGCACCCGAGCGCCTTTTTAATAAATACAAAGACAGTGCACCAGACGAGCCGACTGCATGGTATTGGGCGAATGTTGAATGGCTCGATGAAACCTGCGGACAGCTTATTGGCTATTTGAAAGAGAAGGGACTCTACGATAACACCATCTTTGTCTATACCTGTGATAACGGCTGGGTGCAGGATTCAAAGAGGCGTAATAAGTCTATACGTTCCAAGAAAGAGCCGGTTGAAGCGGGTATTCGTACCCCGATTTTCATAACGCATGCGAATACGATTGAGCCGCAGCGTGAAAAGGAAATTCTGGCCAGTAACATTGATATCGCACCCACGATCTTGCACGCCTGCGGGATCACGCCGCCGGACTTGATGCATGGGCTCGACCTGCGCGATCCGAAGGCGCTGGCGAAACGCGATCGCATCTTTGTTGATATCTATGAGCACAACAGTGATTTGGATCAGTTGGATGACTTGGACAGTGGTTTGGTTGCGCGCGTGGTGATCGATGGCTGGGACAAGTTGATTGCCCGTCCTAGTGGAAACGAACTCTACGATCTGAAAAATGATCCTGACGATCGCCACACGATCGCCACGCAAAACCCAGAGAAGGTCCAAAAACTCTCTGCCATTCTTGAGGATTGGCTCCAGGCAACTCCATCGATGGTTAAAAATGATGGTTAAACGAATACAATGAATACTGTGAAAGCTGAAGCGAACTTTCTGACTGAGGGATGCTGTTCGGTCATTCGTGTTTTGCGAAGCTTTAACGACACAGGATGGAGGGGTGTCATAATGGTATTGTTGCTGAGTACGCTTTCCCTTTTAGCCAAAGAAAAGCCAAATATTATTTTTATCATGGCGGATGATTTGGGCTATTCCGATCTCGGCTGTTATGGTGGCGAAATTCAGACGCCGGTGCTCGACTCACTGGCGCAAGAGGGCCTGAGGTATTCCCAGTTTTACAATACTGGCCGCTGCTGGATTTCGCGTACGGCACTGATGACTGGGTTTTATCCGCAGCAACACGCTGCCAGAGGGGCCGCTCCTTCGTACTCGCGGATTATTCCGCATTATCTGAAGCCGAATGGTTATCGCGCCTATCATTCGGGCAAATGGCACGTCACTCCGGGCTTCAATCAAACCGTTGGCAAGGGGCTGTTCGATCGCTCTTATTATACTGTTCGTCAGGACCGATTTCATACTCCAAAGCTGGCGAAATTGGACGATAACGCTTTTGTGCCCGACACTGCTGACGGGAATTACTATGAAACGATCGCGCAAGTCGATTACGCGCTCGAGTTTCTAAACGAGCACGCGCAAGCGCATAGCGAAACCCCATTTTTTCTCTATTTAGCCTTTACTGCACCGCATTTCCCCTTGCACGCACTTCCCGAAGACATTGCGAAATATAAAGATACCTACGCCGTCGGCTGGGATGCAATTCGCGAAGCGCGCTGGGAGCGGATTCAACAAATGGGTCTTGTCGATGGCGAGCTTCCCGAGCGGATGACCGATTTCCGTAATGAGTGGGGGCTGGATCAGGAGAAGTTGAAACAAATGATTGATCCGCGCGAGACGCTCGAAAACAAAGCGTGGGCTGATTTAACGCCTGAAGAGCAAGTTTTTCAGGCGGAAAAAATGGCGGTGCACGCGGCGATGGTCGATCGGATGGATCAGGAAATCGGGCGGCTCGTTCTATGGCTCAAAGATAAGGGTAAATATGAAAACACGCTGATTATGTTCGTTTCTGATAACGGCGCGAGTTCCGAATTTATTAACCGTGGCGACAGGCATACCCAGGGTTCGGTGCCCGGTAGCAAAGAGAGCTATCTTTGCCTCGGCCCCGGTTGGGCCTGTACGGCGAACACGCCGATGCGCTACAGCAAAGCCTACACCTTCGAAGGTGGAGTCGCGACCCCGTTTATTGCGCATTGGCCCGCTGGCATCGAAGATAGAAATGTCATCCGTACTACGCCGGTGCATCTAGTGGATATTTTGCCGACGATGGCGAACATTTCCGGCGGACTCAAACCCGAGCTTATTCCCCCGGAAGCACCGCGCTTCCCCGGGCGAGATTTGACCGGTTCCTTTGTGTCCGACGCGCCTGTTGAGCGGGATTTACTGATTTTTTCGCACATCGGTGATGCCTTGCGCGTGGACGACTGGAAGCTGGTTCGGTTGCCTAAAGGCGAGTGGGAGCTCTACAGGATGGATGGCGACCGGACGGAGACAAACAACGTGGCGGCCGACTATCCCGAAAAGCTGCAACAGATGAGCCAATTATTCAATAAAACGAATGCCGCTTATCGAGCCCAGGCGTCCGCTGAAACTGCTAAACCTAATAATTAAAAATGTTCCAAAGACGAACAGCTCTAAATAAATTGACTAGAGCGTGATGAAGCACTCGAAAATACAGAAAATACCAATGGCGGAAATAGCCGATTGTTAACTTTGATGGAATATCCTGAGACGACTGGGTAAATGGTGACAATATTATGACGAAAAAACGATATCTAGGATTTCTTTTATTGTTCGGACTGTGGGTTCAGGCTGCTGAGCAAGCGCCTGTGGTGCGCCAAGTAAAGCCCAATATCCTCTTCTTTTTAGCGGATGATCAACGCGACGATATCTTGGGTTGTGCAGGTGATTCGATCGTTCAGACGCCGACGATTGATCAACTTGCTGCGGAGGGGGTTCGCTTTGCAAATGTCTTCTGCCAAGTGCCGATTTGTGCGGCCAGCCGCGCGACACTTTTATCCGGTCTGACACAGCGAACACACGGATACAACTTCGGGGAACTCCCGGTGCCGGTAGCGTATATTGCGACCAGCTATCCGATGATGCTAAAAGACGCTGGTTATCGCATCGGGTTTGCGGGTAAATATGGTATGAGATTTGAAAAGCCGGGCCTAAAGAAAGCGTTCGATTTTTTTGAGGAGATTAGTCGAAAGCCTTTCCTTAAGAAACAGCCGGATGGAAGCCTACGCCATGAAACCGACCTGTGCGCGGACGCCGCCATCAAATTCATCGAATCAAACTCGTCAGAAAAACCCTTCTGTATGTCGGTCAGTTTCAATGCCACCCATGCAGAAGACGGCGATCACCGTCCGGGCTATCACTTCCAATGGCCGGAATCGGCTGATGGTCTGTACGAAGGCGTGGAATTTCCGGAACCGGATCTAAGTGATGAGAAATACTTCAAGGCACTGCCACCCTTTCTTCAGAAAGAGCGGGGCTTGAGTCGTAAACGTTTTTATTGGCGCTGGGATACCCCGGAGAAGTATCAGACCAACATTCGCGCCTATTACCGGATGATTACCGGAATCGATAATGCCATTGCTCGCGTGCTCAAGGTCCTTAAGGAAAAGGGGCTCGATGGGAATACGATCATTATCTATTCCGCTGACAACGGCTTTATGCGAGGAGATCGTGGCACGGCTGGAAAATGGAACCACTACGAACAGTCACTGCGCATTCCGCTGATCATTTATGATCCCAGGTTGCCCGAAGCAAGACGTGGTCGCGTGCTCAACGAGCTGATCAACAACGTAGATCTGCCCGCGACTTTCGTTGACTTTGCCGGTCTCGAAATTCCGCAAGTGTATCAAGGACGCTCTTTACTGCCTCTGATTGAGGGCGAAGAGACGGCATGGCGCGAGTACATCTTTACCGAGCACAAGTTCAAAGCCTACAATAACTGGCACTCGGTGCGCAATGAACGTTACAAGTACACCCGATATTATGAAGAGGCGGGAGGGCCTTACGAGTGTTTCTACGACCTAGAAAAGGATCCTACAGAGTTCGTCAATTTGATGAACAACCCGGAGTATGCTGCGGTGCTCAAGCAGATGAAAGCCAAAATGTCTCTGTTCCTGAATGACTACCCGAGGGCGAAATAAGGGCCCTATAAGAGCGCGAAAAAATAGAGGGCAGAGCAACGAAATATATCACGAACGCCCCTGTTTCGAATTAGCTTAGCATAGCTCCAATCTTACACCCCATGAATGAGCCCAATTTGATACCCTTGATACAGCGTCAATCGTGGTGCTCGTGCGATTTTCTTACAGGTATCAGGGAAGTAAGCGAGTTTTGCAGAGCCCACGTGGAAAAAAATTATTGAAGGAGTTGATTTCAATGAGAAAAGAATGGCACATCTTTTCACTGCTGATCTGGTTATCGCTGTTCAGCATCAGTTCGGCAGATTCTCTCTCGGGAGCATTTAGAGAACCCTCGGAAGCGACCAAACCGTGGTGCTATTGGTATTGGACCGATGGCGACATCACCGCAGAGGGTATCACCAAAGACTTGGAGAACATGGCGGTGGTCGGCATTAAGCGCGCCATGATTGGTAATGTGCATGTGCGCCGTTTTGAAACTCAGAACGGGAGCCCCGCGCCCGTTAAAATCCTTTCGCCCGAATGGCGCGAACTGAAAATGCACGCGCTGCGCGAAGCGAAGCGTGTTGGAGTCGATATTTATTTCTTCAATTGCCCCGGCTGGAGTCAGTCGGGTGGTCCGTGGATCCAGCCGGAGCAATCGATGCGGCGAGTGATTTGGAATGAGTTCGAATCAAAAGGCGGTGCCTTCAAACAGAACGTCCGAGCTAAAGGCGTGCCGGGTGGCGGTTCGCAGGATATCGCCGTACTGGCGGTTCCGAAACTTAAGGCTGTTTTCATTGAAGGGGAACCCGCAGGGAAACAACAGATCTTTTCGCATAGCGAGCCGTTTGCCGCCCGTTCGCTGTCGGTTAATGGTGCATTGAGCGGATCTCTGTTTGCCGTTCAAAACGGAAAACGCGAACTCGTAGCCAAAATTGACGTCAAGGCAGGTAATGCTAAAACGGACTTTCTTACGGAAGAGCCGCAAACGGTCAGCTTTTCTGAAGTGACGGCTTCGCGCTTTGAACTCGATTATCAGCCAGCGAGAAAGCCTAAAAATGGTCAAGCACCTGCTCCCGTACGCGTAACCCTTTCGTCTGAACCAAAAATCGCGCAGGTACTCAACAAACAGATGGGGCGCTTGCACCCTACGCCGTTACCGAATTGGAATTCCTATATCTTTAAGGACACGGTGGAGCCGAAAGACTCTTCGGTGTTGATTGACTCCAAAAAGATTGTCGACTTGAGCGATAAGCTCGGTGCCGATGGCGTTTTGAATTGCACACTGCCCAAAGGCGACTGGCGGATCCTTTATTTCGGCATGATCACCACGGGAAAAAGAAATGCTCCGGCGGCACCGGAAGCAAAAGGGCTGGAAGTGGATAAGATGAGCCGGGCGCATGCGCGACATCATTTTGACTCTTACATCGGCTCACTCCTTGAGCAGATGACGCCTGTAGAAAAAGCCGCCTTTAAAGGCATTACTAGTGATAGCTATGAGGTTGGCTCGCAAAACTGGACCGACGGGTTCGCCGCCGAATTTGAAAAACGGAATGGCTACAACCCGATTCCGCTCCTGCCGACCTTTACCGGTACGGTGATCGACAGTGCAAAAAAATCTGATCAGTTCCTCTGGGATCTGCGCCGCACGATCGCGGATATGATTGCGGAATGTTATATGGGTGAGCTTCGAAATGTGGCGCACGAACATGGGCTAGTGGTCTGGTGCGAGCCTTACGGACACTGGGGATTTGCCAGCGATTTCACGATTTACGGTGGCTATGCCGATCAAATTGGCGGCGAGTTTTGGTCAAAAGGAAATCTGGGGGATATCGAATGCCGTGCCACCAGTTCCGTTGCGCACACTTACGGAAAGCGGCGAACTTATGCGGAAGCGTTCACCAGCCGACTCGACCTTTTCGATCACCCCTACAGCGTCAAAGCGCGGGGCGAGCATAAATTCTGCGAAGGGATCAATCACTTCGTCCTGCACGTCTATGCACATCAGGCGCGCGATGGGATGCCTGGAAAAAACCCGTGGTTTGGGACTGCGTTCCACCGCAATACACCCTGGTTTAACGAGGCGCAGAGCTGGGTGAAATATCTGCAACGTTGTCATACGATGTTACAGTGGGGGGATCCCGCCAACGATGTACTGGTTTATATTGGCGACTTTGCGCCACAAATGACCGGTCCTGCCAACCCCGTTCCCGACGGCTATCACTATGATTATGTCGGCTCCGACGCGATCCTGCGCAAACTCGATGTCGTCGACGGCAAATGGGTCACCTATGACGAAAACGACCCGAACCGAATTTCCGCCAGCTGGCCGGTTATGGCGATGCCGTCGACGCTCAAATATATTCGCCCGCACATCCAGAAACGGATCGATGAACTCGAGAAAAAAGGTGGTCGGATCATCCGCTCCGTTCCCGTAAACGCGAAACAGTTAAATCTGACACCCGCCGTTTCAGGCGAGAGTTGCTCGGTCTCTTGGATCGAGCGGAAGCAGGGAGATCAAGGTCTCTTCTTTCTCTCGAATTTCGGGAAGACGGGCGCTTTTTCGGTTACGCTGCGCGCTCGAGGCAAACAGCCGGAACTGATGAATCCGGTCACCGGCGAAATCAAAAAAATTGCCCGTTACAAAGAGACGGCGCAGGGGACAAAAATTGAAATCGACGTGAAAGACCGCGCCGATTCCTTCTTCGTGCTGTTCCGCGAAAAAGCGCGCGCGCCGTCGGTCGTCAAAGCATCGGCCTCCGCGTCCGAGCTTGATCTGTTTTATAACGCCAAAAACGAACTCGTCGCCGAATCCGATAAAACCGGTGCTTACAAACTGACGATGAGCGACGGTTCTACGCGATCCGTCAAGCTGGGTGATGGATTCGTAAGCTCAGAAAAAAAGAACCCGAAAATCGTCATTACCAAAGCGGTTTATGGCGCACCCGGAGTTCCTAAAAAACAAGTGGACGTGACGGATAAGATTCAGGCATTGGTATCCGCTGGAGAGAGCACCGTAAAAGCGAGCAATGAACTTGCCGGGCGCGACCCCGCATACGGCACCCAAAAACAGTTGGAGCTCGTTTACGCCGTAGACGGGAAAGTCCATGAAGTTTCAGTGAAAGAGAATGAAGCCGTCAATTTGCCTGGCATCATGCCAGAGAGGGGACAAGCCTTACTTGAGATCACTGGCTGGAAAACCGAGTCGACCGATAACGCGGGCTTCACCGAAACCCGCGTTGCAGAATTCGGTCTACCGAAAAAAAACGGCAAAGATCTGCGCGTGATTTTAGATTTGGGCAAGGTCGAGGTGATGGCGCAGGTGACGCTTAACGGCAAAACCTACGACACGCTCTGGATGCCGCCGTTTGCGCTCGATGTAAGCGACGCGCTCAAATCCGGAACCAACAAAATCGCAGTCCGCATCACGTCCACCACGCAAGGCAAACCAAAGATGGGTGCAGCCGTTCAATTGAAAACCGTAACTGTAATGAAAGAAGGAAAATAATGAATACGAAGAGAATAAGCTTTGTTTTGGCAAGTGCACTGCTGGCTTGCTTTAGTGTAAATGTCAGAGCGGAGGAAACTCCGCCAAATGTGCTGTTGATTGCAATCGACGACCTGAATGACTGGATTGGATGTATGGGGGGACACCCGCAGGCGCAGACCCCGAATATGGATCGACTTGCTGCGCGCGGTATGCTGTTTAATAACGCGCACTGCCAGTCGCCGGTCTGTAATCCGTCGCGTGCGAGTATGATGACCTCGCTCTACCCGAGCACAAGCGGTCTATACTTTCTGAAACCAGACTTTGATCAATCTCCGGTCGCCAAGAAAAACACCTTGCTGCCGACGCGTTTTCAGGACGAAGGGTATTACGTGACGGGTGCCGGCAAACTCTTTCACGGATCTCAGAACCGAAAATACATGCCGAATTATGTATGGAGATTTAGTGGTTTAGCGGGATATCCAAAGAAGAAAATCAGTCCTTACAGAGGGCACAGGGCGTGGGACTGGGGCGTATTTCCAGAAAGAGATGATCAGATGATAGATTACAAAGTAGCCGAATGGGGGGTAGAGCAACTCAAAAAGCAATATGGCCCTTCGACTGGCTCAGCGGAGCCAAAGCCTCTATTTCTGGGTATAGGTTTTTCTCGTCCTCATGTACCGCAATTTGCACCGCAGAAGTGGTTTGATTTGTATCCACTGGAAACACTTCAACTGCCGAAGGTGACAGAACATGATTTAAAGGACATCCCTGAATACGGGGTCAATATCACCCGGCTTAAGCATATTGTACCGACCATGGAATGGGTCGAAGAAAATGATCAGTGGAAACCGCTCGTTCAATCGTATTTAGCTTGTGTGAGTTTTGTGGACGATCAGGTTGGGAAACTACTCGATGCTCTTGAGGCCAGTCCCCACCAAGGCAACACCTACGTGGTTCTCTACACCGACCATGGTTTTCATCTGGGCGAAAAGGAGCGCTTCGGCAAGCGTAGTTTGTGGGAGGACGGAACCCGCACGGCAATGATCATCGCCGGTCCGGGCATTCTTGAAGGCGCGGTCTGTTCGAAACCCGCCCAGTTGCTCGATATTTATCCGACGCTCTTGGAACTCACCGGACTGAAAGCCGACCCCAAACTCGAAGGGAAATCACTCGTTCCGTTGCTGAAGAACCCGCAGGCCGATTGGCCCCATTATGCGCGTACCAGTTTCGGGCCGGGCAACTATTCGATCGTCTCGGAAGATTATCGCTACATTCATTATAACGACGGCTCCGAAGAGTTTTACGACCGCACCAAAGATACGCACGAGTGGAACAACGTGATCAATAACCCGGAATATGCAGAGCATATCAAAAAGCACCGCGCTCAAGTTCCACAGGAGCGCTACGAAATATTGGGTCAAAATTCAATCGGCCACAAATCGTTTGAAGCCACCGAAGCGATCAGCCGCGGCGAGCCCATTCGAGCCAACAAGCCGGCAAAAAAGAAGCAGAAAGGGGAATGATCAGAGTAGCTCAACCGTTCTTTGTCGTCGCCTTGCTGGCGTGCTGTAGTGTGAACATAAACGCGAAGGCGCAGAATCCGCCGAATATTATTTTCATTCTGGCGGATGACCTCGGGATTACAGACGTGGCGGCGTTTGCTAGCCATTTTACTGGTAAGGGAACCGACGAACTCTTCTACGAGACCCCGCATCTCGACAAACTAGTCCGCAAAGGGATCGCCTTTTCTCAGGCCTATGCCAATCCGCTCTGCTCGCCAACCCGTGCGTCGATCATGACGGGAATGAATGCGGCTCGCTCCGGTTTCACGACAGCAACACCGGCTACGGCAACCTATTTTAAGAAAAAACTGCCCGTTCCAGAGGGGCACAGTCCGCACGATGCGATCGACCATAAAGACCGAATCAAAGAGCAACAGGCGTGGCTGAACGGCAAGTCCAATACGGGGCTTGAACCTTCACCTTCGAACTTGCCGAATGTACTGGATAGTCACCATTCGGTCTTTATCGGCAAATGGCATATCGGAGGCCACGGTGTTGAAGCATTGCAGCCGGCTGCACACGGTTTCGATGAAGTCCTCTGGTCTCTCGATAGTGGTGCTTCATTATACGCTGGCCGGAAAGTGGGAAAAAAGAGAGAGCTGTCCGCTGAAGAGTCGAAGGACTATCTGACCGATAAACTGACCGATGACGCAGTACGCTTTCTCGATACATATGGTGCTGAGCAAAGGAAAGGGGGCTTTCAAAAGCCGTTCTTCCTCTATTTCTGCCACTTTGCGGTGCACACCCCTTTGCAGGCGCCCGAAGCAACGATTCAGCATTTTGCCAATAAAGCTCAAAAGGGAACGCTCGGTCATAAAAACGCGATTTATGCGGCGATGATCAAGCACCTCGACGACTCGGTCGGGCGCATCATGGAAACGCTCAAAGCGCAGGGCTTGGATCAGAACACATTGATCGTGTTCGCATCGGACAACGGTGGCGCTGAATACACGCGCTCCACCGATAACGCACCCTTCAAAGGCGGCAAAGCCACCATGTACGAAGGCGGCGTCCGCGTGCCACTGATTTACTATTTGCCGGGCAAATATGAAGGTGGTGTCTGGTGCGATTCCGTGGTTTCGATGTATGACCAGTTGCCGACCTTTGCTGCCATCACCGGCAACAACATTCCCGCTGACCTCGATGGTAAAGACCTGACAGGAACGCTGGCGAAACCCAAAGCGGACGGGGGTGACCGAACGATTATCTGGCACTATCCCTACAATGTGAAAGTGAAGCACCCAGATCATAATCTGCCACTAACACCCCGATCTGCAATGCGCAAGGGCGATTATAAATTGATCTGGGACTGGCATGGTAAACTGGAACTTTACAACATTGTCGAGGATCCATACGAGAAAAAGGATTTCGCGCAGCAACAGCCGGAACAGTCTCAAGTCCTGTTCAAAGAGTTGCAGGGGTGGCTCAAGAAAAACGTGAAGCCGCACTATATGCCTGTTTTGAACCCCCATTACGACGCCGACCAAGATAGGAGACCCTATCCGTTTCGTGACCTGAGATTGTCGAAAGATAGACTATACACTCCAACGCGTTAATTTATGATTCTATAACTGCTCTCACCGAGAATGCTGCGGATCTCTATTCAACATCCGCTGTGCTGATCACTTGTATTGTCGGGTAAAGTTGTTTTTACAGAGGATGGCTGCACCCTGATGTGGAAGTCGGTATTGGCATCCTTAGTTCGATCAGCCTGTGGTCGCTATGGTCTTCGCGTAAGTGCCTTAATGGGATGCCATTTTGATAATATCGACCTAAGCGAAACATGGTGAAAAGGGATTATTGATTTAAAAATATTATTTTTTGAACTAATTATTTGACTTGTTGTTTGTCTTTTAGTAGTGTGTTTTAATGGGCGTTAGGTTGTTGGGGGTTTTACTTTGTTTTTTTGCGTGCTGCGACCTTTTCGGTTTTGTATTTACTAATAAAGACGGTAGGACTTTGCGTTGCGATGTGGTCAGCCTTGAGGATGACACTGCAACACTGAGACGTCTTAGTGATGGCTATGTTTTTCAGTATCCGCTGGAGAAACTGTCTATTAAGGATCAGCGTTATTTAACTGACTTATTTTCTTCAGGCGGGACTGACGGTGCTCGCTTAAAAGCTTCTGAAACAATTTTTGTACGACCCGTCATCAAGGATAATAAGCACTTCAATGCCAGTCATCGTATCGATGCTATCATTGAGCGGCATTGGCATAAACATGCAATTCGTGCTGGTGCTTTGGTTGATGATGCAGTTTATTTGCGCCGGGCCTATTTGAGAATAATTGGGCGCATTCCGACCACAGCAGAAGCTGTAAATTTTCTGCAGCAAAAAAGTCCGCATAAGCGCTCATTATTAGTGGATACTCTTTTGGACTCGACGGGTTATGTCAGTCACCAATTTAATTTTTGGGCTGATCTCTTAAGAATTAGAACCGTGGGTATTCAAGGCACTCAAGGCGGAGGTATCTACTACGCTCCCTGGATGAAGGAGCAGATTGCCTTCAATACTGCTTACGATGATTTTGTACGCATGCTGCTGACGGCGGAGGGCTATGCATGGGACAATCCTGCGGTAGGCTATTATATGCGTGATGAAGGGATGCCTTTAGACAATATGGCTTTAGGCGTTCAAGCCTTTTTGGGCATTCAATTGCAGTGTGCCCAGTGCCATGACCACCCTTTTGCGCAGTGGAAGCAAAGAGATTTTTATGAATTGGCAGCCTTTACGCATGGAATTAAAACTGAAGTAGACCTTCGGAAAAAGGGTAAGCTCAGGAGTCTGTTGGACGCAGGCGAGAAAACGCAGATTCAGTCAGATTTAAAACAATTAATTGCATTGCACCAAATGGAGGCAAATCAGTCGGATGTTGTGCAAGAGCTGGTTAATTTTGGTAAAGCAAAAGGAATGTTTATGCGGCCACTTCGGTGGGGAGTGACACACCATGAGGCGTCCTTGAAACTACCAGATGATTATGCCTATGCGGATGGCAGTCCTGGTGATATCGTTAAACCAAAGTTTCTGTTTGAGGGGCAGGGAGCATCCAATTTAAAGCAGGTTGCAGATCGCATTCAGGCTTACGCAGACTGGATGACGGCTAAGGAACAAGATCGATTTGCGCTCATGATTGCAAATCGCTTGTGGCGCTTTGCCATGGGCCGAGGCGTGATCGAGCCTGTAGATGCAGTCGATGATTTTTCGAAGGCAGAGAGTCCTGAACTCATGCAGTTTCTGGGTTCACTGGTTCGTAACTTAGATTATGATCTCAAGCAATTTTTACGTATTCTCTACAATACACAATTTTTTCAGCGCACTGCCGTCATTGATCATCCTGATATTGAAGATGACTATCGGTTGCAGGGGCCGCTATTGCAACGCATGACCTCTGAGCAGATTTGGGATTCGTTTGCTACACTGATGCGACCGGATGTTGATCCCGTTGTTCAGGCGGAGTACACTGGACGGTTTGTGCAAACGCGCTATAGTAGTCTAAGGCCGCCGCCCGCTGTACAGCTATTTCGTGAAAAAAATGTAGGCCAGTATTTTAATCATTTGAAGGATATTGCAGACTTTTATGGGCCGTATTTTCTTAGTGAGCGAACTACACAAGCTCAAGAAAGGTGGTTTTTGTTACACAACCCTGGTCGAGAGTTTGTCCGGGCGGCCCCAAGCGCTAAGAAGCATGCATTTTCCATGCGTGGTGGCTTGGATCCCCAGGTTCGTCGGCAGAATATCATGCGCAGAATGGTGCGGGCCTCGGAATTGGCTTCTCCGATGTTGGATGGGCACTTGCTCCAAGTCTTTGGGCAATCGGATCGCCACAAAATAGATAATCGCACTTTGAAAGGCAACTTACTGCAGGCCCTTTTTCTGATGAATTCACCTGAGGCCAATGTATTCATGGCGAATTACTCGATGCCGGTGCTCGAAGCCAGCTATGCTGAAAGTGTCGAGGAGCAATTAGAGCTGATATTTCTTGGCTTTTTATCCCGCAAGCCCACTGCGACTGAGTTCGATTTGTTGATAGATGATCTTCGCTTGGATCCAGAGGGCGCAAAGAGTCACTTTATTTGGGCGATGCTCAATACTAAGCAGTTTCTATTTATACAATAACTTGAGAGCTTTTACTATGTATCCAGAATTAAACCAGCTCGATGAGCTTTCGAGGAGAAAGTTTATTCAATATACGGCAAAAGCATTTCTTGGCTTGGGCATGTCCGCTGGCATGCACAATCTTTTGGGTGCCGAGCAAAGGCTTAAAATGGATTCCGCTAAAAGTCTGATTTATATTTATCTGGATGGCGGTATGAGTCATATTGATACCTTTGATTTGAAGCCCGATTGGGAGCAGCAAGGCCCCGTTAAAGGCATTGCGACCAATGTGACCGGCTTAAAATTCTCGGCTCATCTGCCCATGCTTGCCCGGCATGCAGATAAGTTGGCCATCATTCGATCCATGCACTCAAATCAAGGAGCTCATGATCAAGGGCAATACTTTTTGCATACAAGTTATGAGCCGAGGGGAGGTATACAGCACCCAGGGCTCGGTGCTTGGCTTAATAAGTTGTCGGGTGATACGCTGTCCACGCTACCGGGTAACATTCGTCTCGGGAGTCGCAATAATTTACCTGGAGGTTGCGGGTTTTTGGATACAAAATATGATCCATTACACTTAGGTAATCCATATAACGGAGTCCCTCATGCACGCTTACACTCCAAGCTAAATCCTGAGGATTTTAATCAACGTATTGAACTGGTGAAACTACTGGATCTGAGCTTTGAGCGTCAGTATGCTTCAAAAGCGCTGCAAGCCTACACGGATGTGTACAAGGATGCCATTAAGCTGATGGAGAGTGATGATTTGCAGGCTTTTGACCTCAATCGTGAGCCGCAAAAACTACAGGCTGCGTATGGCGTTGAGCAGTCACAATTTGCCGCCAGTTGTTTACTGGCGAGACGTCTAGTTGAATCGGGCGTCAAATGTGTTCAGCTGACTTCGAATGGCTGGGATACGCATAGCAATAATCATGCTGGCGTCGAATCCCGTTGCAACGAAATTGATCGACCTATTGCGGCTTTATTGGATGATTTAGCCAGTCGCGGTTTGCTTGAAGAGACCCTTGTTGTTATTGGTACAGAATTTGGTAGAGCGCCGGTTATCGATCAGAATTTGGGGCGCAACCACCACCCGCAAGCTTTTACTTGTATTTTAGCGGGTGGCGGCATTCAGGGTGGTCAAGTGTATGGAGCTACGGATGAGAGAGGGCATTCCGTTGTCGATAATGTGGTGAGCATTCCAGATTTTAATGCCACGATTGCCTATGCTTTGGGCTTGCCGGTCGATCAGGTGTTTTACTCAGCCAGTGGGCGACCTTTTAAGGTCGCGGGCCAGGGGCAGCCAGTGCTGGGCTTATTTGCTTGAAGTCATCGTTTGACCTATAGTGTGAACGGTCGCACGCCCGCTTCGGATCATTAGATATCTGTTGGGTATTCAAGGCAGAAGGAAGCTTATTGGCTCAATGATTTATTTTTATGCTTTACAGAGTTTGTCCACGATTGTATACTGCTGTGTATTCCTTGAGGTGTATGTTTCATTCAATTCAAGGAGTGCCCTGCTTTTAACCCCGCCGCATTGTCTTAAAATAAGTCTCATTTAAGAGCATCAGAAATTATGAATAGAAAACTGCTTCCCGTCTCGTGGATAATTTTGCTTACATTGCATCAGCTGGCTGTATCCGGCGAAGTACAGCGTCCTAATTTTGTGTTTATGTTTGCCGATGATTTTGGCTACGGGGATTTGGCATGTTACGGGCATCCTTATGTAAAGTCACCAAATATTGATCGGATGGCGTCACAGGGAACCCGCTTCAATCAGGCCTATGCCGCCGGGCGAGCCTGTAACCCTAGTCGGACGGGATTGATGACTGCCTGGTCGAACGCCCGGTTCCCGAAGCGTACCGATGATTTCGATTTTCAAGGACGGGAGACTGTAACCTCCATTCTTAAAAAAAACGGCTATGCCACCGGACATTTTGGCAAATGGCATATCGGTATTGATCGTAGTGCTGGAGTTTATGGGATTGATGAAAATGATTCGGGTGGAAGACCGGATAAGTTTTCGCCCAACGGGCGCGATACGCCGATTTATGAAAAGGCCATCGATTTTATCCGTAGACACAAAGACGGACCGTTTTATGTAAATATCTGGGGTTTTACAACCCATGCACCTGTGGCATCGGCATCGAATTATCTGGAAGTGTTCAAAGATGTGAAAGTGAACCGCGCCGATTTTTCCGAGTATATGCAGCCGGTGTTCGACGATAGCACTACTATTTGGGACGATTTGGATTTGAATATGCGCCACTATCTCGGGAACGTATATGCGCTCGATCTCAATGTTAAAATGGTCATGGATGCGCTCGACGAGCTCGAGCTTGCCGATAACACTGTGCTCGTGTTTTCAAGTGATCAGGGGCCGGCTCGTCCATTAGGAAAATGTTTGGATGTATATGATCCTGACCTGTTCGCTCCAAAAGTGTGGAATCACATGGAGAAGCTAAGTTTAAAAGATAGGTCAGGGACAGCGTTTGAGAAAAGAAAAATGAAACACTTTCAGAATATGCTTGGCAATACCGGTCCGTTTAGGGGCTACAAAGGCTCCTCGCAGGAAGGTGGCCTGCGGGTTCCGTTTATTGTTCGATGGCCGGGTAAGGTGAAATCCAATTTTGTGGATACCCAAAATGTTATCGGCTTGATCGACTGGCTGCCGACTATCTGTAGTTTGGCGGGT
>Ga0213867_1000248_pt1 | contig 24658 bp, 35 predicted proteins | sample PICome_12_FD_160120 | JGI IMG/M metagenome (GOLD analysis project Ga0213867, IMG submission 160120) | Coastal seawater microbial communities near Pivers Island, North Carolina, United States - PICO540 | ecosystem: Environmental > Aquatic > Marine > Coastal | place: USA: North Carolina... | reverse complement strand
TCAGGTTCGCACACCAATCTGGATTAAGTGTCATCTGACCAGTGGCAGACATACACGCAGTTGGTATGGACGTCGAATAGATGATCGGACGCTTGGAGCAAGCGGTTCCGAAGAATGGGTGGTCAAGTATTAGTAGTGACTTGGCCTTGCCTACCTTGCGTTGCAACTCATCAAGTGCAGTGTGCTGTAGTGGGGCGTTCATGTGATTAACTCCTTGTTAATTGTCGGATTGCATGTTGTGCTGCCACTTTCAGGTCAGTGACAGGTTCCTCGCGGAAGTTATCGTCGCGACCGCAAGAACACCGTAGACTGGAATCCCAAAGTTCATCGAACTCCCAGTCTTGTTTGGTTTGGTTCCAACGGACGTATGCTAGGGTGTGTATACTGTCGTCTGCTCCGCACTCGTTACAAACAAACTTGATAGCGGCGGTCATCAGACCAGACCTTGCATCTTGCTCATTAGATCGTCGATCTGCGTTACTGCTTTCTCACGGATAGACTGAGTAGAACGCAGCATGTCTTTGTTGTTGGCGTATGTACCAACCAAAGACTGCAAGTCTCGGATCGCGTTGGTGATCTTGGGATCGTCACTGAGATTGACACGGTTCATGCGGTCAGCAACGTCGACCATGTTGTCGATAAGACTGTCACGGAATATGCTACCGTCGTCGCCGATGTTTACCCGGAGCTTCTCGACGGCGCGTTGCATTGGTTCAATCATCTGAGTAAGAACGTGACGAGTTGCGTTCGTCGATGCATCATCGAGCTGCTGCTGTAACGACGCTTTGTCGGCATCACTCAGACCAAGACGTGGATCGAAGTCGTTGACCTTGGGTACTGGAATGTAACGTACCTCAATACCGAACCGTGCCTCCACTTCGTGCGCTTCAGGGTAGTCGTTGGGATTGGAGCGGTCAGGGATACCCTTACGCAAGCATATGTCTTTGATGCGTTGAATATCTTTCTGGACCTCAAAGTCCCAGTTGTTGACTAGATCGCGTACCGCAGCGTCGGCGGCGGCAATCTTCTCGCGCAGTCCAGAGGTGAAGTCCATGTAGTTTGTCATGTTCAACATCTCTACACCTGTAGACCAAGGCACAGTCTGATCTTTGACGTAACCGTAGACCTCGGTGTACTTACTCAGTGCTGCTTTGACGCGATTGTCACGACCCTCGAACAAGTGCTTGTTCGTGTTACCCACGCCGTACTCTGCTGTTGCCTCGGCATCATGTTTGTATGGGTTGTACATTCTTCGCTTGACAGAGACTAACACCGCTTTCTCATCCAAGTTCTTGATCTGGATTGTCTGTGGAGTTAACGTGTTAACAGGTTGTTGCGTTGAGCCGTCGTCGTGTGGCTCAGTGATTTCGCTCACCTCAACGACAGGCTCTTCAACGACGGGTGATTCCGTCGTCGTATTCGGTTCTTCTGATGTACCTGCGACGGACGCTTCTACTTCCCATCCTTCCAAGATATCATCGACCAACTTATCACCAGTGATCTCCAGTGTTTTGTTGGCCTCGGCTTCTGCTGCTTGTAGTGCAGCGCGTAAACGATCTTGCATGTTCATTATGATATTCTCCATACACGGTATTGATTGTCCCCGATCTTGCGGGTTGTGAACTTACGATTGATAAGCAGGGAAGTTGATCCCACCATTTTGCGTTTATGTAATGTGGTCACGAAGCTATCGCCGATATCCATTGTTTCCATAGCAATGCGCTCGGGGGACTTGGCGCGACCTACACCTGAGTGTTCGTCAGGCATTGGAACATTCTTTTCTATTTTTATCTGGGTCATTAGTTACCTCCCATAAAGATGTCTTTGTTGTTGATCGCCCAATTGATAAAGAACTTAGTGGTTTGAAGTTGTGGATGTAGGCGAATTGCATCAGTGACGTAGACCATCTGAAACTCTTTAGGCATACGACTGATGTAGTCGATATCACGCTCGAACGCGTCGACAGACGTCGACATTGAAAGCGCTGTGGCTACTGCATACTGCACCGCAGGTTCTTTCGGGACTTCTGCGTTTTTAGGGTGTAAGCGAATAGCGTCGATGCTTGGCATTTTCTGCATCATGTCACGCGCTGCGACCCACTCGGCTGCTGCACCTTCGCCGACCTTACCCTCTGCTGCCATCATGTACAGATCAGTCGGCAAGTCGTCAGGTACTTCTTTGAACAACTTAGTCCACGAACGCTGCGTTGGGTTGCTGCGTCTGTTAGGGTCAAAGTCATTGAGCAAGTTGGGGCGTAGACGTAAGAACGCGATACCCATTGCATTGACACCGTTGTCCATTGCCCACTCGCACCAATCGTCGAGCGATGTCTCAGCATCGAAGTGATACATACGATCATTCAAGTGAGCGAGTAGTGGTTTAGCACCCGCACGGTCTTCAGCGCGGTTACCTGTAGCAATGATGCACACGTCGTCATCTAGTTCGAACGATGTAGTCGCACGCTCTAGCGTGAAGCCTGCTGCCCACGTCTGGTGATGAGTCGTGGACTGTGCGAGTTCCTCCAAGATAATAAGACCTTTACCAGTACCTTTGCGGAACTTGGCGAATATCTCGGTTGGATTGAAACGCGTGTATCCGTCGGTCACACTGGGCACACCAGTGAAGTCAACGACGTCGTGATTATTGATGTGTACTACAAGCACACGATCTTTGGGGATGTCCAGACGCTCGGCGATCTGGAGACATACTTCCGACTTACCCATCCCGGGCGCACCGTGGATCATAGGTACAACTTTGGGGGAATTGCGGAACATCGCAGTGACAGTGTCAGCGATCTGAGAAATACTTGGCATGGTTTTTAGCTCCTTGTATGCACATACGTGCGCAAGTGGTTTCATATGGTTACATGTAAACACATAAGGTGTCAACACGTTAATAGGTTCGTGGATCGTCGAGCCAATCTGGAGGCAAGCGTTTGCTATACGTCAGAAAGGATTTCTTCTCTGATTTGTAGAACCGTTGGTATGCAACGACGGCGTCGTCACATTTGTATTCGTCGGGCATAGCCTGAGCGAATGACGTTAGTCCGACTGCTTTGAGCGTGTCGGGTGGGTGTCGCAGCGTGTCGCGCAACTTGAACCAAGACTTGTGAGTGTTACCGTATCTATAACGGAATTCTTGGGACAATCCTTCGAAGTGATCGTACAGCCAGTAGTAGTTATTACGTGAAGTTGCCGCCCATACTGTGCAAGGGTGGTGGCGGTGGGTTGCTTTATACACCTCATCTACGCGATCACTGTCATAGATATGGTGTACGGTGGATAACATCTGGGCGCACTCTAACGGCATCTTAACAACGTGCTTGTCACACTGTGCTATCGCCGCCTCGGTGGGGTCCATGTCGAGAACAAATATATTCATGTGATTACCTATACCTACTGTGCAGTCCACCGACGCTGCGCGTTGGTACCTCGCGACCACTTAACTCTGTCTCACAGCGCAAGCAGTTGTTGATAACTCCACGCAGATTACGCATGTCGTCAGCGGTTAACTTCACACTGACCATCTGCGCTTTCTCATCTGTTGATGTGATGTAAAAGTACACACCCTTAGTAGTGACGTGGAACTCAACAGCTACGCTAGATTTACCATCGCTGCCGAACGCGATCATCTTTTCCCCAAGCGGGTCTAGTTTCTTACGTGTCATAACTCTACCGCCATAGTTGGTTGCACCATCACACGGTAACCGTGTTCTTTGATCGTTGTGACCATTTGGAGTGTTAGGGTTTTCTTACCTGCCAACTCGCAAAAGAACTTTGACGTTTCGCAAGCAGGATAAAGCGCATCGCTACCGTATTGGTTTTTGACGACGACATTGATCGTGGGTTGGCCCATGTGAATAACTCCTTATTCAGATACATTGATTGAACCGTGCGCATAGCGCATCAGCATACGACTTATATTTGATGCCACGCTCGACGGCGTAGCCACTTCGCAGGTGAATGATTTGATAGTGCTTACCTACACGGCGCACCTCGTAAAGAACGTCCATGTCATCCGCCTAAGAACATCTGGTAGAACGACATGCACTCACCGTGAATGAGTTGACCGTTCGCTCCGTGGAACACCTCGCCGCATCCAAGCAGCCAGTTGACGATCACGAACACGAAGAACGCTGAGAATATGATGCAACCTATGACGCCGCCTACAGCGTCACGCACTGAGTGATTTTTCATTGGAACACCTGTTATTTGGGGTTTGAACAAGACAAAGTGGTATTAAGACAAAGCTATTAAGACAGTGTCTTGCTTGTAAGTGTTTGATTTTACAGTATTAAGACATTAAGACAGGCTCAGAGAATGAGATGTGGGGGATGCCAAACATGCTCGCGATTTACACCGACGCAACACACACTCAGCAAACTTACATCTCTCTCTTTTTCTTTGTCTTATTGTCTTATTGTCTTAATCTATCTATTTCTATTAATAAAAACAGTCACTTGGCATTTTCTGCTATTAAGACAACGAACAAGACAAAACTTTTCTGTCTTATTGGTGGGTGCATGGGGTGCAAGCACCCCACACATGGTTTTTATGCGTGTTGGCGGATAGCAGCATCTAAGTCTTCCATTGCTTGGCGGTATGCCGCGAAGTCCACATTCTTGACGACCGCGCCTTCTTTGGCGATTTGAGCTGTTAAGGATTTGATACGTTGAACTGCGTCCAACTCTTTAACGATTTGAGCAGCACTTTCCTCATCCACGTACCAAGCAGGTACTTCGTTGGTGAGATATTCGACGACCGCATCACCGTCGGTGAAGTCCGCCTCTTTACGCATTTGCTTATTGAGTTTGAATGATCCATCCTTTTGCAGCATGGCGAAACCATTGTCACGCACCCAAGCAGCGATACGCTTGCGGTTTACACCTGATGTGGCCTCGAATAGATTAGCGAGTGGCGTCACGTCGCCGTGTTCGTACGCATGACCCGCAGCGTTGCACAATACAACGTGGATGTTTTCACGAAGTGCCGCAGTAGTGCGACGGATACCAGCGATTTTCTGGTTAAGTTGTTTAAGAGTAAGCATGATAAGCCTCCAAAGATTTAAGGGATTAGGGCATTAAACACTCGAGTGAATGCTTAATGTATAATCCCCTTCAGGATTATTAGCGCTGCCGCGTGAACCTAATCACCGGTGAGGTGTCGATTAATCACGCCTGCTGCGCGCTCGACTTTCATAAGGTGCTTGACTCAGTGACCGCATACATAAGTCACACCTATCCCGTCCGCTCTACTAACGACCCCAACTCACATCCCGCACCTAACGCCTCTCGACTCGCCTACGGTTAATCATTGCCAGAAGGTGCCCGCTACTTCGACCGCACAAACGCGCGATAAAAGACGTCAACACCTCGGAGTGTCTGCCGGAGAGATACCTTAATTCCCGCCTAAGCCTGAGGGCTTTTAATCTCTCAACAATGGCGCGACGTAAACAGATGGGGGTAGGGACCGAGGGGGGGTGGCCCCCGCCCCAGCCCTTATGTATTGCGTATAGAGCAACCCAAAATTTGACCCTTTTTAAAATAACAAAGACTTGCTCAGTTAATTGTTGCGCAAATAAATGCGCACAGATCAGTCGCGGTCTTTAGGGGGAGTTTTGCGCCGTTCTTCCCAGTGGTGCTTCCGGTGGCAGTTGGCGCATATAGGTATGCATTTGGTCTCAGCCTCTTTGTAGGCTGCTCCGAAACGTCCGTTCTTCACTAATACGTTAACGGATTGTTTGTCTTTACGGATAATGTGGTGAAAATCTATGATCGCAGGGTGCGAGGCACCACATACAGAACATTCGCGCGATGCTTTGTATTCAACCCACTCTTGGTACTGCCTTTTGCGGTTTGCGGCGGCTCTGGCCTTCTGCTTTTCTTTATTCTTGGCGTACCAGCGTTTGCTATATTCTTTGTTGTAGGCTTTGCGGCCTTCTGCTGATTTTCGCGGCACTGGCTAGGTGTCCGTATTGTATTCAAGTTGCGAAGAAGTTAACACGTTAACAAATTAATGAAAACCTGCGGGTACGTGTTATTCAGCTTCATATGAGTAATCTTGACAGAATAGTGTTAACGAGTTACCGTGTAGAGATGAGCAACCACGTATATAAAGCTATAAGTCCTGATCTGGCGGATAAGTCTATCTTGTCTCCGGCGGATATGCTTGCGATTGAGGAAGACCCGTCCAAAATGGAGACCTTTGCCCGTATGCTGGGCGCGGTTAACCTCGACAACTTGTTCAGAACGATGCAAAACCCAACAATCAACCCGATGGCCCGGATTGAGTTCCAGAAGATGCTGAATAAGCTCGGCAAGCTGGAACCGGATACCAAAGCGGAAGTAAGTGGAAATGGCCCTCAAGTGGTCATAAACATTACACGCGCCAAGGATCAAGATGATGCAATCACCATCGAAGGTTCAGCACAGGCGCTAGAAGATGGCACATGAGATAAACTTTGAAGTTATCGAGTCACTTGATGATTTCTTCTATTCTGAAAAGTTTGTTTCGTTGGCTGTTGGACCAGTTGGATCGACTAAGACGACCGCAGGTATTATGAAAATCCTGCATCACGCGGCGCAGATGGCCCCGTGTAAAGATGGTATGCGGCGCTCAAGATGTATTTGGGTTCGTAACACGCGTGAACAGTTACGGGATACTTCGATACCCGACTTCCTTAAATGGATTCCTGACGGGGTAATGGGGTCGTTCCTCAAGACTGAGTACAAATTCGTCATAAAAGTGGGAGACATCGAATGCGAGGTGTTGTTCCGTGGTCTTGATGATGCAAACGACGTAAGGCGATTATTGTCGCTACAGGCGAGTTTCATCATATTTGACGAGTTCAGAGAGATTCACCCTGACATCTATAACGCTGCGCAGGGCCGTGTGGGTCGTTACCCTGATAAGATGATGAACAGCGTGGGTTGTGTTGCCGATGATGGTCGGTCGAACGCTCACATTTGGGGTATGACAAACCCCCCAGACCAAGATACCTTTTGGGAACAGTTGCTTACTGAACCTCCCTCCAACGTACATGTGACTATCCAGCCGTCGGGGTTGAGTCCCGAAGCTGATTGGACGCGTTTCCTTCCTGATGATTACTATGACAATCTTGCGCAAGGTAAGACTGAAGATTGGATCGACGTCTATATCAACGCGAAGTTCGGTAAATCGCTCTCGGGCCAGCCGGTATTTCGTTCCTTTGACCGTGCTAACCACGTAGCGAAAAGCTCCATACGACCGATATACTCCGATGACCCGCTCATCATCGGCGTAGACGCAGGGCTTACTCCGGCGGCTGTGATAGGCCAAGTTGCGTACGACGGTCGCTTAGTCATCTATGACAGTCTGATCTCCGACGGCATGGGCGCACTGCGTTTCGTTCGGGAGAAGGTAAAACCTCTTCTGACAAACAAGTTCCCCGGACGGCGATCTATTGTTATAATCGACCCCGCAGCGTTTCAGAGGGTCCAGACCGATGAGAGGACCGTCGCTGATATATGGAGGAACGAAGGTTTCTTTGTAAAAGCAGCTAAGACAAACTCTGTTGCTGCACGCCTCTCTGCCGTTGATAACTTTTTGACGAGGGTTGTTGATGGTAAATACGGCGTTGTCTTCGATCCTGAAGACTCGACAGAGTTGATACAAGCTCTTGCGGGGAAATATCGGTATAAAATCAACACGAAAGGTGTGCGGGACGAAAGTCCTGAGAAGTCTCACCCTTGGTCTGACATTGCCGATGCGTTCCAGTATTTGTGTCTACACGCCGACGGAGGCGAGTTATTTGGTGGGTATAACTTTGCTGATGAACGCCGAGAGGTGGTCCGTGTCTCCTCAAGAGGTTGGACTTAACGTGTTGACCTGTTAACACATTGAGGCTATTGTGGTCCTCATATCACATGTGAGATAGCATATAATGGCAATAGGTTCCGGTCTTATCCCTGTGGCCCGTGCCTCTGACCTAGAGGCTGCGGCGCAACGCGCGTCTGCTGAAAAGCAGGCCACTCCAATGATCCAAGGTTTAGCATCCCACGTCAGACGACGTTGGGAAATAATGCGTGACCACAAACGATTGGAGATCGACGACCGTCTGTCCAAATGCGTCCGCGCAAGGAATATGGAATATGAACCAAGCAAACTTGCGGAAATCCGTGACCAAGGCGGCTCGGAAATCTTTATGGGTATTGTCAGCAGTAAGTGTCGTACAGCTACTGCATGGTTGCGCGATACACTTCTAGGCACAGGCGTAGACAAACCTTGGTCTATTAACGCAACACCCATTCCAGAGGTACCACCGGATGTGCAGCAGAACTTGCAGCGCATTATGCAGATGAACCTCCAAGAGTATTACGCGCAGGGCAACGGCCCTATCGACCCAATCGACCTCAAGCAGCTAGCGTCCGGTATGAAAGATACTGCGATGCGGGCTATGAAGTTCGAGGCTGAGAAGCGTGTCGAGCGTATGGAACAGAAAATGGAAGATCAGTTGACCGAAGGCGGCTACACAAAGGCGCTGTTCGAGTTCACTAACGATCTTGCGACATTCCCGTTCGCGGTAATGAAAGGCCCAATCCCACGTAAACGTAAGGCGATGAAGTATGTAAACGGCGGTCTTGCTGCTGTAGACGTACTCCGTGACGAGTGGGAACGCGTTGACCCATACAAGTTCTTCTGGGCACCTTGGGGCGACGACATTCAGAATATGCCTGTCCTAGAGCTACACCACTTAACTCGCGAAGACGTTGAGGCGATGTTGGGCGTAGACGGGTACGACGAAGCTGCGGTTCGCAGCCTACTTGCTGACTTTGGCTCAACAGGGTTCGATTGGCTAGACCACGACATCAGTGAGATGGAAGAGGTCACAGACAAAGACTACGACAACGCTCACAACGACGTGATCGCGGCGATCCAGCTTTGGGATTCAATTCCCGGCACGCTCCTAATCGAATGGGGTATGGATGAGTCAGAGATCGAAGACCCGCAGAAGTCTTACCCTTGCGAAGTCTGGATGGTGGATAACATCGTAATCAAAGCGGTGCTGAACTACGATCCTCTAGGACGCAAACCTTATTACATTACTTCGTTCGAGAAGGTTCCGGGCAGAGTCGACGGGAACGGAGTAGCCGACCTTTGTATCGATGCCCAGAATATGTGTAACGCCGCCGCTCGAGCGTTAGCTAACAACATGGGTATCTCCTCCGGTCCACAGGTCGGCGTTAATATCAGCCGTCTACCAAACGGGGAAGACATCACTCAGATGTACCCTTGGAAGATTTGGCAGTTTAAGCAGTCGGAGTACGGAGATTCTTCTCCGCCCATTTCTTTCTACCAACCAAATTCAAACGCAGCCGAGCTAATGGGTGTGTTCGATAAGTTTATGGCTCTTGCCGACGAAGTTTCAGGCATACCGCGTTATATGACTGGTCAGCACGTTCCGGGCGCAGGTCGTACCTCGTCTGGTCTTTCTATGCTGATTTCAAACGCAGGCAAGAGTATTAAGCAGGTGATCGGTAACGTAGATCACGATGTTCTGACCCCAATGCTAGAGCGTCAGTACCAACGCAACTTGCGCTACAGCGATGATCCGGAGTTGATTGGTGATGTACAAATTGTGGCAAAAGGCGCGATGTCATTGGTCGTCAAAGAAGCTGAAGCTGTCCGTAAGAATGAGTTCCTCCGTCTTGTACTGGAAAGCCCTGTGGCGCAACAAATTGTTGGTCCAGCGGGTACGGCAGAGCTTATGCGAGACTTGGCAAGCAATCTCAACACGAATGTCGACCGCTTGGTCCCGAGTCGTGAAGACATTGAAAAGCAGCAGGCTATGGCCCAGCAGCAAATGATGATGCAGCAACAAGCGATGCAAGAAGCAGCAAACCTCCAAGAGGACGGCACTGAGATGGGGGGTCGACAAGACAGCCTCATGGCACAGCGTCCAAACGGACGTTAATGTATGCACTTGTTGACACGTTAACATGTATAAGATAATTTGAAGACATGATTGATCTCAACAATGCTGAGTCACAGGCCGTAAAGGCGCTTACGAGGCTCAGAGAGCCGGGAACCGAAGCATTTTTGAGATTGATTGAGGCGGAGCTTGAATCCGCCAAGCAGAAGCTCGTACACGCAGCCGACATGGTCCAAGTCCACCGTCTGCAAGGCCGAGCCGAAGCACTACAAGATATACTGACGGCGGTTGAAGAGTCGCCGAAGGTAGATAGAAGCGCTTACGCGCGTTAACCGAAGGCACACCATAACGGGAACAGCATACCCACGGGACGCTAGGAACAGAGTTGGTGCTTTAAGGAGAAGAGAATGGCATTGCCAAAACAGGTGCAGGCACAGCTTGCGGAAGTCGAAGAACTAGAGAAAACGCTGACAGCCCCGAAGGAAGGCAAGAAAGAGAAAGCTAAGAAGCCCGAACTTTCTGAAGTCCCGACGGATACCGAGGCAGAAGTACCAGTCGAAGCAGAAGAAGCAACTGAACCTGAAGAAGCGAAGCCAGCTGATACGTCACCGACGGATGTAGCGGACGAGTTCGAACAGAAGTACAAAACTCTACGGGGTAAGTACGACGCAGAAGTTCCACGCTTGCACCAGCAAGTACGCGAACTGACAGCAAAGATCGACGAGCTAAGTAAACTAGCCGCCGAGAAGGCCGAACCCGATTCGACAAAGGCGAAGGAGAAAATCAGTTATGTGACCGATGCCGACCGAGAGGAATTTGGCGAGGAACTGATTGACGTTCAACGTCGTGTTGCAAAAGAAGTCTCTCAAGAATACGAGGGGCGATTAGAGCAGCAGGATAAGATCATCAAGGCGTTGCAGGACAAACTGCAAAACACTGATGGTCGGATTGGCGAGATGAGCTTTGCTCAGAGACTGACCCAGTTGGTCCCTGACTTTGACCAGATCGACAACGATGAGCGTTGGATTGCGTGGCTAAACGAGTTCGATCCTATGATCCGTGGCCCACGCAGAGAACAGGCGATGAAGGCGTTTCAGGCCGGAGATGCTGAAGCAGTGGCACATTATGTAAAGCTGTTTAAGGATACTCTAGCTCCCGTCGAATCAACTGATCGTCAGACTCGGCAGAACGAACTTGAAAAGCAGGTTGCGCCAAATCGTTCAGCGAACTCCGTGAACACGAAGAGCGTTGGAAAAGAATCTAAAATCTACTCAGAGCGAGAGATTGGAGATGCTTGGACCAAGGTTCGCACACTGATGAAACGGAATATGCACGACGAAGCGGCTAAACTTGAAGCTGAAATAACAACTGCCTATCTCGAAGGGCGCGTGCGCTAAACTGCTAACGCGTTAACAGAAAGAGAAGCAGCTGTTAAAAACCAACTTAACTTAGGAGGCCAAAAATGGCTGCTGTATTTCCAGTAAACGGCGATTTCGCCACAAATCCGTCTTACTCAGGCGGTTTCATTCCACAACTGTGGTCAAACAAACTAAACGCGAAGTTCTACGCGAACACAATGATGACAGAGATTGCCAACACCGATTGGGAAGGCGAGATCAAAAATCAGGGTGACACAATTCGCATCCGTACTGCACCGTCAATCACAATCAACGATTACGCGGGCGCGGGTACAACTCTTGCTTCTGAAGTTCCTGCACCAGTCTACACAGACATGCAGATCGACAAAGGCAAATACTTCAGCGTACAAGTCAACGACGTGTTGGCGCACCAAGCGGACATGGACCTAATGAACATGTTCACTGACGACGCGGCGAAGCAACTTAAAATCGCAATCGAAAACGATTGTTTCTATGAGTGGTTCGTGAACAACGGCGCAGCAGCAGCTAACTCAGGTGACACAGCAGGCGCATTGTCTGGTGAGTACAACCTAGGTACTGACGCGGCTCCAATCGACCAAGCAACTCCGGGTGAAGTTCTGAAAGCGATCCTTCGCATGTCAGCAGCTTTGGACGAGCAAAACGTTCCTGAAGAAGGCCGTTGGTTGATCATCACTCCATACGACCGTCAGCTTCTAATGCAAACAGACATTGCACAGGCTTACTTCACAGGTGATGCATCAAGCACAATCCGTACAGGTAAGATCGGCATGTTGGATCGCTTCGAAGTATACGTGTCTAACTTGCTTCCAAAAGGTGGCGCGGACCTAGGCATGGTTTCAGGCTTGGGCGCAACTGCCGACGGCGCAGCTTCAGCAGGTGCTAAGAACCGTCGCATGATGGTTGCTGGTACTAAAGCGTCTTGTGCGTTTGCTTCACAAATCAGCAAAACTGAGCCTCTACGCAACCAAACTGACTTCGGCGACATCGTTCGCGGCTTGGCAGTATATGGTCGCAAGGTCATCAAGCCAGAAGCTCTAGTAACTGCCCTAGTAGGCGCAGCGTAACAACTGACCTAGCGGGGGGGCTTCGGCCCCCTCTCTACACTAACAGGAGGTTGTTATGGGAACGTTAGAAACTATCAGCGCACTTGGCGCGAAACTCGTCTCGAACCGAGCTATTGTTCGTATTAAGGGCGAGGCTATCGTCGTAGCGCAAGTCAGTGGCAAAGAGTGGGTTCTTACAGAACAAGGCCAAGCTCTAGCGGCTGACGTTAAGCCAATCGAAGAACCTACTCCTGCACCAAAAGCAAAGAAGACTTTCTTAAAAAAGAAAGCTCCCGCTAAGAAGCGCGTTCGTGCGCGTAACTCAGACGGTACTCTAAAAGGCGACGATCCTAGTACGCCTGATGTAAATGAGGCATGGGTAGATGGCGACAGTTAAAGTTATCGACATCATCAGACGCGTTGAGTCTATTTTGCAAGACACCGGAGTCCGTTGGCCCCGTGAAGAGCTGCAAACATGGATAAATGAATCGTATCTTGCGATCACATTAATGCGTCCCGATGCAAACGCTAAGACGGGTGAGTTTACTTGCGCGGCAGGAACTCGTCAGAGTTTAACTGCGCAGTTCTCATCCGCTCTGCGTATTCTGGACATCACGCGAAACCTTGCACCGACCTCTAACAAGAAGGTTATTCGCATTGTTTCGCGTAGTGTTTTGGACGATCAAAGGCCAACGTGGCATTCGGAAGCTGAGACAATCAATATTCAGCACTACACCTATGATGCCCGCCAGCCCAAAGAATTTTTTGTGTACCCGCCTGCGTCGGAAGAAGCAGTATTGGAAGTTGTCTACGCGGATACACCAAGTTCTCACTCGCTGACTGAGGCGGAGCTAGACCCGACAGGGCCAAATACAGATGTGATTAAAGTGGATGACATCTACATGTCTCCGATCATCGACTGGGTTCTGTACCGTGCTTACTCTAAGGATGCCGAGTTTGGGACAAATGAAGCGCGAGCAGTTGCAGCGTACAATGCGTTTAATTCTGCTCTAGGCACGAAAACTCAGGTGGACGCCGCAGTGGCACCTACCGCAGCAAGTACGGTGACATAACATGGCAAACAAAGACTGGGATGTTTTTTATCCATATGTGCAACCGCACCTTCCCGGTTGCCCTGAAGTTGTTATTACCGCGCACCTGCAAGAAGCTGCTGCCGAGTTCCTTGAACGCAGCGAAGTGTGGCGTTTCGACATTGACCTAGACATTACTGCCCGTAACGAACCTGACTACGAGATCGACGTTCCTCGCGGTGCGGTTCTACACGACGTGCTGTATCTTTCATTGGATGGAGTTGAGCTAAAGAAGGTTACTGACAAACACATGAACAGTGCCATTTTAGACACAACTTCACGCCCAATGTACTACTCAATGTACCAGAATGACTCTGTGCGTTTGTTCCCTACACCTAACACTAACTACCGTTTTAAGGGCGTAGGTATCCTCAAAACCTCTTTGGACGCTAAAGACATCGAAGAGTGGATTTGGAACAACCACGGGCGCTGTATCGCTTATGGTGCGATCTCTCGACTAGCTGCTATTCCGGGCAAGGAATGGTCTAATCCAGAGTCTGCCATGTATTACAGAAGCCTCTTCACCGCAGATGCAGATATAGCAAAGGCGAAAGATTATCGTCGCGTGAACCTGCGTGTAGCAAATGTAGGTTTCGACAGTGTAGCAAGGAGAGGAATTAACCGTGGCGGCTAAGATTAAACTTGTCCAAGGTGATACTAAGCCAAACGTCTTAGTTAACCTCACAGATGAAACTACCGGAGAGCCAAAGGATTTGACGGACTCAACTGTTCGTTTGTTTTTCAAAGAGTTAGGCTCAACAGAAATACTGTTCACGTTGATTGGCTACCAAATCGCGGGTCGTATTAAAGAAGACGGTACAGAAGATTTGTCTCCTCCCTACGACGTTCCCGGCCCGGGCGGTCGTTGTCAGTTTGTTTGGCGTCCGGGCGACCTAGACATCCCAGCGGGCGTGTACGCAGGCGAGATAGAAATTGAAGACGTAGATGGTGGTAAACACACAGTTTACGACGTACTGAAGTTTAAGGTTCGGGAAGACTTCTGATGATTAGAGCGTCTGTACAAGTACAGTTTCTTGTACCTACGGTACAGACAGACGATAAGGTGCTTGAGGAAAACGTCCTCATCACCTACGACGTTCCTGTTAGCGAGACTGAATACTTCTACATAGTTGCTGACACGGAAGAAGATTTCGTTGGCAAGCACCCAGTTCGCTTCGAAGACATTCTATCTCCCGATGTTCTCGAGTACATCTTCACCAAAGGGCTAGGTGACGAGCTTGCTTACGCTGGCGACTCTACGATTGCGTTCGTTAAAAAAGCAGCGACTGATGAGTCATTTACAAGCGAATACTACCACTTCCAGATCGTTAAAGACATTCAAGACAGCCTTGGAGCTACAGACGATTTCTACGGTGACGCGAACATCGACGACGATCAGGTCGCTTACGTGGTTAAGCCACGCTACGAGCGTGCGACTGCGGCAGACGATGACACGATTGATTTCGAGAAGAACGTCAACGATCCTATAGAAGCGACTACTGAAGAAGAGTTAGTACGGAACTTTAAGCGCCCGATTGATGACCCTTATACATCAGACGACGAGTACACTTCCCACCTAACTAAGCCTACGTCTGACGATACTGAGACCGACGATGTTCAGACAGCGCATGTAACTAAGAACCGTGGCGATGACCTTGCGTATGCTGGGGACGCTACAACCGCTTACGTTAAAAAAGTTGCCGCAGACGAGCCGCTCACTTCCGAAGAAACTACAGTAAACATCATCAAAGTCTTCTTTGACCACATTGGTGTGACAGACGATTTCTACGGCGATGCTAACCCTGACGACGACCAGACAATGGACTTTGACAAGAACGTCAACGTCACTGATAGCGATGCAGGCGTGGTAGATGAGCAGACTTCTGATGTTAACAAACCTTCTATCGACGTTGCGGGCCTAGTTGAGAAAGCAGTCTACGAGTTCTCAAAACTATCTGACGAACAGGTTGCAGGCTTAGACGAAGCAGTCGTGTCTTTCTTGGCAGCACGCGCCGACTTCAGCGTATTCGACGATTACATTACTTCTGCGTTTACCAAAGACGTAAAAGAAGACTTAGGCGCGACCGACGACTTTTTGGGTGACGCGAACATCGACGACGACCAAGTTGCCATTGTTGTTAAGCCTTTACACGATAGACCTAAACTAGACGAGACTACTACCTACAGTTCTACAAAGCCGCGTTTCGATGAAGGCCAAGTAGTTGATGATGCGCCGTACGATCTTACGAAGCCCCGAGAAGACGCAACTACCACAGATGATGTCTTAGAGTATCAAGTAGGTAAAGCCGCCGAGGATAATACTTCAACGGCGGAAGAGGTAACCCAAGCAGTCGTTAAACCTTTGGAAGACCCCTCCCTGATTTCAGAGGAAACGACGCTTGGGTTGCAAACCCCGAGACAAGATAACACTGCTACCCAAGACGAACTTACTTCTGCGTTTGTAAAAGATGTTAACGACGATCTGGGTGCAACAGATGACTTCCTAGGCGAAACAAACGTCGACGACGACCAGACGTCCCATGTCCAACTGGCGAAGCAAGACAGTGCGTCTACTTCCGAGCAGACAACTGTTGAGAACGTTAAACCGTTACAAGACGAAGGTACTTTGTCTGAGGCCGTGGCTTCTGACATTTCGAAGCCTACTCAGGATGACACTTCGCTGACTGACCCTGCTACCTTTGAGATGATTAAGCCGATAGCTGACCATCTTGGGGTTACAGACCACCTTGCTATTTCTCTGGCTAAGTTCCGCGAGGATGGCTTGCTCGCACCGGATGATGCACTGGTGTACTACTTCCCTTACGAGGGTATTCCATCACAAGAAGACGTTGGCGCGTTAGAAGACATAAGAACCACAAACAACTGGAAATCTATTGCGGATTATGGTACTTGTGCTGAAACTGTTTACGCGTTAACATATAAACGGCTTAGTGACACATGCGGGCTTGCTAATGAGGCCCATACTTTAACGCTAAGACGAGAGTCGACTGAAGCTGTAAGTTTGCAGAATAGCGGCTACGTCGTGATGACAGATTACTGCGACAGCAGTTACTTTGCCGAACCTTTCGTTGGAGTTGGGCGTGAAATTACATAGGAGTCCCTAATGTTACATAAATCAAATGTCGGCTCTAAGGGTGAGTTGACCATCTTACTAAAAAAAGCCACAGGCGAAAATGAAGTCTATGAGTTCAAAAACCTTGCGGTAAGCACAGGCTTGAACTTCATTGTTTCTCGCATGAAAGAAGGTACTGACGCCGTCATGTCTCACATGAGCTTGGGCGAAGGTACAACAGCCGCAGACCTAGGCGATATCACGCTTGAGTCAGAGATTGCGGGAAGCCGTGTAGGACTAACATCTACAGAGGTTACTGGTAACACAATCACTTACGTTGCAACATTCGATCCGGGTGTTGGTACAGGTGCTGTAACTGAGTCAGGTATCTTTAACGACGCGACAGCAGGTACAATGCTTTGCCGTACAGTATTCCCAGTTGTGAACAAACAGCCGGGCGACAGCATGACTGTTAACTGGACCGTTACGATTTCTAACGCGTAAGCACTGTAGAGTTTTAGTGAAGGAGGCGTCATGGCAGATTTAACATTAAGACAAGCTCTTGAGCGACCTCTTACTAATGCCGAAGTTGACTCCAACTTCACTAATCTCAACAGCGAGAAGCTAGAACGTACAAGTAACTTGTCAGAACTTACAGACAAAAGCGCAGCCCGGTCCAACTTGGAACTGGGTTCTGCTGCGTTACGCGATGCTCAAGAAATCGACGACGCTGAAATTCTGGCTTTGGTAGGAATCTGACATGGCACTAAGTTTTGAAATTTTTAGAGCGACCATTCAGGATAAGCTGAATAACGCGACCGACACCAAAGAACTACTGCTTATCAGTAAGGCTATCGAGTCGGTCATCGACAACGTTGCTCTCGACGAAATCCAAGCGGAAGTCTTAATCGCTAACAACCAACGAGCGCTTGCGGAAGCAGCCCGCGACTTGGCTGAGACTTACAAACTAAACGCAGCGGCAAGTGAAGCGGCAGCGGCAGCAAGTCAAGCGGCAGCGGCGGCGAGCGAAACTGCGGCGGCAAACAGCGAAAGCGCAGCCCAAACTGCACAGAACCTAGCGGAAGTTGCTCAGAACTTGTCCGAGGTGGCGCAAGGGCATTCTGAAACAGCACAGGCTGCGTCAGAGACAGCGCGTGATGCATCTCAAGCGGCTCAAGCGGCAGCAGAGACAGCGCAGCAAAACGCTGAGTACAGCGAGCTAGGGGCTTCTAACCAAAGAAGCGCTGCTCAGACTGCACGAACACAAGCTCAAACAGCACAGGCAGCGGCAGAAGCGGCCCAAGCAGCGGCGGAGCTAGCACAGTCAACAACTGAGAGCGTGTTCGATCAGTTTGGCGATCAGTACCTAGGCTCTAAAACTTCTGACCCAACAACAGACAACGACGGTGACGCCCTAAATTCAGGTGACATTTACTGGAACTCAAGCACTAACACGCTGCGGTTCTACAATGGTTCAAGCTGGGTTGCTCCAGAAACAATCGCTACGACTGAAGCTGCTAACGCGTTGGCAAGTTCTCAGGCGGCGGCAGCAAGTCAATCTGCGGCAGCAACTAGCGAGTCGAATGCATATAGCCACATGCAGAACGCAAACAGCTATATGAACAGCGCGTTGACGAGTAAAAACGCAGCGCGTGCAAGTGAACTAGACGCCGAAGCAGCGCAGTTATCTGCCGCAGGCAGCGCCTCAAGCGCTCTTAGTTCTAAAAACGCCGCCGCGAGCAGCGCGTCAGCAAGCTCCAACAGTGCAGCCCAATCAGCAAACTCCGCCTCTCAGAGTGCCGCGAGCGCTAGTGCAGCTGCCACATCAGAAACCAATGCGGCAACGAGCGAGACCAATGCAAACAATTACAAGAATGCGGCGCAGTCAGCTCAAACCGCAGCGGAAGCTGCACAAGCCCAAGCCCAAGCGTTGGCGGATTCAATCGACTCCGAAACGTTGAACGGCAAAATCGACGACAATGAAGTCTTAATCTTAGCAGAGGTGTTCTAAAATGAGTATCGACATTTCAACCTTTACTAGCACACTTCAGACAAAACTGAATAATGCTAGCGGACTAGCGGAGAAGGAACTTCTTCTCCTTACAAAATCACTAGAAGCGTTTTCTAGTGTCTACGACATGCAGGACATGGCGACCGCCATTAGTCAGGTAAATTCTTACGTTTCAGACCAACTAGGTACCTACGAAACAAGCCTAAACACAACTCTGGCGTCTCTCGCGCCCGCACTGAACACAAGTAACCCTACTACCACCACTGCCGGTAGCGCAGTTGGACAATTGTGGTTCAACACTAATACAGGCGAGGCTTGGTACTACTCTGGCGCTGGCATCTCTGGTACACATGTTTGGACAGGTTTCGGTAGTTCAGCTGGTGAATCGATCGCTAAAAGGATCGGGCGTACCTACACCATGGGTCACAATTCCACCAATCTAAACACAAGCATCGAAAGCAATTACACAGTACCGAGTGGCGTGTATAATATGGCCGCAGTTCTTGTAGGCTCAGGCGGCGGTGGCGGATATCAATGGGCTAACTCAGGCGGCGGTGGCGGCGCTCTTGCTTGGGCCAACTTCGCTGTAACACCGGGCGAGATTTTGACAGTTAGCGTGCCTACCCGCACTTCGAACCAAAACCACGGTCGCGACTGTATTCTAACCTCAAGCACGCGTGGCGAACTTTTCCGTGCGCAAGGCGGGCAGTACAGCGGCACATCACGCAACACTAGCTACGGTAACCCAAAAGCTGGAGCAATCCAACCGGGCAACATCGACAGCGGTCGCGGTGGTCTTGTCTCCAACAACGGTTACGGCGGTGGCGGCGGTGCAGGCGGCTACACAGGTAACGGTGGTAACGGTTACTACGGTACTACAGGTAACACCAACAACACCTACAACAGCTCTGTAAACGGTACAGGCGGCGCAGGCGGCGGAGGAACTGGTTATGATTCCTCAACTTACGCGTTTGCCGGAGGCGGCGGAGTCGGTCTTTACGGTGAAGGCCGTAGCGGTACTGGACGCGGTAATAACGGCGGCAACAGCTTCTACAGCTACTCAAGCGGTCAGTTGTATGAGGGTAAAGGCGGTTCCGGCGGCTTCGATGGCGGCTCGAACAACAACTCTAGTGAAAGCTCTCAAGGCGGCGAAGACACAGGTTTGTCAAGCTACACTATCTACCACGGTGAAGGCGGTGCCTACGGCGGCGGAGCAGCAGGTGGCGGTACATCTGTTAACAGCAACTCAAACTTCTGTCGCGGTGCCGCAGGCGGTGCCCGTCTGTTGATCGGGGGCAGTTACCCAAATCAAGCACCCCATGCGGGCGCTGACGAGACAGTTGTAGCAAGCTAATAGGAGTAGAGATTATGACACCTGAAACACCAGAAGAAACAATCGCTCTGAACGCTGTTCGTACGGCGCGTAATGCAGCGCTAGCAGAAACTGATCGTACACAGTTCCTCGACAGTGGGTTGGATGAGGCGGCTCAAACATCCTATGCAGGATACCGTCAGTATCTACGCGACTTACCTGCGACTATGACAACTGAAGAAGTCATGGCGTTTAGCGGAGAAGTCCAGACTCACGACGAATGGGCTGCGGCGTAATGAAAGTAGGGGGGCTTCGGCCCCTCAACTGCATGTAGAAAGGTTAGGCATATGGCGGTTAGCGAGGCGCGGGCACACGCACTTTTCCCAACCCACGTATTTTCCGCCAATGTCACCGACACTGCGGTTACTGACCTTGCGTGCAAGCTGGCGTATGAGTTTGCTGATACGTGTGAAAATCCTTTGCTTGTTTCTAAAAAGTGGGACGAGCAAGAACGCAGTGCTGTAGCTGAGATCAAAAAGCAGTACGGTATAACATCTTTCGGCAACAATAATAGATTATTTGCAGACGCTAAATGGCATCCTGTAGCTGATGCTATCTTAGGTGCGTCCCGCACCATGCTGTCCCACTACCATGATGATGTTTCTAGGAATGTCATTTTGGAGACAATGTGGCTGTCTATTTACCCCGAAGGCGGGTACATCCCCGAGCATAACCACGCTAATGCTTTGTATAGTGGGTCTTTCTACGTGAAAGCTGAACCCGGTGCAGGCGGTCTTACTTTCCGTGACCCTGCATGGATGACAAAGACTGCAATGATCCCCGTTACAAACAACCAGTCTTTTGAGCCGCAAACAAGAGAAACGTTTGAAGTTAACACAGGTAAGATTGTCTTATTTCCCGGCTACTTACCTCATACTTCAGTGGAAAATAACTCAGGCCAAGATCGTATCATCATTGGCTTCAACTTGAGTATGAGGTGACCAATGGCCCCTGATATGGTTATGGCTTGGAACTTTTTAATCTCTGTCGTGGTCGGTTTGATCGCGTGGAACTGGCGCGTGCTGCACCTCGAGCTACAGCGCGTTACTATTTTACTCAACCGCACCCGTGAGGAGATGGCGAAAGAGTATGTTACCAAAGCCGAGGTACATGCCGACATAAACAGGGTCTTGGATAGACTAGAAGGACTGGACGCCAAACTGGATCGTTTAGTCGAAAACAGAAAATAAGTCATGTGCCTGCTCGTTCTCATAACATACGGGCATGTGATGGTAGCAGGGGATTTGTTTCTATATAAAGCCTGCTTTTACAACTGCGGCTCAAGGCCAGACAGTTTCTTCGATAGGGTTTACCGCACAAACCCACAAGATTACTGCCCCGCTAAATTGAGGTACGCATGATTGATCCTATTACAGCAGTTGGCCTCGCGACTTCCGCGTTCAATGCCATCAAACACGGCGTATCTGTAGGTCGTGACCTCCAAGACATGACTGGACAACTTTCCCAGTGGGGTAAGGCATTTTCAGATTTTGCTTACGCAGAGGAGAAAAGTAAGAATCCTCCGTGGTATGCATTCAAAGGCTCCGATGAGGAAACAGCCCTCCAGATATTCGCGCAGAAGCGCAAAATGGAAGAAATGCGCAAAGAGATAAAAAACCATATCAGCTTTGTGTACGGTCCAAGCGCATGGGAAGAAGTCTTGTCGATTGAGGCGAAGATGCGCAAGCAGCGCAAAGAAGAACTTTACCGCAAAGAAGAACTAAAGAACGCCGTACTGGAGTGGACCGCAGGGATATTAGCGGCTGTGTCTGGTGTGGGGATGATGGCGGCAATTATATGGTTGATCGGACACAATCAGGGGCGGTGGTAGAACGGGGCAAAAAGTACGCAGTTTATGATGAGAGAGGGATGCTACTCATCATCACCCACCACAGAAAGGTAGCAGAGAGGTATCTACAAAAATGGCTGAAAGCAAAAAAGACCCAAGGTTAGCAAGGGCAGGCGTGAGCGGTTACAACAAACCAAAACGCACACCTAACCACCCGACTAAGTCTCATGTCGTTGTGGCAAAAGAAGGCGATAAAGTAAAAACTATCCGCTTCGGCGAGCAGGGCGCTAAGACCGCAGGCAAACCAAAAGCGGGTGAATCCGACAAAATGAAAAAGAAACGTGCGTCGTTCAAGGCTCGCCACGGTAAGAATATCGCCAAAGGTAAGATGTCTGCGGCGTACTGGGCGAACAAGGAAAAGTGGTAATGGCTTACGCAAAAAAGAAAACGACAACTAAGAAACCCGCTTTCAAACCCTGTAAGGGTTGCCCAATGCCTGCTAAATGTAAGGCAGCAAAACGTTGTTTGGGTAAGAAAAAAGGAAAGTAGACACTTATGGAAAACAAATCCATAATGTGTTAACACGTAAACGTATGTAGGGGTTACAGGATGACCAAGGATGAGTATGATCTAAACGGTAATGGCAAGATAGACCCGGACGAACGCGAGATCATGTTGGAAGACCGCAAACGGCGGATGGAAGACGAAGACGCCAAGCGGGACGCGCAGCGTAATATGACTTGGTTCGCATTGTCAGGGATGGTCTTGTACCCGTTAGTTATTCTCGTCGCCTCTGTATTAGGTTTCGATAACGCGGCTTCGCTTATTGCGGACATAGCTGCGGTCTACGTCGTGGCTGTCTCTGGTGTGACGGCTGCTTATTTTGGTTTTAACGCTCTGGAGGCAAAAAATGCTTCAAGCACTTATCGCTCCAATAGCTGAGTTGGCGGGCGGATGGTTAAAGAACAAAGCCACAGCCCAAGCGGCTCAAGCGAACTTGAAACTCGTCGAGGCGGAAGCCAAGGCGACAATAATGAAATCCGCCGCGACCTCGGAAGCGGAGTGGGAAAAGATCATGGCGCAAGGGACGCAGTCAAGTTGGAAAGACGAGTATCTCGTTCTTCTCTTCTCGATCCCTTTGATCTTAGCATTTCTCCCCTTTGAATGGGCAGATGAAGCAGTCAAGAATGGTTTTGCTGCTTTGGATGAGATGCCTCAGTGGTACAGCTACACCTTGGGGGTAATCGTCGCGAGTAGCTTCGCCGTTAGATCAGCCACTAAATTCTTTGGAAAGAAGTAACCAATGAAGCTAACTGTGAAACAGATTAAGAACTTAATGCCGGGAAACGACGACTGGGAAGAGTGGGTCGATCCTATCTGGGGGTTATTCCCGAACTACGGTATTCAGTCTGCTGATCGTATCGCAATGTTTTTTGCGCAGTGTGGGCATGAGTGCCTAGACTTTACGGTGATGGAAGAAAACCTGAACTACAGCGAAAAAGCACTGAATAAAGTGTGGAAGAAATACTTTGGTGAAGGTACAGGCCGTAACGCTAAAGACTACCATCGTCAGCCTGAGAAGATTGCTAACGTGGTCTATGCAAACCGTATGGATAACGGTGACGAGGCGTCGGGCGACGGATGGCGTTTTAGAGGAAAGGGCGCGATCCAAGTAACTGGGCGTTACAACACTGCTAAGTTCGCGGACTATATTGGGCGTCCTCTTGATAACGCAAACGAATACCTGCTTACTACAAAGGGTGCGCTTGAAGGTGCGCTCTGGTATTGGGACGCAAATGGCCTAAACCAATTATCCGATGACAGAGACATCCGTGGCGCTACTAAGCGTATTAACGGTGGCTACCACGGTATAAATGATCGAACCAATCGTTACCTACGGGCGCAAAACATTCTTTCAGGCCAAGAGCTTGTGTCTCCCTTAAAGATTCTTTTGAAGAAGGGTTCTAAGGGCGAGGAAGTTCGCAAGGTTCAATTTGCAGTGGGCCAAGAGCCGGACGGATGGTTTGGACAATTAACAGAACTAGCCGTGATCGCGTGGCAGGGTAATAACGGACTGACCCCAGACGGGATAGTTGGCCCTAAGACTTACAAAGCGATGATCGGTTAAGGTGTTTAGGAGTTAGCACATGCCAGTTTTGACAATTAAATCGTTTGGGGGCATAGCGCCGAAAGTTCCTGCTAGATACCTTCAGGACTCCCAAGCGCAGGTCGCTACAAACTGCCCTGTGTTTAACGGCAGTCTTCAACCTCTAAGCGGGTTGGGAAGCACAGTCCACACACTCACCAAGACAGGTGTCCCTAAAACTATCTACCGCTTTGGGCAGGATACCAAGTCCGACACACAATACTGGTTCCACTGGAATAAAGACGTTGATGTGTGCCGTGGGCAGATTGCGGGTGACGCGTCCGAGTGGACTTTCTTCACAGGTGACGGTGCGCCGAAGGCTACCTATAACGCTATAGCGTTATCAGGCCCAAACTACCCTGCGGAAACTAGACCGCTTGGCTTGGCGGCTCCGACGCAAGCATGTACGCCTTTGGCGAACGAGTTCACTCCAGATGAGTACCCTCCTGAGATTTACCTGTATTCTTCGCACTGGTCGCAGATGAGTACCGACTACGGTATATTTGTGAGTACGACAACGGACGACCCCGCAAGCTACACCAACGTGACCATAGGCGGCACTGGCCTTTCAGACATCATGGTGGCGTTGAATACTTCAGGTCTGCCAATCACAGCCGAGACTGTAGATAACTCGATAAGAGTTTACGGGGATACTTCAGGTGTAGATGCTCGTTTGTACATTAAGTACCAGACTGGCGTTGAGCCAAACTCTGGTTCAGATAACTTCACGTATCTGTCTTCCCCCAACCTAACAGCTACAGGTACTACGGATACTCAGGCGTTTCTAGTTGTGCAAGATGGTGAGATCGGTTCTATATCTCTAG
>Ga0213867_1000246_pt1 | contig 24883 bp, 29 predicted proteins | sample PICome_12_FD_160120 | JGI IMG/M metagenome (GOLD analysis project Ga0213867, IMG submission 160120) | Coastal seawater microbial communities near Pivers Island, North Carolina, United States - PICO540 | ecosystem: Environmental > Aquatic > Marine > Coastal | place: USA: North Carolina... | reverse complement strand
CGAATGAATGGGTATCTAAATAAATTGCTCAAGACGGATGACGTTGATTATGTCATTGCATCTGATACTGATTCTATCTATCTTAATATGGGTCCTTTGGTTGATAAAGTATTTAATACAGGAGTATCTGATAAAGGGAAGGTCGTTGACTTTCTCAATAAAGCTTGCGAAAGTCAGATTGAACCATTCATCGAGGAGAGCTATAAGGATTTGGCGGATTATGTTAATGCGTATGATCAAAAAATGTTTATGAAGCGAGAAAATATTGCTGATCGTGGTATTTGGACTGCAAAGAAGCGATATATTCTTAATGTATGGGACAGTGAAGGTGTTCGTTATGCAGAACCTAAACTTAAGATGATGGGTATTGAAGCAGTTAAGTCTTCAACACCTGCTCCTTGTCGTAAGATGATTAAGGATGCTCTTAAGTTGATGATGAGCGGAACTGAGGATAATGTGATTGATTTTATTTCTGATTGTAGAAAGAATTTTAATAAATTGCCCCCAGAAGAAATTTCCTTTCCTAGAAGTGTTTCTGATGTAGTCAAGTACAAGTCACATAGTGAAATTTATAGCAAGGGGACGCCAATTCATGCCAGAGGTGCTCTTCTGTTTAATCACTACATTAAGCAGAATAAATTAACAAATAAGTATTCTCTCATTCAAAATGGTGAAAAAATTAAATTTCTTTATCTCAAAAAACCCAATCCTATTCACGAAAATGTTATTTCGTTTATTCAAGATTTCCCCAAAGAGTTAAGTCTTGATAGGTTTATTGATTATGAATTGCAATTTAATAAGGCATTCCTAGAACCATTGAAGATTATTCTTGATTCAATTGGATGGAAAGTAGAAAAAACATCTAGTCTAGAATCATTTTTTTGCTAATGGATTTGCCAATAACACAAAAAGAACTTGAAACGATAATATCTACTATTAAGAACGTGGATAAAAACTTATATGCTAAACTGTGGTCTTATAAGTTTTCAATGAAAAATAAAATGGAGAAACGTTAAATGGATTTTTTAAAAGATATTGTAAAAGAGATTGGTGATGACTATACCAAACTTGCATCAGATATTGATGAGACTGAAACATATGTGGACACAGGTTCGTACATTTTTAATGCATTGGTTTCAGGTAGTGTATTTGGTGGTGTATCTGGGAATAAGATTACTGCTATTGCTGGAGAGTCTTCTACTGGAAAGACTTTCTTCAGTCTCGCCGTTGTTAAGAATTTTCTTGATTCCAATCCCGATGGTTATTGTCTCTATTTTGATTCTGAGGCAGCTATTACCAAATCCTTACTTGAGTCTAGGGGTGTTGATACCGCTCGTCTTGTAGTGGTTAATGTTGTAACTATTGAGGACTTCCGCAGTAAAGCACTTAAGGCAGTAGATATATATCTTAAGAAACCAGAAGAGGAACGCAAACCTTGTATGTTTGTTCTAGACTCTCTGGGTATGCTTTCGACTGAGAAGGAGATTACTGATGCTCTGAATGATAAGCAAGTTAGGGATATGACCAAATCTCAACTTGTAAAGGGTGCATTCCGAATGCTTACTCTTAAACTTGGTCAAGCAAAAATTCCAATGATCGTTACTAATCATACCTACGATGTTATCGGAGCTTATGTTCCTACAAAGGAAATGGGTGGTGGTTGCTTGGTTGCTGGAACCAAAATCCAAACAGTAAAAGGTTCTGTTCCTATTGAATCTATTCAAATTGGAGATAAAGTAAGAACTATGTTTGGATACTCTTATGTTACTAATACTTTTTGTTTTGATGACAAAGAAGTATTTGAGATGGAACTTGAAAATGGAGAAATTGTTAAGTGTAGTGCGGACCATAAATTTTTAGTGGATACTGAAAATGGTTATGAGTGGAAAAGAGTAATTGATCTCTTACCTGGAGATAAAATTAAATCCATTCCAACAATTTCAATAGAAGAGGTTCGTAATGGAATAAAATATATTGGGTCTAAATAGTAATACTTAAGACCAGAACCTAATGTTTATAAAAAATAAATATACAAGTTGTTACTTTCGTATTATAGAAAGAGCAAAGGAAAGAGAAATAAACGACATTACAGAAAAACACCACATCATTCCTAAATCATTTGGAGGTAAAAATACAAAAGATAATTTAGTAAATTTAACTCCAAGAGAACATTTCGTTTGTCATCATTTATTATTGAAGATGGTTGATGGAAAGTATAAGAAAAAAATGTGTTATGCTTTTTATCGTATGTGCTCTAGTAATAGTAATGGAGTTAGGTGTAAAAATTTAAATTCTTATGATAGAATAAGGAGAAGTTATTCTCATTTAACTTCAGGTGAGAATAATCCATTTTATGGGAAAGGACATTATGGACAAAATAATCCAATGTTCAATCCTTCTGTTCGTGAGAAACATAAACAAATCGTTTCTTCTCCAGAACATAGAAAAATGATGAGTGAAAAGATGTGTGGAGAGTCTAATCCATTCTTCAACAAAACACACTCAGAACAAACAAAAAAATTTCTTTCGGAATTGGCATCTGAAAGAAGGGGGGAGAAGTCTCCTCGTTATGGAAAAAAACACAGGCAGGTTGTCTGTGAGCACTGTCAGAAACAAATAACATACCCAATGTATAGGAGGTGGCATGGATCAAATTGTAAAGAGTATCAAAAAAGTTGAAACAGAAAAAGTATACGATATTACGGTTAAGGGGGAGCATCATTACATACTTCATAGTGGTATTGTTTCTCACAACTCTGGACTCAAGTACGCAGCGTCTTCAATCATTTATCTCAGCAAAAAGAAAGAAAAAGATGGAACAGAAGTGGTCGGCAATATTATCAAAGCTAAGACTGCTAAGTCGCGTTTGAGTAAGGAGAACAAAGATGTGGAAATACGTCTTTATTATGATGAGCGTGGTCTTGATCGATATTACGGTCTTCTTGAACTCGGTGAACTGGGCGGTCTCTGGAAGAATGTTGCCGGTCGTTATGAAATGAATGGTAAGAAAATTTATGCCAAGCAGATTCTTAAGGAACCTGAGGTTTACTTCACCGAGGAAGTGATGCTACAATTGGATGAAATTGCACGAAAGGAATTTAGTTATGGAGAAGGTTGAGTTTCTAATTCTTAGAAACCTTTTGTACAATGAAGAATTTGCTAGAAAAGTAATACCATTTATTAAACTTGAATATTTTGAAGATCCGAACCAAAAGATTGTATTTGAAGAAATTTCAAAGTTCATTCAAGAATACAATCAACTTTCAACAAAAGAAGTTCTTCTCATTGAAGTTGAAAAACGAAATGATGTAAATGAATCTTCTTTTAAGGAACTTATTCATCTTATCAATTGTCTTGATGATGTTCCTGCAGAATTTAATTGGTTAATTAAAAAAACTGAAGAATGGTGTCAAGAACGTGCCATTTACTTGGCACTTATGGAATCGATTCACATTGCTGATGGTAAAGATGATAAGAAGAGTGTAGATAGTATTCCTTCAATTCTCACTGATGCACTTTCAGTAAGTTTTGATACTCATATTGGTCACGATTATCTACAAGACTATGAAGAACGATACGAATCTTATCACCGTAAGGAGGAAAAAATTGAATTTGATCTTGAATACTTTAATAAAATTACCAAAGGCGGTCTCCCTAACAAAACTCTTAATGTCGCTCTTGCTGGTACGGGTGTCGGCAAGTCTCTATTCATGTGCCATGTGGCTAGCTCCGTCCTGCTCCAAGGGAGGAACGTTCTGTACATTACAATGGAAATGGCAGAAGAACGCATTGCTGAAAGAATTGACGCAAACCTCTTGAACGTTCCTATTCAGGATATTGCAAGTTTGCCCAAAGCAATGTTTGATAGTAAAGTGAATAGTCTTTCTAAGAAAACTCAAGGAACTCTAATTATTAAAGAATATCCTACTGCTTCTGCTCATGCTGGACACTTTAAGTCACTTCTTAATGAACTTGCACTTAAGAAGTCATTTAGACCTGATATTATTTTCATTGATTACCTTAATATATGTGCTTCCTCTAGGTATCGCGGAAACAGCACTGTCAATTCATATTCTTATATCAAAGCAATTGCTGAGGAACTTAGAGGGTTGGCTGTTGAAGCAAACGTCCCTATCGTTTCTGCCACGCAGACCACTCGTTCTGGTTATGGTAGCAGTGATGTTGAACTTACTGATACTAGTGAGTCCTTTGGTCTCCCTGCTACTGCTGATCTTATGTTTGCCCTTATTTCTACTGAAGAACTTGAAGAGTTGGGACAACTTCTAGTTAAGCAACTTAAGAACCGATATAATGACCCAACAATTCATAGAAGGTTTGTGATTGGAATTGATCGCGCCAAGATGCGCCTCTATGACTGTGAGCAATCAGCACAGAATGATATTCTTGACAACTCCAGAGAAGAGGAGTATGATAGGGAGGAAACTAAACCTAAGAAATCATTTGATGGATTCAAATTCTGATATGGGACTTACTCTTAGGAAAAATGCTCTGAAGATATCAGAATCACCACATTACTTTGAGGTCAAAAATTCTGATGGAAAAAGATACTGTCATTGTGGCGGTGAATACGATGCAATCAAAATTTGTGAAATGTATCCAGGATTTACCTATCAAAAACATTATCTTCCAGAGTCACCAAAGACTGTTAATGTTCCTCATATAAGACTGGATGATGATACACAACTTCCAGCACAACAAATTTTACCCGAATCTCAACAACAACCATTAGAACTATGACTACTGAAAAGATTATTGACAGCGATAAGTACATTGAGTTTGTAAAAGCAACTACAAGTGCTCCTAGTCTTGACTACCCCACTCTTTCCGCCCGTTTGAGTGAGTTGGAAGCAGAAGGAGCAAATGTAACTCAACTGCTGACTGCTGCTCTTGGACTTACTGCTGAGGCAGGTGAGTTTACTGAAGTTGTGAAGAAGATCTTCCTACAAGGTAAACCTTATACAGAAGAAAATGTTTTCCATATGAAACGTGAGTTGGGTGATATTTGTTGGTATCTTGCTCAAGCCTGTATGGCACTTGATGTAAACTTCCGTGAGATTATGGAAATGAATTATGAAAAACTGAGTGCCCGATATCCTGAAGGTGCTTTTGATGTTTACCGTTCCGAAAACCGTGTTGAGGGTGACCTATGAAATTATTGACTCTTGAAGATTATCAAAAAGCAGGCGAAGAATTTTGGCCCAAGTATTGGTATGTTGCCAAAGAACTCGGTGAAGGTGCTAAACCAGAAGACATCTTAAAAGTTATGGAAACTATTGGTGGCGTAGCACTTAAACTAAAAATCGAAAGTAACATTCCATTTGGTTTCAATAAAAAGAGGGAGAGTGAGAATGAGTCAGTCTGAAGTTAATTATGAAGTTGTAAATGTCCGTCTGGATCTCACCGTTCGCCAAGCAGCAGAGATTCGGCATATTTTGTTTGAAGCGCAACGAGGTTATAGTTTAGAATTTGTTCCTGAGAGGATTAATGGTATTCGTGAAGTGATCCAACAACTTGATGATAGTATTGGTGCCGTTATTGGTGCTTGATATTTAAATCTTTCAGGAGGTTTTTTTTTATAAATAACTAAAAAAGTATTTGTAAAGATGAATTCTAAAGAACTGCGTGCTTTATACGAAGCATACCAACAAGTTAATGCCCCTCAAGAAGTTGATGAAGCAACTGCGATGGCAAAGCGTGGTTATGATGAGACTAAACTACGCCAACGCGCTGGTGGTGGTGAATCAGCAGATAGAGCATCATCACTTGAAAAGAAATCAACCTTTGGTGATGCTAACAAGGCAAAGCAAAGACAGAATTATGCGAGAGCACAAAGAGGTGATTTCCGTAAGACCGCATCTTCAAATCCTGGACTTCAGGTTGGCCAGCACAAATCTGATGACCCCACAGTAAAAGCGAAGCAGGCAGCAAGAGGTGCTCAAAGAGGTGCTCTGACTCCTAATGAGAGAAAGCAACTCAATATGGGCGATGAGACTTTTGATGTTTTTGATATTGTTCTTGAGTTCCTCCAAGCAGAAGGATTTGCTGAAACTCTGGAAGAAGCAGAGTGGATGATGGCAAATATGATTGATGAGGAAGCAATTGGTATTATTCTGGGTGAAGGAGAAAAACCATTTCCACTCGAAAAGGTTAAAGCAAAGCAAGTAGCACTTCGTGATAAAGGTGGTAATGCTTTAGATCGTAGAATGAAGATGGGAATGGCAGTTCGTCGTGCTAAAGAAGCAGAAAAAACTGGTGGTTCTCAAAGAGATGCTGGAAAAGGTTGGTATCACGCTAAAGAAGAGTTTGAACTTTGGGTAGATGCTCTGGTAGAAGAAGGGTATGACCTTTCTGATTACAGCTGGGATGAAATGTATGAGTTCTATCTTGATGAAGCAATCACCAGTGAAAAGGGTAAAGCAAAAGCATCAGAAATGATCGCTAAGCGTACCACTGCTTCTGGTAGAGCAAAGTCTGGAAAAGGTGCTAATGTTGCTCAAATCAAGCATATCCAACGCTCTAATAGAGATGGACTTGGGGGAACTCCTCCTAATCGTAAAACAGCAGGTTCCAATTGGCCAAAATCATATTCTGGAATTGGGGGATCAGGAAACAAAGCAGCAAGAAGAGCAGCAGCACTTAAAAATGAAGAGTTTGTTGGTGAATCACAAGAGGCTCGCAACAACCCTGAGAAGTATGAAAGAGAGCAGAGCAAAAAGTATGCTCCTGTTCGTGGAGAAAGAACTCCTATGCCACCAAGAGGTGATAAGCGTAGAGAGGACTTTGAGAAGTGGTATGCTAAGAATGTCCGCTGATAAATAACGAGGAAGGTTGCTCCAACCCGCTCGACTCAGGTTGAGCGGGTTTTTTAATATCTTTATCGGGGATATATCTCAGTTGGTAGAGCGCGGTCTTTGTAAGGATGATGTTAGGAGTTTGAGTATTCTCCATTTCTAAATACTTGAAAAAGTGTTGAGATGGAACAAGCTAATACAAAAAGTGTTGGAGAATTTTTTGAAAAGTATAGCAAAATAGGAACCATAAAGTTGGATAGTGTTGGACCTAGTGCTGAGAGTGTTGAATTGAGCTTTGATAGAAAACTTACAACAGGACAAAAAACTACCTTAAAGAAAAAAGTTATTGATTTACTAGAAAAAAACTTTTACGGATCTTATGAAGTTAAGGATATAGAAACTGTAAAGGATGAAGAGTTTACGCGAGAGGGAAAGGTAGAAATTGAGAGCAATACCTTAATAATAAAAGTTGAACAACTGGGAGAAGCAGGAAGTGTTCCTACTGCCATTCAGGAAGAGGGTAGTGCTTATATTTTGACTCAAGTTTTGAGAAAAAATAAAAAGTTTACAAGTGCGGTTGATATCTTAAATGATACGGAAACAAACAAGGGATTGGAAAAAATATTTGGAGTATATAAAAAGTCTATAAAAGAATGGACACATAGTTACTTTGAGCATCAAGAAGCTTTCTTTAAGAAGTTTCAACCATCTCAATGGGATATTTTTGAGCACGGTGGTCAAGATTTTATGACCTTTATCAAAGAGCAGTGTCAGATTGTAAAAGAAGTTACTGCTTCTGGAAAGTTGAAAGATGTTGGAAAGTATGAAACATGGAATCCTGCTGATATATGGGCAGTAAAGGATAAGGGAAAGGTAAAATCGGAGATAGACAAAGCGATACAAGAAGATGGAACTGCAACTTTAAAAGAGTTGAATAATGTTCTTTTGAAAATGTTGAATGAAAATAGACTTATTGGTTTATCTCTAAAAAAGATTGAACCAAAAGAAGTAGCGAGTTTTGTATATGTAAACAAAGATCCAAAAAAGGTTGAGTTTGCTAAGGTTGAAGAAGTCAAAATGTCGGATATTTCATTTGAAATAAAAACTGAAAAAACTGTAGATGGTATGTCTCAGGGTGGATACTGTTTGTTTGGAAAATATACAATCAATATAATAAGAACTCCTGGATCTGGATTTTCAAACTTAAAGTTTGAGAGTGTTGTGAAAGGTAGTGGAGGTAGGGGTGGAGCAGCACCTGTTGCTATGGTTGGACAACTTCTAAAGAGCAGAAATCCGAGTGCTACATTTGTGAATGATAATAAATTATATCCAAAAACAAAAGATGAGTTTTTGAATGATAATAGGGACTATGAAAAGATGTACAAAAGTTTAAATGGTATAATAAAAGGATCTAAAAACTATGCAGACTTCAGAAGTAAAATAATCTCAATGTATGAGTCAAAGAACTCTAAATCTAGAGGCGTTGCTCAATCTAAACTCATGCAACTCCACTTTTTCTCTGATGCATTAGCAAAGAAAAAGAATGAACCGGAGTTTTGGACTGATATGTTATACCTTTCTTTAAAAGTCGGAAATAGGTTTGCTCCTCATGGTAAACTAGCGTAGGTGAAATAAATACTTGAAAGAGTGTTTGCGTATTATGGCGTCTAAAAAAGTAAGCGATGCAGCTTATACTCAAATGCAAGAACTTGGATCTGCTTGGGTATTTAAAAGGGCCATTAGAGATAATGTAGTTTTTAATAGTGCTGATGATATATTGAACGATAAAGAAACTTTCAAAGAAATTAAGAAAATATGGAAAACCATCGGTAAAGTTGAGTTTGGTGACCTTGAACAAGATTATTCTTGGATAGGTGCTTTTTACAAACAACAAGCAACTTTACTTAAAAAAATAGGAAAACCAAACTTTACTGAGTTTTGTCGCAGTAGAGACTATGCTCTTCCAGGATCTAGAACAAATTCAAAAACATTTATGGAATGGGTCAGTGATCTTGTAAAGGATGAATTTCAAATTTCACAAAAAGATAATTGGAACCCAGCTGATATTTGGTTAATTCAAAATGAAATGAAGTGGAGAAAAGAAATAAAAAAAGCATTTGATAATAGGAATGTAAGAAAAGCTAGAACTATCGAAGCAGAACTTGCCAAGTTTAATGCTATTTTTAGGGGGTTGTTTAGATCTAGGCAGATTGTTGGTATATCTCTGAAAAAAGTTAGTGGTAAGACAGCACAGTGGAAAGAAGTTAATGTTACTGAAAAGTTTTTTAAGAAACTAGAAGCAACGCATATGACACTTACGGAGGCTAAATGTCTTCTTGGAACTAAGAGAATTGATCCAGATAAAGCAAAGAAGGATATAGCAAGAGGAGCTTTAAACGCTGCTACAGGTAAAAAAACAGGTAGAGGACTGCCTGACGCTGCGACTTTAACTCAAGACACTGTTTTACTAATAACAGATCCAGGTCTTGCAGGTAAACCTGGTGCTAAGTATAAAGTTCAAATCAAAGCAAATGACTCCACAAAGTTTTCAAACTTGAAGTGGGAACCAACGATTACTTCTGCGACTGGTGCTAGACTTGGTAAAGCAACAGTTGAATTAGTTTTGGATCTTATGAAGAGTTATAATATACTTCGTTATTATGAACCAGATAATAAACAGTATCCACGGAACAAAACTGAGTTCGGTGAAGTTGAAGATGACTATAGAGATATAATTGGGGAATTGGTTAGTGATAGATTTGTAGATGTAGGACCAATTGGTTCTGGTCAGGTTGCCGTTGAAACTGCGATTATAAATCTAAAAGAAACCTTCGATCAAAATAGAAGTCAACCTTGGGTTGCAGTATCTAAGTTACAACAACTTAGATTTTTGTATGCCCTAATGACATTATCAGAAAGAGACAGAAATGATTTTTGCACTTCTTTAATTTTTACTGCTGAAAAAGCTGGTAGAAGATATGGTCCTTATGGAAAACTTTATTGATTATGAACCCCCACATTACAGAATTATTACAGTCCTTTGAGACGGACTCAAAGGAACCGAAAAGGAAGTATAATGACTTCCTTGCTCACGTCTACACAACCTTTGACAAGCACATCTCATTATGCAAGTCAGATAAGATGATGAATAAATATAAGTATATAAACAATCAATATGAAGAGTTTTTCACGATTTTTATCTGAGGCAAGAGAGTCGCAGGCAGTAATGCAGGCGAAGCGTCTTGGTCTGACTGGAGATGGTCACGGTGGATGGTATGATAAGAATGGAGAATTCACTGCTAAAACTGTTCGTGGAAAACTAAAGTTCTACAATCAGAATCAGGTTATTGATCAGCAGGACCCTCCTCAGCGCAGAACTGCTGCCAACCAGCAACCAGTTGCCACTCAGACGCAGGCATCATCATCTCAGCAGGTACAGCAGGGAGCACCGCCACAGGAGCAACCACAGGGGCAGCAGGAAGCACCCCCAGAAGAGGAGCAGCAAGAAGACAAGGGAACTCTCACCATTGCTTTTGGTCGTTTCAATCCTCCTACAACTGGACACGAAAAACTTTTAGATACTGTTGCTAATATTGCAGATAAGGGTGAGTATCGCATTTATCCTTCAAGGTCTAATGATCCCAAGAAAAATCCATTAGATCCTGATACTAAGATTTCGATGATGCGTAGAATGTATCCGAAGCACGGTGAAAGAATTGTAAATGACGCAGGTTCAAAAACAATCTTTGATGTTCTAAAGCAAGCACACGCTGATGGTTACAGTGGTGTAAATATTGTTGTTGGTTCAGACCGTCAAGCAGAGTTCCAAAAACTTGCAACCAAGTATAATGGTGACCTGTATGATTTCAAGAATCTGAATATTGTATCTGCGGGAGAAAGAGACCCTGATGCTGAAGATGTGACTGGAATGTCAGCATCAAAACTTCGCAAGGCAGCAGCAGAAGGAGACTTTGAAACATTCAGAAAAGGAACACCAAAGTCCTTAGATGATAAGGAAGCAAGAAAGTTCTTTATGACTCTTCGCAAATCTATGAAGGTTGAAGAGGGTTGGAATATGTGGGAAATTGCTCCTAAGTTTGATTTGGAAGGACTTAGAGAATCTTATATCAATAATGAAGTTTACAGAGTTGGTGATATAGTTGAAAACTTAAATACAGGATTGGTTGGTAAAGTAATTCGTAGAGGAGCAAATTATCTTATCTGTGTAACCGAAAATAATTTAATGTTCAAATCTTGGATTAAAGATGTTGCGAATGTGAATGAGTGGATTAATCCATCTGGAGTTCCTGCAAAACAAAGAGAAGTTGGAACTGATGCTCATAGGGAATATGTAATGAAAATGATAGGAGCAAAGGGAATTAAGAATTTCATAAATAAGTATAGAAAAAAGTAGAAATTATTAGATTTTCCAATGGGTAAACACATCTTTGAAGAAGGACCTCGTCAGGGTCACGCTGCTGGAGATTCAAGTGTTGAGCAGCAGGCATCTCAACTTGTTTCTGACATCAAGTATAAAGTCAGAAAGAAGATGAAAGAAACTTCTGGATCGAATCTGAGTCCTGCTCAGGTTCAAGCAAAGTATAGAGAGATGTATAATTCATCTCCTGCTCCTGGTGCAGTTAAGGCAATTGCAAAGAAGAAACTCTTTGGAGAGGGAGTTGAGGTTATTGATGAGGAAGAAAAGTATATTGTTAAAGTAGTTGACAAAGCAACTGGAAATACTAATCGTAGAAAAGCAGATCGTGCTAAGATTGCTGAACTGAGAGCAAATAATAATATTCGTTCAGTTGAGATTGTAAAATCTGTTAGTCCTAATGACCAAGACGGTGACGGTGATAATGATTTTGCTGATGTAATGTCAGCAAGAATGCAGGCATCTGGAATGTCGAAAAAGAAAGCAAATAATAAAGTTAAGAATAAGCCATATAATGAAAACTTCTCAAATTGGAGAGAAGAACTTGGTGTAACAGAAGCAAAGAATATTCATGGAGATATTGAGGTTCCTTTTGGCAATATTGAGAAGTTGGTAAAGAAAGCAGTCTCAAGAATTGACACTGATATTGATGGTGATGTAGAGCATAATGATCAGCATAAGGGAGAGTATGGTGAGTTTGTTCCAACTCCTAATGGAAAGAGAAAGTTCTCTGGTCCTAATAAAGTAAAGGAATCATTTGATCTTTTTGAGGTTGAGGATAAGAAAGAGAAAGAATCTGACAAGAAAATTAAAGAAGATCCATCAATTAAGAATAAAGTCGTTGTTAATCCAGACTTGAATCTTGGAGAAGCAATTGATCAAATTGGTGGAACAATTGTTGAGACTGAATTGTTTGAAGGAATTCTTGATAATATTTCTGATTCTGAACTTGCATATCTTTCCGATGAAGTTATTGAAGAAGCAGTTGAGGAAGTATTCTTTGAGATGATTGATGAGGGGTATGAAATTGATGATATTGTTGAGTATATCTCTGAATCATTAGATAGATCATATCAGATTATTGAAGAAGGATACTATGATTCTGCAGTTGAAACTTCTAAGAAAAATTCTAAGAAACCAGAAGTTGCCGCTGCTAGACGCCAAGTCAAGATTGAAAAGATTAAGAAAACTGCTAAGAAAGTAGGATCCGCACTCAAGTCTGGTGCTAAGGCAGGTGCTAAGGCAGCAGTTAAAGCTGCTGGATATGCTGCTGGTGCTGCTGTTCGCGGTGCTAAATCTGCGAAGAAAGAATTTACCAGAGGATATGTAAGAGGTAGATATGGTGAAGGATCATCTGATTCTTCATCTTCCACAAGAAAACCAAAGACTTACAGATACTCTAAGTACTCTAAGGATTCTAAAGAAGGTGTTGGTTCTAAGTTGAAGAGAGGATTGAAGTCTGTTGTTGGTAAGAGCGCACGTTTTGTTGCTCGTGGTGCTGATAAACTTGCCAAGAAGTTGGGTGAGGAAATTGTTATGGAAAACAATCCCGTAATGGATAAGCAGAATCAGACTCAAAGTATTCAGCAAGATCAGAAGCAGGAAAAACTTCAGAGACAAAAGGACAAGCAGGTTGCTAACATTCAGAAAAAAGTTATGAGATCAAAAATGCAACAACTTTCTAAGGGCATTCCTCTACACAACTCTTATGAGTTAGGTGAAGGTGAAGATGTTGAACAGATTGATGAATTGAATCGCGCAGAAAAAGAAACTGGCATCAATACCAAGACTGGTAAACCAACAGAATCTGGTGGTTCTAAGGATAAAGCATTCACTCAAGTGAAGAGAATGATGCGTAAAATGGAAGGAAAACCTGCTGGACAGCGTAAGAAGGTTCCTGGTAAGAAACCACCTACTGCTGGTCAATGGGGTGCTCCTCAATCACCAGCCCAAAGGGTTGCTAAGAGACGTGCTGATCGCCAGAGATCAATTGATAATATGTCATCAAGATTTGATTGAATTTGATATATATAATTTGTCTAATGTAACTGAGGTTAATCATGCTATCTCTTCTACTTCCTTTTGCTGGAAAAATTATTAAAGATGCAGTTTCCAAGATTCCTGAAAATGAGGAACTTGGTGAGAAACTGATTGAAATTTGTTTGATAATTCTTAGTAAGGCAGTAAAACTTACTAAGACTGATATGGATGATCAACTTCTTGCCGTTGTCGAAAAGTCTATCAGAGCACGTTCTGAGGGTTAATTATTAATTAAATAAAACTTCTGGGAGACCAATATCAAGGTCTCCCATTTTTATAAATATTTCATAGCAAATAATTTTTACGGGTAAAAACATGGCACTCTGGGGCAATAATGACAATGTAGGATCTGCCGGAACAGTATCTTTAAATTATGATACTCTTCTCGTGGCAGGAGCTGGAACTTCTTTTGGACAAGTTGGATCGGCATCAACTGGAGACGTAATCAGATTTGGTGATCGTTCTGGAACTTATTATGGTGATGCTGTAATCGTAAGCATTGCAAATACTGAGAATCTCACAATTGCATCAACTGCAGGACTAAGCGGTGCTGCAATTGCTGGAGTGGAATTTACAGTTTCTCAACTTCCAAAGTATACAATCGGTGATGTTAAGTATAGTGAGTCTGGTTCTGGAACTGAAGATTCTTATGTATACGCTGTAAGTGCAGATGAAGTTGGAACTACTGCACAAACAGTATATGAAACTGGAGCAGGTTGGGTTGGTGTTACAACTTATATGGATAACTCGGAAACTCCTCCAGTACTGAGAGTTAAGAAAGAAATACTTGTAGCAATGTCTGGTATTCAGACAGGTAATGCTCCAGTATATGGAAATCCACCTGCTTGATAATATATGTTCTTTAATGAACTGAACGAAGAAAATTTTCTTCTATTTGCTATTAAACATTATGAGAATCCTCAGGCTGTAACAAAGGAGGACTTTGATAAAGATTTAAATCATTTTAAGTATATAAAAAGATTACTTAAAAGATATAAAAATAATAAGGAGTTAAAAACTCATTTATTGATAAATCATTTTATAGTCCTCTATAATATATTTGGAGAAGCAACAACTCCAATGCTATTTTATAAAATTGAAACGGATCTATGGTCAACAATGAAAACATTTATTGTGTTTTTGAACAAGTTGCCATCACATCCTAAGTGTTATATTCACGATATTGCAATGGATTTGGAATGCTTATCACAACTTCAAAAAATTTATAACAAAAATGGAAAAGATTGATAGAATAATTGAATATTTTAGATCTATCAATGAAGAAGTTGTTGGATCTGCTCCAACAAATAGTGTTGGTTCTCAAGGTATTACTTCTCAAGGAGTACCAATTGCAGGATTTGAACCCGTAATGGGATTTCGTAAAAGAAAGAAAAAAGATGAAGTGGATTATAGAAGTGTCCCAAAAAATTATAGAAAGTGGGTAAAAAATATCACAACTAAAAATGGAAGAGGAAGTTAAGGTTGCAGTTTTAACTCAAAAAGTTGACGATCTTAAAGGTGTTCTTATTCGATTAGATGATGCTATTGAAAAAATTAGTGAAGTAAATAGTAATGTAAGTAAAATACTCGCGGTCCATGAGCAAAGGATCTCTAAGCAAGAGGAAACCGACAATATACTCTTTGCAAAAATTGACAAACTCCGTGATAAAATTGACATCGATCATAACAGTATGTTGTCAAGAATACAGCAAATAGAAAAACGTGTATGGATAGTGATGGGTGCAATATTTGCTCTCAGTATGTTTGCCAATAACCAAAGTCTGTTTCAGAAGTTCTTGACACCACAACTACAAAGCACTATAATAGAACGAATTGAACCAAGGGCCTGATTATGGATTTTGTTGATGTCAAATACATCAATTTGATTTCTACAAGACTTCAAAAATTTAAAAGGGTAAAGAACGATCTCTACAACTTTCGTTGCCCTATTTGTGGAGACTCTAAGAAGAACAAGAATAGAGCAAGGGGATATTTGTATCAAGTCAAAAATAATATTAACTTTAAGTGCCATAACTGTGGACTAAACATTTCTTTTAATAACTTTTTGAAGCAGGTAGATTCTGAGACTTACAAACAATATAGTTTTGAGAAATTTAAAGAAGGTAAGACAGGTAAGAACTTTACAGTAGAAGAACCTAAGTTTAACTTTGAGGCACCAAAGTTCTCTAAGAAAATAGACCTTCCAAAAGCATCGGAGAATGAAACCGCAAAAAAGTATCTAGAAAAAAGGAGGTTAAACGCGGATAGATTTTACTATGCGGAAAAGTTTATGACTTGGGTTAATACCATAACACCCAAGTTTGAGAATGTGAGGTATGATGAACCTAGAATTATCATACCTTTGTTTTATAATCAAGACTTAATTGGAGTTCAGGGAAGATCCCTCAATTCCAAATCTGTTAAATATATCACTGTGATGTTTAATGATGACGCACCAAAAATCTACGGTCTCGATAAGGTCAAGAAAAATGAAACTGTCTACATTACAGAAGGACCATTCGATAGCACCTTCATTCACAACGCGATTGCCCTATGCGGTGCAGATGGTGATGTGGATAAGTGGGGCATTAACGATTGTGTTTGGATTTACGATAACGAACCTCGTAATACAGAAATCTTATCAAGAATTTCCCGTGTTATCGGAGATGGACAAAAGGTTGTCATCTGGCCTTCTTCAATAAATGAAAAGGATATAAATGATATGGTGCTCTCTGGACTTGACGTTCAGAGCGTGATAGAATGTAATACTTATTCAGGATTAGAAGCAAAACTTAAGTTTACTACTTGGAAAAAAATATGAGCAACGGAACAAAGGTAGTCAAGAGAAATGGTCGAATTGAAACTCTTGACCTAGATAAGATGCACATCATGGTCGATGAGGCATGTAAAGGTCTTGCAGGAGTGTCTGCAAGTCAAGTAGAAATGAAGTCTGGCATTCAGTTTTATGATGGCATTTCTACAAATGAGATTCAGCAGATTCTGATTCGTAGTGCAAGTGATCTAATTGATCTTGATCACCCAAACTATCAGTTTGTTGCTGCACGTCTTCTTTTATTTTCTGTGAGAAAGTCTTTATATGGAATGATTCGTGATTTTCCACATTTGGAAAATCATATTATGAACTGTACCAATGCGGAAGTTTATGACAAAGATATTTTCCTTAAATACTCTAAGGAGGAGATTGATAAAGCTAATTCCTTTATTGATCATCACCGTGACTACCTATTCACTTATGCAGGTCTACGTCAGGTCGTTGACAAGTACCTTGTGCAGGATAGAAGCACTGGAAGGGTATATGAAACCCCACAGTTCATGTACATTATGATTGCTCTGACAATCTTTGCAGAGTATCCAAAAGAAACCAGAATGTCATATGTCAAGAGGTATTATGACGCAATCTCAAAGCACAAAATCAACATCCCAACACCAATTATGGCAGGAGTGCGGACGCCACTGCGACAATTTGCTAGTTGTGTTCTTGTTGATGTTGATGACTCCCTCGATTCTATCTTTAGCAGTGATATGGCTATTGGCAGATATGTCGCACAAAGGGCGGGAATCGGTATCAACGCAGGTAGAATCCGTGGCATCAACGCTAAAATCAGAGGCGGAGAAGTTCAACACACTGGTGTTGTACCGTTTCTCAAAAAGTTTGAAGCGACTGTCAGATGTTGCACGCAAAATGGCATACGAGGTGGATCCGCGACAGTCCACTTCCCCATCTGGCACCAAGAAATAGAAGATATCATTGTTCTTAAGAATAATAAAGGAACCGAAGATAATCGTGTTCGTAAACTAGACTACTCAATCCAAATCAGCAAACTTTTCTATGAACGTTTCATCCAAGATAAAGAAATCTCCCTCTTCTCTCCACACGACGTTCCTGGTTTGTATGATGCTTTTGGCACTGATGGATTTGATGCACTATACAATGATTATGAACGAAATGCATCTGTTCCAAGAAAGACTGTCAGGGCTCAAGAACTCATTCTGGATATTCTGAAAGAGCGTGCTGAAACTGGTCGTTTGTATCTGATGAATATTGACCATTGTAATAGTCATTCTTCCTTTAAGGATAAGGTTAATATGAGTAACCTTTGCCAAGAGATTACTTTGCCAACTGATCCTATTCAACATATTGATGATGATATGGGGGAGATTGCACTTTGTATTCTTTCTGCTATCAATGTTGGTAAGGTTAAGTCCGATGAAGAACTGGAAGAACTTTGTGAACTTTCTGTCCGTGGACTGGAAGAACTTATCGACTACCAGAAATATCCTGTAAAGGCAGCAGAACGCGCTACAAAGGCACGCAGATCCCTTGGAGTAGGTTTTATTGGTCTGGCACACTATTTGGCGAAACTTGGATTCAACTACGATTCTCAAGAAGCCTGGGATGCTGTAAATGGTCTTTCTGAATCATTCCAATATTATCTTCTGAAAGCATCGAATGAGATTGCTAAGGAGAAGGGTTGGTGTACTGATTTTGGTCGCACAAAGTATGCTGATGGTATTCTGCCAATTGATACATACAAGAAGGATATAGACGAAATTTCAAACATCAAACTGCAACATGATTGGGAAGGTCTTAGAGCATCTATCTTGGAACACGGATTGCGACACAGCACATTGTCCGCACAGATGCCATCGGAGAGCAGTTCCGTTGTGTCAAACGCAACCAATGGAATCGAACCACCAAGAGATTACTTGTCCGTTAAGAAGTCGAAGAAGGGAACACTCAAACAGATTGTTCCACAATATCAAACTCTTAAACACAATTATACTTTACTGTGGGATATGGAGTCCAATCGTGGTTATATTAATATTGTTGCTATGATGCAAAAATATTTTGATCAAGCAATAAGTGGTAACTGGAGTTATAACCCAGAGAACTATCCTGACAATGAAGTTCCTGTATCTGTAATGGCACAAGATCTTCTTACTTGTTGGAAATTTGGATGGAAAACAGCGTATTATCAAAACACTTATGACGGCAAGAAAGATGATGAAGATTTTGAAAAAGTGGAACTTAAAAATTTAATAAATGATATTATGGAGTCCGAAGAGGACGATTGTGAGAGTTGTAAAATTTGACGAAAGTGTAAAAACCTATTATTATAAATAGTAATAGGTTTTAATAATTCTTATGTCGGGTCGCATCTATCTAATAACTAATAAAATTAATAATAAAAAATATGTCGGTAAAACTATAAAATCTTTATCAACAAGATTTTATAACCACTTGTATGCTTCTAAAAATGGTTCAACAACTTACTTCCATAAAGCATTAAGAAAGTATGGTGAGGATAATTTTATTATTGAGGAATTAGATAGATGTGATGTTAATATTCTTGGTGAAAAAGAAATTGAATGGATTTCTTCATTAAAACCAGAATATAACCAAACTCTTGGTGGTGATGGTGGAATTCTTGGATATTCTCATACAGAAGAAACAAAGAAACTTCTATCATCAAAAAGAAAAGGTAAATTTCTTGGAGAAGAAAATCCATTCTATAATCAAACACATACCGAGGAACAAAAGAAGAACTGGAGTAAAATGAGAAAAGGGAAACCATCTCCTTGTGGATTTGCTGGAAAATCGCACAAAGAAGAAAGCAAAAGTAAAACATCTCAAACACTCAAAAATAATCCAAATGTAAAAAGAACCAAAGTATTTCAGTATGATATTGAAGGAAACTTTTTAAGAGAGTTTCAATCTATTAGTGATGCTTCTAAATTTGTAGGAACAACTCCTTCTAATATCAAATATACTTGTGAAGGAAAATTTAAACACTGCAAAGGATACAAGTGGAGTTATGAATAATTTTTATGTTTATTCTTATCTTCGTGAAGATAAGAGTCCATATTATATTGGAAAAGGTAAAGATGATAGATGCTTTGTAAAGGGGAAAAAGGAAAGTGTTAGTCCTCCAAGAGATAAAAACAGAATTAAAATAATTAAAAAAAATCTAACAGAACAAGAAGCATTTGAATTAGAAAAACTTTATATCCTAATGTTTGGTAGAAAAGATTTGGGGACTGGTATTCTTCGCAATCTTACTAATGGTGGTGAAGGTGTAAGTGGATATATTCCTAGTGAAGGTGTTAGAAAAGCAAGAAGAAGGAATGGAAAAGTAATTGGAAACCATAACGCACAATTAAAAAGAGGAGTTTGTTCTCTCACAAAAGAACAACGAGTAAAAAATGGAAATTATGTAAAAGAAAACGGACTTGGGATATTTTCACAAACCCCAGAACAAAAAAAAGAAAATGGTAAAAAAGCAGGACAAAAAGCAAAAGAACTTGGTCTTGGAGTATGTGGATTTGGATTTGAGGAAAGAAGTGCTGCTGGAAAAATAGGTGGTGCTAAAAACAGAGATAATAAAACTGGGATTTGTGGATTATCTTATGAGGAAAGGAGTGCTTGGGGAAAAAAATGTAAAAAAGAAGGTATTGGAATATTCTCACAAGAATACTTAAAAGTTCGTAGTCAAATTTTAAGTGAACGAACTTCTGGTGAAAACAATCCTATGTATGGTAAAACCCATTCACCAGAAACAAGAGAAAAAATTAGAAAAAAAGCACTAGAGAGAAAAGATAAAAAAATATACAAATTGAAAAATCCAAATGGAGAAATAATTATCTTTGAAAACTTTAAAGAATTTTGCGATAAAAATGATTTAAATTTAGGAGGAGTTGGTAATGTTTTGCGTGGAAAATATATTCAACATAAGGGATGGACTTTACCAGAAACAATTCTAGAGAAAAAAATTTACACGATTAAAAGTCCAGATGGAAAAATTCATACCTTTGATAATATAAAACAATTTTCAAAGGAACATAATATTAAATGTGGTCTTGATGCAGTTTTGCGTGGTGTAAGAAAATCTTGTTATGGGTGGACAAAACCATAATTTTGGAGTATGATGAAAACCAAATATTTTACAAGGTTAAATAGGATGTGTGAAGTTTTTGTTAGAGTTAAGTTCAGTAGAGGAGGATTGCGAATCCTGTAAAATCTAAGTTATAATATATACAAGAATCAAAAGAGGTAACGAATGCAGTACGATTTTGTAACATCCAAAGATAAGAATGAAATGAATGGGATTACGGTTTTTAATACTGAACAAGTGAACACTAAAAAGCAACCTATGTTTTTTGGTAAACCTTTGGGAGTACAAAGATACGACTCTTACAAATATCCAGTTTTCGATAAACTTACTACACAACAATTAGGTTACTTCTGGAGACCTGAGGAGGTCTCCCTCCAGAAGGATCGTGGCGATTATCATACTCTACGTCCTGAACAAAAGCATATCTACACTTCTAATCTGAAGTATCAGATCATGCTTGATTCTGTTCAGGGTCGTGGTCCTGGTATGGCATTCATTCCCTACTGCTCACTTCCTGAGCTGGAAGCGTGTATGGAGGTTTGGGGATTTATGGAGATGATTCACTCACGCTCTTATACCTATATCATCAAAAATGTTTATTCAGATCCTTCAGTGGTCTTTGATACTATCATTGGAGATGAGCGCATTCTAGAGCGTGCTGAGAGCGTTACAGAGTCCTACAACGACTTCATCAACTCTGCTCATTTTTATGGTGTTTCTGACCAATGGAAGCACCGCCTTGAAGGTGTTGAATATGCAAAAGAATCTCTGAAAGAAGTCAAGCGCAAACTCTATCGTGCAGTTGCGAATGTTAATATCCTTGAGGGTATTCGCTTCTACGTTTCCTTTGCTTGCAGCTTTGCTTTTGGTGAACTGAAACTTATGGAAGGTTCTGCTAAGATTATTTCTTTGATTGCTCGTGATGAGAATCAGCATCTTGCTATCACTCAGAACATTCTGAACAAGTGGCGTGATGGTGATGATCCTGAGATGAAGCAGATTGCTAAGGAAGAGGAAGAGTGGGTCTATGCTATGTTTGACCGTGCAGTAAATGAAGAGAAGAAGTGGGCAGACTATCTCTTCAAAGATGGATCTATGATTGGTTTGAATGATAAACTTCTTCAACAGTATGTTGAGTGGATTGCTAATCGCCGCATTAAAGCAATTGGTCTGAAACCTCAGTATGATATTTCTGCCAATAATAACCCTCTTCCTTGGACTCAGAACTGGATTTCTTCTAAAGGACTTCAGGTCGCACCACAAGAAACAGAAGTAGAAAGTTACATTGTTGGGGGTATTAAACAAGATGTCAAAGCAAACACATTCTCAGGATTTCAGTTGTAAAGGAAATTGTAAATGTAACTGCATTACTATTGAAGATTCTTTAGAAATGTATAGAAAAGCGGCAGAATCTGATGAGTATTTGTTTGGAGATTATGACTATTGTAAAGAATGGGTAGGTATAACTACCTTAGATGTATAGATAGAGGAGCGTTATAACTCCTCTTTTTTCTAATGATTGGTCTTACGGATATTTTCACACTCAAATCAAGACTTGATAAACTCAAGCATCATATCGACACAGAAAATGCAACTCCACGTGAGAAAGAACTTGCTCATAAATATCTGAGCAAAGCTATTGACTATGTGAATGAGTTGCAGTTATACTACTGATGAAACCTATGAAAATCCTTGGATTTATAATGGCAAGGTTTTTACTTCTAGCGATATTGGGGACAACTTTGGTTTTGTTTATCTCATTACCAATCAGTCCAACCAACGACAATACATTGGTAGAAAGTATTTCTGGTCGTTTCGCACGCCCAAAGGAAAAAAACGAAAAGTAAAATCAGAATCTGACTGGAAAAACTATTATGGGTCTTGTACAGAACTTAAAGAAGATTTGGAAAATTATGGAAAGGGGATATTTGGACGGACTATCCTCTCCCTCCATAAAACAAAAGGAAAAACAAACTTCGAAGAAACCAGACAACTCTTTATCAACGGAGTCCTTACAGAAAGACTTGACACAGGAGGACCAGCATACTACAATAGCAACATCCTCAACAGATACTTCCGAAAAGATTACTATGAATGCGAAGATTGAACCCGTTGTCCAAATTCGTGATTGGTCTATTGATCGTATTCGTCAACTATATGGGGGTGGCATTGAATCTCAGTTTAATGCAGTTGCAATTGCTGAAGAGTTTGATGAATGGATTAATGTTAAGCAGGAAGATGGCGAGATGGAATATCTTTGCCTTGAAGATAAAGGATTTGGAGATCAAGAAATTGATGTTATTTGATAATGAAAGTTGTTAAAAATGCTCTATCTGAAGATCTTTGTTTTTACTCTTTCAATGAAATAAATAAACTGAAAGATAGTCCTGTATGGCAATCTAGTACTGCTTTTTGGAATGAAGGTATTAGAGAATGTATATCAGGATCTTGTATTGTTACTTCAACTAGTGATGAGATTAAGAAAATGGTCTTGGACCAGATTCAAAATCATCTACCATCAACTGTGGGTGATATATCCGTAATGTTTTATATCTGGCAACCTTATTCTGGTATTTCAAAGCATACAGATCCAGGATACAGTTTTGCTGCTACAATTTATCTCAATGAGTATTGGGATGTTGACTGGGGAGGAATTTTCCTGTATTATAATAAAAAAATTGATTGGGAAGAATCTGAAGAAGAATATATGACCGATCATAATAATTGGAAAGTGGTTGTTCCCGAGTTTGGTACTATGGTGTTAAATAATGATGAAACTTTACATATGGTGACTCCACTTTCACCATTAAGTCCAGAATTAAGGTATACCATTCAAATCTGGGGACACTCTTAAAACTGGACCTGGTCCCTAGACAACCCAATCTTTTTGGGGTATGATTACTAGGTAATCAAGAAACCTCATCGCTCCTTTAGCAATCTGGTGAATGCAGCGAACTCATAATTCGCCTGAGGCGTGTTCGATCCACGCAAGGAGCACTTGACAATCAAATCTTTAACTGATATGATTGTTTTATGTCTCGGTAGCTCAGTTGGATAGAGCATCTGCCTTCTAAGCAGTTGGTCACAGGTTCGAGTCCTGTCCGAGACGCCAGGGGAATTAGCTCAGTTGGTAGTAGCACTTGCTTTGCAAGCAAGATGTCATCGGTTCGAGTCCGATATTCTCCACTTGACTTTTTGAGAAAAAAGTCTTATAAATAAAACACTTAGGTCGAAAACAATGTCTTATCCAATGCCCACAAAACAGATTAGTAACCTTGATTGCCGCTATTGGCATATTGAGGGTGCTCCCCTGTTTGCGGATATGGATAGACATATGTAAGATGTTTAATTCATAAAAGCAAATAAGAAGGGGAGAGAAACCGAAAGTTTCCTCCCCTTTTTTGTTGCTTGTGACAGTTTCCTAAGTGCCCACCAACCTCCCCTCAGAGTTCAAATGGTGGTATTCTATACAAGTGGTTGAGAGACCACACCCCGAACATCGAAAACTGAATATTTACCACATTATATGGGTCTGTAACTCAACGGTAGAGTAACGGGCTTTTAATCTGGAAGTTGAGAGTTCGAATCTCTCCAGACCCATCGTGGGAGGATTTCCGAGTGGCTAAAGGAATCTGACTGTAAATCAGACGGCTCTGCCTTCGCAGGTTCGAATCCTGCTCCTCCCACCTTGACTCTATAGTGAAGTGGTTATCACGCTACCCTGTCACGGTAGTATCACGGGTTCAAATCCCGTTAGAGTCGTATCCAGATGTAGCTCAGTTTGGTAGAGCCCTCCGTTTGGGGCGGAGTTGTCGGAGGTTCAAATCCTTTCATCTGGACTTGGAAACATAGCTTAGTTGGTAAAGCATTCGACTGATAATCGAAAGAGCACTGGTTCGAGTCCAGTTGTTTCCATTGTTGCCTTGAAGCAACCTAAATCGCACTTAGGATGGTTCAAGGTAACATTAAGGAAGATTGGCAGAGTGGTTAATGCAGCGGTTTGCTAAACCGTGAGGGTAAAACCTCCGTTGGTTCGAATCCAACATCTTCCGCCTTGATAAGGGTCTCGTCCCACCAAACATTAGTCTGAAGGGACGGGAGGCTGAAATAGTGCCCTAGTTAAACGAGCATAGCAGACTTTAAAAAAGACGCCCTTATCATATGGAGAGTTGTCCGAGTGGTTTATGGTGAGATCTTGGAAAGGTCTTGTGTGTAACAGCACCAGAGGTTCGAATCCTCTACTCTCCGTTTGGCAGTGTAGTTCAGTGGTAGAACAAGAGATTCATACCCTCTATGTCGGTAGTTCAATTCTACCCACTGCCTTGTGTCGTTAGCCTAGTGGTTAAGGCATCTGTTTGTGGAACAGAGGAGATGGGTTCAATTCCCATACGGCACCCCGCCCTTATAGCTCAGTGGTAGAGCAACTCACTAGTAATGAGTAGGTCGTTGGTTCAAATCCGACTGAGGGCTTCTGAGGTCGCCAAGCGGTAAGGCAGCGGGTTTTGGTCCCGCCATTCGTGGGTTCGAATCCTACCCTCAGAACCTGTCGGATTGGTGTAATTGGTAGCACGACGGTCTCCAAAACCGTTAGTGGGGGTTCAAGTCCCTCATCCTTCGCCTATACTCTGGTAACTCAGTGGAAGAGTGCTTCGCTACGAACGAAGAAGACGGGGGTTTAAATC
>Ga0213867_1000244_pt1 | contig 25015 bp, 22 predicted proteins | sample PICome_12_FD_160120 | JGI IMG/M metagenome (GOLD analysis project Ga0213867, IMG submission 160120) | Coastal seawater microbial communities near Pivers Island, North Carolina, United States - PICO540 | ecosystem: Environmental > Aquatic > Marine > Coastal | place: USA: North Carolina... | reverse complement strand
GCTGGCGTCTGGCGCAAGACCGCCATCGAAGACTCTGGCGGCTGGGAGCACGACACCGTGACCGAAGACCTCGACCTTTCATACCGGGCTCAATTACGCGGCTGGCGCTTCCACTACTTGCCGGAACTACGAGTGCCCGCAGAACTTCCGCCGACCTACACCGCCTTCAAAAGCCAACAATATCGCTGGGCCAAGGGCACATTGCAAACCGCCCGCAAGCTCCTACCCACAGTTTGGCGTGCGCCATTGCCCCTATTTAATAAAATACAGGCCACCGTACATTTGACCCGTTATGCGCTCAACATTTTGATGGCCCTGATCGCAGTCTTAGTCCTCCCGCTAATGCTGACGATGGGCGATACTGGGATTTGGTTTTACCGCTCGATTCTCTTTATCTGCTTGCTGATCCCAGCGGCATTGGGACCTAGTCTCAGTTACATGCTGTGCCAGTATTTTGATCATCCCCAAAACTGGAAAACCCGTGTCGGCTGCCTGCCCTATTTGATCTTGGTCGGTTTTGGAATTTGCCTCTCCAATGGCAAGGCCGTCATCGACGGCTTCTTTAGCCGCGATAGCACCTTCGTGCGCACCCCCAAGGCCGGTGACCGCAGCCGTAAAACCTACTTGGTCAAAAAAGATTGGTTGCCGCGAATTGAGCTTATCCTGAGCGCTTATTGCGTACTGACAATCCTAGCTTTGCTGTGGATGCGTCAGTTCGCCTTAGTTCCCTTTGTCATCATCTATGCACTGGGTTTTGGTCTGATGGGCGGCAAGAGTTTGGCCGAGCGACGCGCTTAACATGGTCCGCTCACGCGTAGTTTACTTTTGGCTCGGAGGGTCCCTCCTCTGGCTCTGCGCAGGCATGTATGGTCAAATTGTTGACAGTTTTGATAGCGCTCATTGGCTGCGCTATGGGCTCTTTGCGGCAATGGGTATACTGGGACTCCTCTTGACCTTCCTGCTGCCTGCACTGCGCAGCAAGCGCGCTGGCTGGCTTTACCTGGCCCTGCCAGCAATATTGCTTCGCTTGGCGGTCTTCCCCAGTGCGCCCTCAGATGATAGCAACCGCTATCTGTGGGAGGGGCGTCTCGTCAGCGAGGGTATCAGCCCCTACGCGACGACCGCGGATGACGCTAGCTTAGCCCCCTTGCGGGATGCCTACTGGGAAGGAATAAACCACAAGGATAAGCGCACCGCTTACCCCCCACTGGCTCAACTGCTTTTCGCGTTGATTGCGCAGATTGCCTACGCGCCTTGGTTTTTAAAACTCTTGATCGTACTCGCTGATCTAGCGGTCATCGCGGGCATCGTCGCCATTCTTCAGCAGCGCGGACAGGCAATCGCATGGGCGGCTTTTTACGCCTTCAACCCGCTCAGCTTGGTTGCCTATGCTGGCGAAGCTCATTTTGACGCTTTTTTTCTAGCAGCTGCAGTTTGGGCGGTCTGGGCCTATGATCGCTCTAAAAAAAAGACAGCACTCTTACTGATCAGCTTGGCGAGCGGGATCAAATGGATCACTCTGCCGCTGATCCCCTTCTTTTGTCGCCCCAATCTCCTAAAGCATGGCTTGCTGGCGCTGATCTTTATACTGCTTCCGGCCGTCTACTTTTGGGACTCCCTAGCCCAACTGGCTCAAGGACTCTTTGAATTTGGGCATCAGATGCAATTTAACGCACCCTTTCGGTCAGCGCTCAATCAATTGGGGCTGTCCTCGTGGGGGGCTTCGGCTGCGACACTGGGCCTGTTTGCTAGCGTGATCGGCTGGCGCTGGCTGCGGCATGCGGACAATTCACTCGACAGTCACTTTCGTTGGATCCTAGGGACGCTCTTACTGATTGCGCCCACCCTGCATTTTTGGTACCTAACTTGGATTTTGCCTTTCATCTGCCTACGCCCCAGCCTCGCTTGGCTCAGTTTTTCAGTGTCAGCTGCGGCCTACTTTTTGGTCTGGAGTCAGCCTACATGGGGCCTCAATCCCTGGCAGCAAAGTCTTTTTTGGGGGCCCTTCTTCATCGCCGCACTCTATGAGATTTGGAGCACTCGTGGCCGAGTACTGTGGCCACTCAAAATCCCCCACACTCAGCAAGCGCCTGAACTGAGCATCGTCATCCCAAGCCACAATGCCGCCGACCTGCTAGAAGATTGTCTCCGCAGTATCGAACAGCAAGTCCAGCCCGTCGCGGAAGTTATCTTGGTGGATGCCGCATCGACCGATGCCACCTGCAGCCTCGCGCAAAAATCACCTTTGCGGCCACGCATTCTGCACGCAGAACAGATGGGCCGTGGCCAGCAAATCGCGGCAGGCATTGAAGCTGCGAAAGCTCCATGGGTCCTTGTCTTGCATGCCGACGCCACCCTCGAACCCGAGGCCATCGACTGCCTGCAACGCTACCTGCGCGCCAACCCCCACACCCTTGGCGGCGCATTGGGGCAGCGCTTCACTGGACAGCCAATCGAGCTGTTACCGATTGAAGTGCTCAACGATGCACGGCTGCTCTTTACCCGGACTGCCTTCGGTGACCAAGCCCAGTTTTTTCATCGTGCCACGGCCCTGCAATACCAATTAATGCCGCAACAGCCTTTGATGGAAGATCTCGAATCCAGCTGGCGCCTGCGCGAACTGGGTACCTTCGCCTATTTGAATCAACCCTGCCAAGTCTGCCATCGCCGCTGGCAGGCCGATCGCTGGCTGCCCCGCTTTCGCCTTGTCATGAACCTCGTGGCTCGCTATCGCTGGCAGCGCTTGAGAAACCCCGCCCAATTAAAAGCCTTTAGCGAGCAACTTTACCGAACATACTATTCTAAAAATTCCACTTAGGGCAGCGACAGAACAACCTTTTAACCCAATTATAGCCATGCACACTCAAACCTCAGTTGAATCACGTTACGCCGATGCCGCCCTGCAAGCGGAAGCCGCTCTCTGTTGTCCGGTCGACTATGACCCGCAGTATTTGAAAGTGATCCCGCAAGAAGTTATCGAAAAAGATTACGGCTGCGGTGATCCCTCGCAATGGCTCAAAAGTGGCGAAACCGTCTTAGACCTCGGTTCCGGGACTGGTAAGATTGCCTTCATTGCCTCGCAAGTGGTGGGTGCCAGCGGGCAGGTGATTGGGGTGGATATGACCGATGCCATGCTGTCGGTCGCGCGTCGCAACGCACCAATTGTGGCGGAACGGATCGGCTACTGCAATGTGGACTTCCGCAAAGGGCGGATTCAAGACCTCGCGCTAGATCTCGAGCAGCTCGATCAAGCCTTGTGCAAAAATCCCATCACATCCAGTAACGATCTCAAAGAACTGGACGCCCTCTCCGCACAACTGCGCCGCGAGCAGCCACTCATTGCCAGCGAATCGGTCGATGTTGTGGTCTCCAACTGCGTGCTCAATCTAGTGGAGTCAGTTGATAAGCCCCAATTATTTAACGAAATCTTTCGCGTATTGAAAAAAGGCGGCCGTGCGGTAATTTCCGACATCGTCAGCGACGAGCCCATCCCGGAAAAAATGCAGCAAGATGCCCACTTATGGAGTGGCTGCCTGTCCGGCGCTCTAACGGAATCAGACTTCCTCAAAGCCTTTGAAACAGCCGGCTTCCACGGCATTGAACTGGTCAAGTTTGAAAGTGAGCCTTGGCAGACGATCGAGGGCATCGAATTTCGCTCGATCACGGTTCAGGCCTTTAAGGGCAAACAAGGCCCCTGCCGAGAACAGCGACAAGCTGTCATCTACCAAGGGCCCTACAAATGTGTGCTCGACGATGATGGGCATCGCTACGATCGCGGGGTGCGCACGGCGGTCTGCGCCAAAACTTTTCAATTACTACAAAAAGAGCCCTACGCAGGTCATTTTGCTTACATCGAACCCTTGATTCCAGTGGCTGCAGAGAAGGCTGAAGTCTTCGATTGCGAACGCAGCGCCCTGCGCCACCCGAGAGAAAGCAAGGGGCAGGACTACCAAGCGACGCATTATTGTAGCGAAACTGAAGGCTGCTGCTAAGCAGTGAAATCCGCTAGCAAATGCGATTCACCTCGATGCCCAGTAGGGCTCCCAGTTTATCGATTTTACTTGCGATGTGCCCCAACCCAATCGCGCAGTGATGTGCTGGGCCCCCTTTGGACCAATCATTCATAAACTGCTTGGCACTGATCTTAAATTGATAGCGACTATTAGTATTTCCAATTTGCAAAATCGGACCTGGAACAGATTCCCCCTCAGCGACTTGTAAGCATAGCGTGCCGTCGCCACGCTGGACCACAGATAAGAGTGTAACAGGACCGTGTTGCACCGTCATTTGAATCGATAGACCTTTACCGGGCTTTCCATGGTAAACGGGTACGGGAACCAAGCCCACAGAACCTTCTGCGATCGCAAAATGTGCAGGCCCATCGTGACCAAGATAGACCACATCATCCTTAAAATCAGAAAGATAAAATTCCGAGAATGAGCCCCCTACGCCCAAAAGATCCATCAACTTCATCGCTTGAACATTTTTGACCTCGTATTCCCCCGCAATGGGAATATTGCGCCCAGTTAGCAAAGTATTGCCCGCGATCACAGATGTGACAATATTCTCGTATTCACCAACCCCTTCGTAATAGTAGGCCATCGAACCCAAGTTATGCTTAGCGATGAGTTGATCCAAAGCCACTGATGTCTGCGCCGCCCGTTCAAGCTCGGTCTGCTCACACTCATCGGAAACGTCAAACTTTTGATGAAATTCAGCGACTTTTACTGCAATTTCCTCGGCAGAAACTGCTTTGCGTAGTGCATTGAGCTCACACATTTCCAACAATTCAAAATGATTCCCGAAAACGGCTGACTGCTGGGTCAGATCGCTATACACATCCAACATGCCGCAGTAGTAATGACCCAAAACACCCACGCGATTTGCTCGCATGCCCGCCACCACTTTCGCGGCATCGACCCAATCTTCGATTTCTTGCCAAGCCTCAGTATCCTGTAAATATCCCGTGACCACATGATAGTCGATGCCCGCGCGATTAAAAACACAAGCGAGCTCAGGCACCGAGCAGGATTGACAATGCTCCAGCCAAATCCCCGTCATCTTGCCTCGATCACCAATTGCATTAAAAGCGGCATAATCCATTTGAGCCACCGGCTGAAGATTCAACATCACCACTGGTACTTTGGCTTTCTGTACCACAGGTAGCACCGTTGAGGAGAGTGCGTAGGTGGAAATGAAGAGAAAAATCACGTCCACCGCTTCCTGCTTAAATAATTGTGCGGCTCCATTGGCTTTTTCGACTTGGTCCACCATACCCGCATCAATCAATTCGAGTCCCATGGCTGCAATGCGATCACGAATTTCAACATGATAGCGCGTTAAATTGTCTAGTAAACCATCAAATTGTGGCCAATAAGTGTCCAGTCCGATTGAGAAGATGCCAGCTTTCATATCTATTATTTTTTTGTTTGTTTAAAAACGAATTCGAGTAAATCCAGATCCGTAAAAAATTCAGAAATTTCAGCGTGCCCCTTTCCGGGAATCACCTTTAGATCGACCTTCCCGTCGAGGAGCTCATAAGCCGTTTGAATGACCGCGCTATTATCGTACAAAGGAACCAAACGGTCGGAATCGCCATGAATAATAAACATCGGAACGCCCGCCTTCGCGAGTCCGGCAAGATTCCCCGCTGGATTGAACGCATCTAGTTGTTGCCTGATCGCCTCTTCCGACAGGCCATAATCCGCCAACACCGACGACTTAGAATGCTGCAAAGGCCAACTAGCGATGTTACATACGGGATAAATCCCAACGAAGGCCTGAACCTTATCTGGATTACGAAACGACCAACACAACAGCATTAAACCGCCCCGACTCTGCCCCAATAGTATCGGCTTGGGCGAATAACCTTTTGCGAGCATCGCCTCATAAAACGCGGAAAATTGCTCAGAGCTTTTCGACGAACCACGCACCTCTCCCAAATCATAGCCAGCGACCGCAATACCATGCTCAAGCAATTGCTCAAAATAAAACTGCTGTGAATGATGCGGATAGTTTCGTAAAGTTGGCGCATACCAGACCCAGGGATTGCCTGCAGCCGGCGTTGCAGGAATCATCACAAAGGCAGAACGCTCGTCCACTTCAAAAAAAATCGCCGGCAGCGATAATTTAGTCATAGCAAGCGCTGGGACCGAAAGTAATCCGAGTAGAATAATATAAATATACCTGAACTTCATGTCTTTAATGAGCGGCAGTCGCACCCTGTAAATAGTTGCCCAATCCGATCAGGACCGTGGAGAACGCAATCACCAGAATACCAGCTACCAACATGCCGATGGTCTTGCGTCCAGCACCTGACCATTCCTTCAGATATAGGCTCCACAAATTGCTCGCAATGATAATGAAGGACATGTGCAGCGTCCAACTAGTGAATTCATAATCTCCCATTTTGGTTGAGCCCATTCCGTAAAACATAAATTGTAAATACCAGGTAACGCCTGCGATTGCTGCGAAACTAAAATTTTTGCTACGTGGAGTCTCCGTATTCATAAAATCGGACCAACTTCCCCTAGAAAACATCAAATAAATACACCACAGCGCATTTGTAAGGAATCCACCGAGCAAAATGACGACTAGGACAGCATTGTTCACCCATAGCGGATGTGTTCCAACAACCCGAGCAGCATCCGCAATGGGACTGCCAGCTGAAAAACCAAATGCCATGCATGCGCTCATTAGGCCAGCAAAGCCAGCGACTAAAAGTCCACGCCCCAACTGAAACTCTTGCTGATTTGTTTGCGCCGCTATGGCCGAACGCTCTTTTAATTGCCCCGCTATACCGCAGAGCGCTATGCCCAGTAAGCAAACCCCGATGCCAGACAGAACCACCCAGCCAGAAAACGTCGTCAACAAAATGACAATGCGTCCATCATGAACGGCGGGAATAAGAGTGCCGAACGCCGCACAAAATCCTAAGGCAAGCCCATAGCCCAAAGACATCCCTAAATAACGCACGGATAAGCCAAAAGATAAGCCTCCAATACCCCACAATAAACCAAATAAAAAGGTCCAACCTAGGACAGCATTTGAAACAGAAGACAAAATCTCCCACAAATCAGAGACTGTCAGAGTCGCGACGACCAAGGGGGCTAAAATCCAAGAGAACACACCATTAATGAACCACGCGCTCTCCCAGGACCAGTTTCGAATACCTTTTAGAGGTAAATAAAAACTACCAGCTGCGAAACCACCAATCGCATGCAAAATGACACCCATGATAACCATATTAATCCAAAATAATAATGAAAGAGGATCCTTATAATAAGACTTTTATGTTGGATTCCAATAGACATACTGCTTTGTTTTTTACACATTTTGATTTCCATGAACCTGTATTCGAACGCTTGGTCATACTATTTACCAAAATCTCCAGAAACAATGGCCTGGGGCTTGCATGTCGTCGACGCTGGCTACAGCTTAATCGGACCAAATTCACCCTATCCGCCAGGCCAACACCCCCAAGGCCATATGTTTACTTGGGAGCAAGGCCGCACCCTAGAAAGCTATACTCTGGTGTATATAACGCAGGGACAGGGCGTGCTTGAAACTAAACGTACGGGGCTGATAACGATCCAAGCTGGGCAGCTTTTTATTTTATATCCCGGAGAGTGGCATCGCTATCAGCCAGATATTGAAATCGGATGGGATGAATACTGGGTTGAATTTAGCGGCGAGCAAGCGCACAAGATGATGGAGCATCCTGCACTCGCAAATAAAAAAGTCCTCCATTCGATTGGTGCCAACGAAACGATTCTTAAGCGACTCATCGAAATTAACGAAGCCACCCAAACTCAAGCGCTGGGCTTTGAGCTCATCATAGCCACTTACGCTGCTCAAATCATCGCCCATTTGATTGCCCACTTGCAGTACGCAAGTCCAGAAATGCGTTTGGCAGAAAAAGCTATTCGAGGAGCTTGTTTACACATTTTGCAACATGCTAATCAAGATATTCATTTTGCTGATCTCGCCCAGAAATCAGGACTTAGCTATTCCGTCTTCAGGCACCGCTTCAAAAGCATCACTGGCTTGGCCCCGAATCAGTACCTCATTCAAGTTCGCCTAAACAAAGCACGCGAGCTCCTCAAAAATAGTACGCGATCGATTCAGAAAATCTCAGACCAACTTGGCTTTAGTTCGGTCTACTATTTTTCTAGACTCTTCAAAAAAAAGCTGGGCGAATCCCCGCTCCAATATCGTCAACGTATAAGAGCGAATCACCGCTGCTGAGCAATGAAATCGGCGAGCAAATACGATTCACCCAGATGCCCAGAGTGTTCCGATTTTGAAGCTTTTGCTTAGGTTTAAGGTCAATGGGAGCGCGAAAGCTCAACCCCGTGGGTGGGCTTGAAGATGCGCGGTTTTGAGTCGAGTGGTGGATACGTGGGTGTAAATTTGCGTCGTCGATAAGTTCGCATGGCCTAGAAGCTCTTGCACCGCCCTTAAATCAGCCCCCCCGTTGAGCAGGTGGGTGGCATAGGAATGACGAATTTTATGTGGCGTCATGTCGACTGGTAACCCCACCGCCAAGAGGTATTTTTTTAAGAGTTTTTGGACCGCACGCGGCTCTATTCTACGCCCTTGAGCTGTGACCAGTATCGCTTGATCATAGGCAGTGGAGCGATCGCACTGCTGGACGAAATTCTGCAAACAGCTCAGCGCAACCTCCCCAATGGGACAGATGCGTTCCTTCGACCCCTTACCCAGCACCCGTACAAAGCCTTGCTGCCAATCCACCGCCGAAAAATTAAGTCCACATAACTCACTGACTCGTAGACCAGCCCCGTAGAGCAGCTCCATAATAAGCCGGTCCCGAATCGCTTCGAAGGTACTGACCTGGCCCGCCTGCTGCAGTTTTTCGGGCGCTCCTAACAAGTCCAGCATTTGCGATTCCGTCAAAAACTTCGGTAGCGGTTTATCCAACTTCGGCAGTCGGATGCCCTGCAAAGGATTGCTGCTGACCAACTGCATGCGCTTTAGGTAAAGATAAAAAGCGCGCAAACCGGCCACCCGATTATGCAGCGTGCGGCGTGCGAGGCTGCGTGATGATTCGATTAAAAAGGCGCGCACTTGCGCCGGCGTTAGCGCATCAAAATCTCGCGCCCAGCTTTCATTCGCGGACAGCCAGGCATCCAATTGTTCGACCGCTTGTCGATAATTTCTAACGGTGTAGGCTGACAAGCGCCGCTGAGAACCCAAGTAAAGACAAAACGCATCCAAGTGCGGAATCTCGCTGGATGCGTTTGCTGAGCTCATGATTTTTTACGGCGCCGCGCTGGCTGCTTTTTTTGTAAGTCAAAACGCTCGATCACTTCTTGTGCAAAGTAGCTGTATGCATGCGCCCCATTGCTATGAGCATCATATTCAAAAATGGACTGCCCAAAACTGGGCGCTTCACTTAGACGGACAGAACGTGGGATCATGGTACGAAAAACCTGCTCTCCAAAGTGTGAGCGCACTTCCGCGACCACTTGCTGGCCCAAATTGGTGCGCTGATCAAACATCGTCATCAAAATACCGCCTAATTGTAAGCTGTCATTAACGGCAGCCTCGCGTAATTTTTCGACCACCTTTAGAATCTGCCCCAGACCCTCCATGGCTAGATACTCACACTGCAGCGCGATCAACAAGTAATCCGCCGCCGCCAGACTGTTCATTGAGAGCATCCCTAGGGCCGGCGGACAATCCAGCACGATGGCATCATACTCACCGCAATCCCGCAATTCCTGTAAGCAAAGGCGCAGCTGTTGCAAATAGTTATCGCGCTGATAGAGCTCAATCTCAATGGCAGCCATATCCACTTCCGATGGGATCATAAACAGATCCGGCAAACTGCCAATCGGCTGCACCTTCTCCAGTGCCGTGCCCTCACCGCATAGGGGGCCGTACAGACTGCCGCCCTCCAACTTTTCTAAGCCCAGACCACTGGTAGCGTTGGCCTGGGGATCCAAATCGACCAAAACGGTGCGCACCTTCTTGGCGGCAAGCCCATAACTCAAATTGACAGCGGTTGTCGTCTTGCCCACACCACCCTTCTGATTTGCAATTGTAAATACCTTAGCCGACATAGATAGCATACAGGATGATTTACGATTGCAGGTCGAGCAGAAATCACCCGATTGGCAGCTCTACCACCTGAGATAAATAGGGTCGATTTTGGAGTGCTGTAAGCCGGATTTTGTCCATTTAGCTGAATGCTAAACTGGGCGCTCATTTATCTACGCTGCCCAAGCAGCGTTCTCGCCGAAGCGAGATGCGACTTACCCGAAATCATGAGACGGGCCGCCTGATTTCCTATTTAGCCTTGCACCGGAATGGGTTTATCTAGCCTCCGTTGTTACCTTCGAAGCGGTGAGCTCTTACCTCCCCTTTTCACCCTTACCTCCAGCAAGCTGAAGGCGGTTGTTTTCTGTGACACTAGCCGTTGCGCTTTATTGCTAAAACGCCCCCTCGCTTTCACAAGGAATCCTGCCCTATGGTGTCCGGACTTTCCTCTCATCCTAAGACAAGCGAACGCCCACACTCCAAAATCGACAACATCAGCTGATAGGCATCACGGAAATTTGGCAAGCTTGATCCATTCGACAATTCAAAATTAGCGGCATTTTAAGAGACCTTGACCACTACCGTACCTGCAATTTTGTCATGCCAGCCTTGCTTTTTCTTATCAAAAGCCACCCAAATAATACCTAAAAAAAGCGGTAATATTGATATGTAATAGGAAAAATAACGAACCAAACTTTGGACGATAGAAAGCTTCCCGCCACTTTTCTGATCGATTATTTTTGTTTTTGTTATTAATTTGCCTGGGGTTGCAGATTTACAAACCCAAAAAGTAATGACAGCAATCGCAGGCAAAAGCCACGAAATCAAAAAATCAAAAATACCAAGGTACATGTGTGTCGAATCAAAATACCCAGTGCCGTAAATGCCAATCAGTAGCGGTAGGGTTATCATCAGGATTAGAATTGAATCAATCAATGATGCGATAACGCGAATCCAAAATCCCGCGTATGTAATGTTTTCGGATTCACTCATTATTCTCTATAAAACTGTAGCATGTTAGATGATACATATCGCAATTAAACGACACTTTTTGGCACTTAGATCTGTGCATCATGCGGCGTCAATCCTAAACAATTAAGGCGCCTCCAAACCCCATGAGGCGAATATCCTGATATACCGTGATGCCAGAAAGCTGAAACTTCATTCAGACCAAGGCACTTTTATTTTTAGCTGGGTGGCTCTGCACACGCGGAATTTTCAGCCCTGCTGTGAGCAAAGTCGCCTTGTTCAAAAATAGCTATTGCTCTCGTCTCGGCCATAATCGGTTTTCAGAGCTGCCTACAGTGAACTTACTTGCCCATTGCACAATAACAGAATGAAAAGTGTTGCCATCGACTCCACGGGCTTCGTTATTTTGATGCTAGCATCGCAGTGGACGCTTCCGCTGAATGACACAGATGAATGAAGGAGTCTCTATGAAGTATATTTTCGTCACCGGTGGAGTGGTTTCCTCTCTGGGCAAAGGCTTAACGGCAGGTGCTCTGGGCGCCCTATTGGAACAGCGTGGCCTGCGTGTTCGATTGCAAAAGTTTGACCCTTACCTGAATGTGGACCCCGGAACCATGAGTCCTTTCCAACACGGCGAAGTCTATGTCTTGGATGATGGCGCCGAAACGGATCTCGACTTGGGTCATTATGAACGCTTCACTTCCGGAACGCTTAGCAAGCTCAACAACCTGACCTCTGGCCAGGTCTACGAAAATGTAATTCAAAAAGAACGCCGTGGTGATTATTTAGGCGCGACCGTGCAGGTGATCCCACATGTCACGAATGAAATCAAAGCGCGCATTTACAGTGGTGCAGGAGATGATGTGGACGTCTTAATTACCGAATTAGGCGGTACGATTGGCGACATTGAGGGCCTACCCTTTTTAGAAGCCATGCGTCAATTTGCGCTCGAAAATGGACGCGACAATGTGCTCTTCTTACATTGTACCTTGCTGCCCTACCTGAAAGCCGCGGGTGAATTGAAGACCAAGCCCAGTCAGCAGAGCGTGGCTAAATTGCGCGAAATCGGGATCCAACCTGACATCTTGGTGTGCCGGACAGAAATGCCAATGAACAACGAGCTGCGGCAAAAGTTGTCCTTATTTTGTAACGTACCCGTAAAAGCTGTCATCGAAGAGTGTGATGTAGAGACTTCAATTTACGAACTCCCGCTCGCACTGAAAGCCGAAGACTTGGATGATTTGGTTGTTGATCACCTAAAATTGAATGCCCCTGACAATGAAATGAAGGTTTGGCACGATGTGGTCCGAAAGCTAAAAGCGCCCAGCCATAAAGTAGAAATTGGCGTCGTTGGGAAATACATCGAATTACAAGACGCTTACAAATCCGTCTACGAATCCATCACCCACGCCGGCATCGCCAACGACTCCGCCGTTCGCATCATTCGGATTGATGCCGAGGCGATCGAAAATGCGCCGGAAATGCACCTGGGCGCCTTGGACGGAATTTTAATCCCGGGTGGATTTGGTGACCGCGGCACCGAAGGAAAGATTGCGGCTGCCCGCTATGCCCGAGAAAATGGCATCCCCTACTTTGGCCTATGTTTGGGAATGCAAATCGCGGTGATCGAGTTTGCGCGCAATGTGGCCGGATTGGCCGAGGCCAATAGTACCGAATTTAATGCCCAAACCGCATATCCAGTCATCGACATCATGGCAGACCAAAAATCCTTGACCACCAAGGGCGGCAATATGCGTTTAGGAGCCTGCCCCTGCACATTGACACAGGACAGCAACAGTTACCATGCCTACGGCAATTCCCAAATCGTGGAACGCCACCGCCATCGCTACGAATTTAATAATCTGTACCGAGCCCAGCTAGAAGCTGCCGGCTTGTGCATCGCGGGAGTCAACCCAGAGCGCGACCTGGTTGAAATCGTCGAAATACCCGACCACCCTTGGTTCGTAGCCGTCCAGTTTCACCCCGAATTCAAGTCTAAGCCAAACGATGCGCATCCTTTGTTTGCAAATTTCATTGCTGCCAGCTTGAAATATAAAAAATAACTGACCTCTAAGTACTATGCTACATTACGATTACACTGTCCGCTTACACGAGCTCTGGAATGCAGCGAAACTTCGTTATGAAAGTGGCGATCGTTCAGTAGACGATTACTTTACACGCCCAGAGCTCAACGATTTAGCCTCTATTGGTTTGAATGCAATGGATGTTTACGATTACGTCGAAGACTTCTGTACCCGCGGCGAACCAGATTTTGGAACCTTTTTGGCGGTCAATGCCGTGCGCAGAGATTACTTTCTAAATGTTCAGAAAGCAGTTTTATCCGATCACCAAATCAATCCAGACGATTTACCCTCCAAGGAAGACTCCATAGAAGGCATTGTGTGGTTGCCCCGTATCTTACCGAAAGCTATCGCAAAATTGCGGGGAGAACTGCCCGCTGAAATCATGTATGGCTGTGGTGGAGATCGTCGCTTTTTTAAGGCCAACAATGTCCATCCAGCCGATTTTCTGAAGGCTGTTTGGTCCTATGGATCGGATCAGACTTCTCTCATTTTATGGTTAAAGGCTAGGCGGGAAAAACTAGCCTTGCAGGCCTAAGCTCAACTTAGCGAACCAGTGGATAAGCTCAGCGAAATTATGGCCGCCAAAAGGCGCAGCCTCGAAGGTCAACTGCGTCCCGTCAGTGATCGTGAACTGGCACGCTTTACCGAACTGAACCCACAAAGCAATCGACTCATCCAAGTGCTCAAGAAGGATGAGCATCTGGCCGTCATTGCCGAAATTAAACGCAAATCACCCTCAGCAGGTCAAATTGCGGCTAGCTCTCTTAGTGCTGTCGATCAGGCTCGCAACTATGTAAATGCAGGTGCTGACTGCCTTTCCATACTCACAGATACCGAATACTTTGGTGGGCAACTGAGCGATTTGTGGGATGTGAGTGAGTTTTTGAAAAGCCACCAACGGCAGACACCCTGCCTGCGAAAAGACTTCATGCTGCACCCATTACAAGTCCTTGAGGCGGCTGAGGCGGGTGCCAGCGCTATCCTTATAATAGTCCGTGCCCTCGATGATGATGCGATAAAGGCCCTATACGAAGCAGCCAATTTGGCCGGACTGGATTCTATTTTTGAAATTCATGAAGAAAGTGAATTGGAAAAAGCACTGCGCTTCGATCCTCAAATCATCGGTGTCAACAATCGTGATTTGAAGCGCTTCAAGACCGACCTCGCGATATCCGAAGCGCTCATTCCTCAAATCCCCGAAAACATAACAGCGATCAGTGAAAGCGGCATTTTTAATGTCGAAGATGCCGAGCGCGCACGTACCTGTGGTGCAGATGCGCTACTCGTTGGTGAAGCCTTGATGCGCAGTCAGGATACTGAAGCCTTGATCGCCGCATTTCACAAGGTATAAAGCGCTCCCCACGACAGCCTGGCCGGGAATCCTGAGCTCAGTCTAACTGCTCTGCGAGCCACTGAACAATTAACTTGCGTTCAGAGTCATTCAGAATGGCTGATGGATGTGCTTGCGCATATAGGCCCTGCTGTTGGTGCTGACTCATAATCGCTTGCTCTATCCGCCTTAGCATTTTTTTATGGTACAGCGGATTCCAATTGGAAAAATTAAGCTCTGATCGGCCGCGATTTACGGCTCGCACAACCCACCAAGAGGCGGGCGCCACGGAACTATACCAAGGCCAACGTGTTTCATTCGAGTGACAGTCATAGCAGGCTCGTCGCATGGGCGTGTAGATGGCTTTAGGGGCTCGCCATTCGCTAATCACGGGCGCTGATGGACGCGCAACTGGTAAAAACTGCAAGCTGCCCACAATAACGCTCAAGCCCAGCAATACCTTTAGAAATTTTAGCCCCATCATTTTTTATGCAATCAATATGCCTTTCGCAGGATCCCATTCTGCGCTGGAAATATGGCGACCCGCTTCATTGCGAATTTTTCTCGGATTCAAATTCGTAACCGGGTGTCGCATAACTAGGGGCAAGTTGTAAGAGACACATTACCCCCAAAACGGCGATCCCACTGCCCCCTGCGATTGTTTCGCTCGGCATTTGCGCATGCACAAGCAACAAGGGCAGTAGACCTATGATCAATGCACATACCAAAACCCGAAATTGCTTTGCTGGCTGCTGCTTTATTTTCGGCAAAGCATGCCAGCGCAGATAGCAGACGGCTAGATAAAACCCGCAGGCCAGTAGCCACAACAATAATTGCTCTAGCCCCAAATCTATCGCCACCGCCGGTGTCCCTGCCTGAATCCAATAAAACAGCAGCAAACTGAATTGAAAGCAGATCAGCCACAACAACCACATCCCCCATGCCCAAGATCGATTCATCACTTGAATTTTGTCATTTTTAGCCCTATACCCGAGCTAATAGATCCCAAGCAGACATGGCGAATGCAATCAAAAATTACCTCAAAGAGCTCTCCATATTAGGCGGCTTTACGACTTTGGGGGTCACCTACTCCGTCTGGCAAGCGCCAAACCACTGGCCTCATGAATTTCAAATACTCGCCGGGGATCAGATCACCTACTCGGATGCACTCAGTCTCCAGCCGATTTGGATCGATGCACGTTCAATCGAGGCATTTGAAAGCGATGCACTGCCAGACGCGCTCCATTTAAACCCAAGCAACTGGGAAGCGCAGCTGCCCCAGCTCGCCCTGCGTTGGCTCGAAAATCCCAGCCCAATTGTCGTCTACTGCCAATCCGAACAGTGTAAAAGCAGTCACGAAATCGCTGTTGAATTGCGCGAACACTTACCCGAAGCCGAAATTTATAGCCTCCAAGGTGGTTGGCCTCCCATCAAATGACGTTTAGGTACCCAGACTGGATAAAGCGTTTGCAGTGGATAGCTTCCGTCATACTGGCCGGAGTCTTCGCGACAGCTGCACTCCCTAAAATAAACGATGTCGCCAAGTTTGCACTCAATATTGATCAGTACCAAATACTTTCGAGCGCCGGAGTGACACTGCTCGCCCTCAGCCTACCCTGGCTGGAACTTGTGGTGGGCCTCGGGCTTTTAGTGCCAAAAGTCCAAAAATCCAGCCGCCGGCTATGTGCCGCCTTGCTATTGCTATTTACGGCGGTGCATATCAGCACGCTACTACGTGGACTGGAGATCCAATGCGCCTGCTTTGGTCAAGAGAACTCGGGAAGCTCTACGGTCGAGGCACTGCTGCGAAATATCGGCCTTTTGGTACTGGCCATCGCCATTATTAATTGGGAAAAAGGTCCAAATCAGCAAATGCGACAAAACGACAACTGATGACCGGCAAACAATGGAGTGTTGGATGTAGCACAGCCAACTCATAATCATGAAAACCATTATGCGTATTCTAATTTTATTACCTTTGCTGGCTACGCAACTTTGGACAGCGGAGCTGCATTGGGAAACCAAACACAGCAAGCTCATTCTCACACCGAAGCAAGCGACTGGGGAGATCATTTTTCGGGCTCGTAACTTAAGCGAACAGCTTCTTGAGATCGATCGCGTCGAAAGCAGCTGTGGATGTACGGTATCCGAGATTACTCGTAAGCGACTCCAGCCGGGCCAAAAAACGGAAGTGGTGGCCCAGTTCGAAAAAAAAGGTCGCAGGCAAAACAGCCAAGTCCAATTACAGGTCTACCTAAAAGGCCAAAAAGAGGCCTGCACAACGCTCTCCCTAGCCGTCGAAATTCACACCGCAATCAGTCTAAAACCAGCCATTGTGTACTGGAGAACCGGGGATCTCGGAGCCACACGTAAGCTGGAAGTCGTCTTAGATCCACGCTATGCGGACGGGATCGGTGAGATTGAGTACGATGCGCTAAAATTTGAATTAAAGACACAGCCGTCCGAAAACTCCGCTAACTGCTACCACATTCTAATTAAGCCGCTGGCCACAGCAAGCCCCTTTCAGGCTAGCATAGCCGTACACTCAAAGGCAAAGAATGGCTATGCCAGCGAACGCGCCGTATTTCACGCATTCATTCGTCCCTAGTAATTAAATGCAGCTGTGCCTGACAAATTGGATAGCTAACACAATTGTAAATAAAACAGCACGACTGCAAAAATCTCTTAATCACGAGTACATCCATTTAATCTGCTTCAAACCGGATTATCCAATAGGCTGCTTTCGGTGCTCGGAAACTGAAGGCCACGGGAGCGTATACACATGGCAAGCATATGACTTTTTCACTTAAGTTCCGAGCAATGCGGCAAGATTGGATACGCAGCAGAACAGCCCCCTGTTTGAGCACCCTCTTAGTGAGCACCTTTTTAAAGCGCTACTTTAGGGCACCTCTGGAAATCTACCATAACCGAGACGAAAGCAATTTTGATTTTGAGCAAGGCGACTCTGCTCACAGGAGGGCTGTAAGCCCTTCGTGCACAGACCAACGTAGACCAGAATCAAAAGTAATTCGTTCTGAAAGACTTGCCGCTTGCTGTGCGCTGGCGGCCATCTCGGCACATGCGAGGTTTCCAGAGGTGCCCTTTATAAAGGTGACCGATGAAAAGTTACTTGAGGATAAAACCTATTGCTAAAAAGACCGTCTGCATCGTTCGAATCCAATGCTTACGAGCAGGGTATCCCTGCTTAAGGACTGGCCACTTCATACATTTAGCGCCAAAGATAAAATGATCGAAATCCCAACAGCACTTCTGAAGACCGACTACGAACAAGACAAACTCAATTTTGAATTTAATCAGACAAATTGCTCAACAATGAAAAATTGGCTTTGAGCGGCTCCAGTCGCTCAAAGCATCTGTGGAATAGGTACCTAGAAAAGCGTAATTCAGCATTTTCCTAATAAAATATCTTGCTTGCTTAACTCGCTTATTTTATCAAACACAAAGTCATTACTTTTAATAACCCCTCCCCTATGTTTCGTACACCTAAAATTTGTTGTACCCTCTTCGTGTTTGCATGGAGTATTTGTGCTCTTGCAGAGGAAGATGCGTCCCAAATTAGTTTCTCAGATTTAGAGGCCCAAGCCGTTGAACTGGTAGAAAAAGGCTCCCTACAAGATGCTCAACCTCTCCTAATGGAGCTAATCAATCGAGTAGAAGCGACTGATAACACTACCATTCAACTAGATCTGCCCTACTTTTTCACCGCACTCGCTCATTTTCAAAATTATGCTGAAAATAACCAAAAGAGCGAACTCGAATCCAGCTTGACTTGGCTGAGTCGCTTAGTCGAAAAATACCCCGAGAGTAGTCGGCTAAAGGAAGCGCTACTCCAAAAAATTACCGTTCTGCGTCTTTTGGGCCAAGGCAAAGAGGCCATTGACTTGATGGTTGGCATCATCTCCAAAGAGTACGCCATACAACTCAGTATTCCGGAAGAAATCCAAATGCTGAAAGACTTAACCCAAACTTATTACAATAGTCCCAACTGGTTGGAGGGACTAAAAGTTTACAGAAAGTTGCTGGCTATGGCACGCACTGCAGAGGACAAAAACTATGCAGCTGCGGCGCTGTTTGAGGCTTACATCGCAGAAAAAAAGCTCGATGAGGCCCTCGACTTACTACCGATCATTGCACAGGATTCGCTGGTTCGCTATTTGCCACGGTTAAACATCAGTTTGTTAAAAGCCAGCGATCTCATGAGCGCCAGTGCCCGCTTAAATGATGCCGCAGTTATGTTGAGCTTGCTGAAAACAACACCACAAATGCTCGCGTATCACAAAAAACTGTATGCCAAAAATCAGCAAGCTTTAGAGGTTCAAAAAAAACTCGTTAAAGACCCTGAAAAAACACAAAAAATCGAGCAAGCACTCCAACAAGGGCGGCATACCATCAAAATACTGGGCCAACTTCCGAGCCTGGAAAACGAATTACAAGTACGCCGAGCCCGCAATTACACCCAAACCGCTCGCCGCTACGAATCTTTCTGGATGTACCACGGACTGATGACAGAGAACCCGAAATCGGATCAAATCGAATTTTACACCTATGCTTGCTTTTCCAATGCCATTCAGATTCAAAAAATAAATACAGCCATTGAAATCGGTCGAGGCTACAAGCAGTCCTACCCAAGAGGTCAATACATTCAGGACATGATTCCCGCACTGGTCTCCGTCATGGCACGCTCTGGTGACAAGGCCTATGAAGAAGAGTATCTAAAACTCGCCTTTGATTTCATTTGGGCCAATGCTAACGATCCCGCCAGCATCAATTTATTAAACGTCTGGGCTAGCTATCACATCCAAAACTCCAAGTACGCAATTTTGACTAAGCAACACAAACGTTGGCTGAGTCGCTTTGAAGAGCCCCTAATTGAAGACGGTCTGTATTACTGGATGGGCATTGCCGAAATGCAACAAGGCAATTACGAAGACGCTTATACGAGCTTTGACAAATTTACTCAAAAATTCCCCGATAGCTTATTTTATCCGAATGCATTTTTAAATAAGGGCAGCGCTCTATTTTATGCACAAAAATACGCTGAGGCCAAAGCAGTCCTTAAAGATTATCTCAAGATTTTTCCCGATGAAAATTCCATTGACCAAGCACACTACTTTTTAGGTGAAATTGCCAATATCGAACTGGATTTAGATCGTGCCATTGAGCATTTTAAACTAGCGGATCAAGTAACGAAATCGCAGGCTATTCACGATGGGGCAGCCTTCGGCATCGGTCGTATCTATCAAGCGCGCGGGGAACAGACAAAAAGGCTGCAACACTTTCAAAGCTACATTCAGCGCTTTGGCGAAAAGGGACGCCTATCGGATGCCACAGTTGAAGTTGGGGAGGCCTACCTTGCCCTAGGCCAACCCAACGCTATGCTTTCACTCTACAGAGACCACATAGATCGCTACACGACAAAAGTCGACATGGCGAGCGTGGACATCATCATCGAAAATTACTCCGAAGTCTTCCAAGAACAAAAAGTGCAACTGGATGCGACCATTGCCTTCTTTGAGCAATTAAAAAATGACCCTAAATTTCATCGTAGGGTGACTTCTGATAGAGGTTTCCTCTTCGAACATTTTTACTACAATAAGTTAATTGACCCAACACTGTATAACCGCCTACGCAACCATCCTTCCTTTAACGCGAGTCTTAGTGCGAACCTTGAGGAGATTAAAGACATCACCGAAGCCTACTATGCACAGGATGAAAATTTTCACCCTGAAAGTCCAATCGCATATTTTAAAAGAAAGCTAAAAGACTATCAGATTGCTGGAGACCGAATGGCGGCCACTCGTATGTTAATGGGGCTCTTCAGATGCGGCGAAACTTTCAGCCCTAGCAGACCCTTCGACACAGACTTCGTCCAAACACTCACCCCACGGCTGTTACTCTATGTGGCTGATTATTCACGAGACAAACAGATCAATCTGGCGGAATCAGCATGGCTCACCCTGTTAAACAATTACCCGGATGATAAGGCCGCCGTCGTCGCCCACTTACGGATGGCGACAGTGGAAGAAAATCGTCGAAATTTAAAGGCTGCTCTAGAGCATCTCGAAACCATCGAAAAGACCTTCTCTGACAGCCCACAACTACCCGCAGTTATTTTACGTCAAGGCGATCTTTTGACACAAATGAAGGAGAATAGCGCTGCGCGTGAAAAGTATACCTACATTTTAAAAGTCCCCGATTGGCGCGGCGAAGCGCACGCGCGCGCACTGTATCAAACAGGACAATCCTATTATGCTGAAGATAAGTTCGCGGAGGCACATGGCTATTACGAGCGTACGTTTTTAGCCTATTCACAATTTTCTGATTGGTCTGCGCGCGCTTACCTAGCGGATGCCGAAGCCCTGATTGCGATGGGTTCTAAGGCGGATGCATTGAAAACTTTAGAAGAAGCCTTAACAACGCTCCCCAAAACTGTCGATGCTCCGGTCCTTGAATCGATCCAAGTAAAAATCCGTGAATTGCAATTAGATACCCCACCCACTAGCCAATCTTAATTGATGACAATGCATCTATTCACAAACAGAATCATCGCCATTTTCGCTATATCACTTGCGAGCGCTCTGCTTGTGATGCCGATAGAAGCATCGCAATACGAAAATGTTTTTTGGGAGCAATACGGGCAAAGAGCCGTTGCGGCTAAATTGGCAAATGGCAAAAATCTGCAATCCATCACACTCAAAGGATTTCAAGACGGGATGTTGATGACTGAAATGTCAATTGACGGTACCGTTGCAGCCATGGGCATGCCAGCCAATGACATGCTAGTCCGTCAACTGCGGATTCCCATGTCAGAAATGCGCGCTGTGCAAACATTACTTCGAGAGAAGACATACTCCAAAGCATTACAAAAATTGCGCCCACAAGCCTACCCTCTAATTGCCTATCATAAGCTACCCATTTCCTTTAAAGTCATTCACCGACCAAACTTTATGCTCTTAGAGGCGCTGATCGATGATCAATTACTGCAGGAGGCGAATGACTTGATTCGTCGAATTTCTTTAGCCGAGGCTCCGCTTCATTATAGTCGTATCGCACTCGAACTCGTGCATAGACAAATTCAAGCTGGGATGTATGACCAAGCCTCTGAACTCATTGCATCTTTACCCTTAGAAGATGCCTACGCTTCTAACGTATCTAGGTCTGTTGTCGCTATCCACAAAATGCGGGATGCACAACAATTTGAATTGGCAATCCCCTTGTATAAGTCGATCGAAGGTAAACTTAAAGGCACACAATTGCAGAGCATTCAGCTTTGGATCAGCTACTGCCTTGCGAATACAGGCGAAAAAGAGGCTTCTGAAAAACTACTAGATAAGCTCAAAGTTAAGAATAAAAAGGACAAGAATTTCCCACTCTACCAACTGGTGAATGGCTCAATCGCCCATCAAGCCAAACAATACAATGAAGCCTTAGACCTGTTATCAAAAGGCTTTGTTTACTCCCAGAGTTCAGACGAATGGGTGCCCGAGATGCTGTACACAATGGGGGATTGCTATTTAAAAACTGGAAATCGTATGGGGGCTCAAAATGTATGGCTTGAAATTACGCAATTATACAAAAACACACCTTGGTTTAGTCGCGCCCAATACGCTCTCAATAAAAACAAATAATTAACATCCCTTCTAGCAATCATCGAACTTAACGCACCACGCGAATCCATCATGAACACCGATCCAAGCATCCACAAAAACATCCGCTCCATTATCCAAGCACTCTGCCTCTGTCTATTGAGCCTAACAGTCCATCATCTACCAGCCCAATCAGAAGCGGAGACAGCGACATCCAATGAGTCCGTTGCCATGAGCGTCGAAACAGAGGAAACGACTGAGGAAAAAGGGCAAACCATCTTAGATATGTTCAAAAACGGCGGCTGGGCCATGTACCCACTGGGGCTACTATCGGTCTTTGCACTGGGCTTAATCGTGTACAACTTTTTAGCAATCAACTCTAATCGACTACTCGGGAGCAAAATACTCCCTGATATAGATGCAGCCCTAAAAGCATTGGATCTCGACAAAGCCCGCTCCATTTGCAGCGAAAACGCCGCCCCGTCAACCAATATTATCCATGCAGGCTTAGCGCGTGCTGACATAGAGGCCTACGACAGCAAGGCGGTCAAAGAGGCGATCGAGGAGTCCTCCACTGAAGAATTGGCCGGCCCCTTTGTGCTCATCAACTACTTATCGGTCATCGGCTCTCTGGCTCCCATGGTGGGCCTACTGGGTACAGTCTCAGGTATGGTCAAAGCCTTTAATATTATCGGGGCGGAGGGTGCCGCGAACGCACAAGCTTTAGCTGGTAATATTTCAGAGGCCCTGATAACCACCGCTAGCGGCATGATCGTCGGCATCCCCGCCATGTTCTTTTTCTTCTATTTTAAGAATAAGTACGGTAAGATCACCTCACGAGTAACCCGCGTTGTTGGTGACCTGCAATTTACACTCGGAACAGCGATCAAAAATCGCTAATTAAAGCCGCAGTTCTTAACAAATCGCATCATGAAAACATGGCAGCCAGATGAAGCAGACCCTGAGTTTGAGCTCACCCCGATGATTGATATCGTCTTTCTGCTCATAGCATTCTTTATGACGCTGATTAGCTTTATTAGTGCTGAACTTGTTGAGCTCAAACTTCCAGACGCCAACCAGGCCAGCGTTCCTGAGGATCCAGGTGAGCGTCAGTTCATTTCGATTGATCAAGCGGGTAAGGTTTTCGTCGGGGCTACCGAAAGTAGCTATGCTGCCCTACCAAATGCGCTCAGTACAATGCGGGCCCAATACCCAAACCTGAAAGTCTTTTTACGTGCAGATGCACAAACTCCGCATCGCTACGTGAATCAAACCATGGAAGCCTGCGCTGAAGCCGGGATTTTCGACCTGATCTTTGCCTCTAACAAAAATTAAATTGTGGCCACAGTAAACAAAGTACTCGAATCCGAGGATAAAGTCGATATTACGCCGATGATTGATATCGTATTCCTATTGTTGGTCTACTTCATGTTCCTGCCACTACAACAAGAAGCGGACGTCAGTATGCGTCTGCCCAGTGCCACACCGCCTTCCGACTCGATAAAACTGCCCAGCGAGCACATTATCGATATCTATCCCAACGGCATGATCTTACTAAACGGGGCTCTGATGGACGGCAAGGACGATCGGGTTATGGCACAGCTCACTAAAACGCTGACTCGACTGAAACTATCCGCCGACCGCATTGGCGATATTACCGTTGTCAAAATCCATGCAGACCCCGATTCTCCTCACCAGCGCTCGATAGATACTCTCAACGCATGTGCCAAAGCATCGATCACAAAGGTCACCTTTGCGAGCTACTAGCAAATGAAGCCAGCCATTCTCAAACCATAAGGTGACCTTGCGCCGATCATTCTAAACCTAAGAAATTCAGTTTTATATGCTTCCCCCTGCCCCTAAGCGCCGCATGAATCCCTTGCTGATACAGGTCATTGTTATTAGCGTCATTTTGCATGTTGTTATCGGCCTGATACTAGGCGGTATTACGGTTATCGATCACATCATCCCCGATAAAGCTCAATTTGAAGAAGCGCCTGAAACGCCCGAGGAGGCCCCGCCGCCGCCACCGGTTAAGATTGAAGTCAAACCTCAAAAACCCAAACAAGTACTGGCGCCCAAATTAAATCTACGACCTGTCGGCAACATCGCTGTAGCGGATGTCAATGTAGACTTACCGGACATGCAGCAGAACTTCACTGTTAGTAGCGGTTTAGGAGCTGGTTCTTTACAAATATCAGGAGGCAGCCTTTTGGGTGGAGCGAGTGGTTCACTCAAATTGGGTATGTCTGAGGTCAATGTTTTTGGTTTAAAGTCAAAGTCCGAACGCATCTTATTCATCATTGACTCCAGTAGACGTATGTTAACCGATGAGAAAGGTGGCCTATATAGCTATAAAATCATCAAAGACAAAGTGACCGAATTGATTAGTAATCTAGCTCCTGGGACGCTCTTTAATGTCATTCTTGCAGGTGATCAAAACAAATCCTTATTGTTCCAACCAAAACTAGTCTCCGCAGGGATGGAAAACCAAACGAAACTGATTAAATGGTTTGCCTCGGTCAATGTGGATGCGAACAAAGTAGGGATTGGTCATCTGGGTGCCGAAAAGCGGGCGCTCACAAGCTTTGCGGATTCAGATATTGTGGTTCACGGCCTAATGACTGACGCATGGTTGTGGCAGCATAATCAGTCCGCTTACTTTACTCAATTGGCGCTTGAAATGAATGCGGATAGTATCTTCCACATATGCAGTCAACATAATGGATTCCACAGAACGCATCGCTTAACAAACGAACGAGAGCAGGCACGCAATCAAAAAGATCGCGATCGCATCACTCAAAGCTCGCAGTGGAAAAAATTATGGGCGGCTTATGAAGCTGAAATCCCCATAATGCAAAAACGCATCGATGCAGAATTAGCGAAACAAAACGCGGCCCGCAAAAAAAAGGGACTGCCACCAAGAGTGTTGCGTAATACCGGCGTTCAAAGTGCTGCTCAGG
>Ga0213867_1000242_pt1 | contig 25192 bp, 18 predicted proteins | sample PICome_12_FD_160120 | JGI IMG/M metagenome (GOLD analysis project Ga0213867, IMG submission 160120) | Coastal seawater microbial communities near Pivers Island, North Carolina, United States - PICO540 | ecosystem: Environmental > Aquatic > Marine > Coastal | place: USA: North Carolina... | reverse complement strand
GGGGTGAGCAGAGAAACCCCAGGGCCGCGATGGTCGCGATGAGATGCCTAAAAAAAACTACGCTAAGCATTTCCTATCCTTTCCTTATACATCGAAATCTGCCGACCAGCTAATTCGCAGGCGTGCGGGGATCGAACCCGTCCATCAACTTCTCGCAATGGAGCATCTGTTTAGGTTTTGTGTGGATTAGTAAGTCAGTTTGAGATTCAGGCCTACTGTGCGAGGCCGCAGAAAGACTTGTTCACCGGAAGCGCCTGCTGTAATGGCACCGTCATCATTCAGCAGGTTATCTGCAAACAGGAAAAGGCCCCAATGCTCTCCTTCAACACCAATGCGAGCATCAACCTGAGTGAGGTCATCAGCAGGGAGGAATGTGGGAAATGCCGGGTTACTCTGGGCGGTACGATATTGCGCACCTAAGCGGGCAAAACCATTCCAGCCGTTGTTCAAGCCCCAACGATATTGGGCCGAGGCGTTGAAACTGCGATCAGATGTGCCTTCAATCTCATCACCGGCCATTATCGGAGTACCAGGGATATCGGCGGTCACAGTTGCATCCAGGAAGTTACCACCGGCTTGCAAAGTAAGTCCGTCAAACGGCGCATAAAGAACATGGAATTCAATACCCCATGTTTCGGTGCCTTCTGAATTAGCGAGGCCATTAAACGGGGTACCTGGAAGCGTCGCTCGAACTACACGGTCTTTCCAGTCAAGGAAGTAAACAGCACCTTCAACTACCATTTGCCCACCCAGCAGAGTGCCTTTGGCTCCAAGCTCATAGCTCCACAGTGAGTCCTCCGACAAAGCGGAAGCTAGTTCGATACCTAAGGGTTCTGCGATAGCAAGAGATGCCGCTGGCTGCAATTGACCACTGCGAAACCCTTTCCCGGCAGAGGCATAGACCATCCAGCCCTCATTAGGTCGGTAGCTCAGGTTGACGCGCGGGTTAACGCTGCTGAATTTCTCATCTAGCTCAGTATCGGGAACACCAACAACACCACTGGAAGAAACGGCCTGCAAGTCATCTTCAAAGTAGCGAACACCCAATGACAAATCTAACTGATCAGTAAACGACCAGGTGCCATCTACAAAGGCCGCAGAGGCGTCCGTCTCCTGTTTATCATCAGCATAAAAACCAAACAGGGGAAAATCGAACACGTCTTGCCGTTCGGCAGTGCGGTGGTAAAGGCCAGCCGTCCATTGCAAGGAGCCTTCGTTATCACTGCTGAAGCGCAATTCATGAGTATCAATTTCAATATTAATGGTAAAATCAAGCTGCCCACCGAAGAGAAGGCCCGACTGGGCCAGCAGAAAATCCGTGGTACCGTACGCATAACGTAATGTACCAACGCCATCAAAGTCGTAACTTCCTGTAAACGTGTATTGATCGTAAGTAGATTCAGCAGCGAGTCCCCCAGGAGATGTTGTAAGGGCGTCAGTACCTCTGGGCTCACGATCTGCCTCATTCTCATAACTCCAACCGGAGATAGTCAGATCTAAATTATCACTGGGTGTGATACGCAATTTCCCACGGTAACTGCTAATTTCCGTCTCATTTACGTCTTCTTCTCCGCCATCCAACTCATCAAACCAACCACCCAGATCTTCTTCAACAGCCGTTAAGCGCAACGCTATTACGTCCTCAACAATGGGGGCGTTAATCATGGCCTTGATGCCCTTGTTATCATCACCGTCCTGAACGGACGAGGCGGTGAAGTCGGCGGCGGCCTGAAACTCACTCATATTTGGATCTCTGGTCAAGATCCGAATAGTTCCACCCATGGAGCCTTCACCATAGAGCGTACCTTGCGGCCCACGCAGCACTTCTACACGATCAATATCCCAGGCACGCACATCCGGGTTCAGTGGTACCGTGACACCGGTAAAGGGTAATTCGTCCAAATAATAACCGATGGCATTACCTCCCAGATCCGTGGAAACGCCCCGAATTGCTATTTGTGAAATACCTATGCCCCAATCGTTTACGTTGACACCAGGAGCAGTTTCCAGAAAATCCGTTAAGTTTGCTGCGCCAATATCATCGATAAAATTCCCCGTAAAAGCAGAAATGGCGATAGGTACATCCAAGACATTCTGCTCGCCACGCTTCATTGCCGTCACCAAGATCTCTTCCAGAGCTTGATTCTTTTCAGCACCCGATGCCCCGACTGTGCTCCCTGAATCCTGAGCACCAGCCCCCGCGGTGAAAAAAACTGCAATCGCTGCCAAAAACCCTGTCTTCTTGCTGATCATTTGTTCTTCCCTAGTAACCGGCGCTTCCACCAGCGCAATATTGATGTGGCCATCACTGCTGAACGTTGGCTTGAGTCCGGTCCCGTCAAGGAGTAATTGAATCGCCTCATTCGGGTGGTACGAACCAACTAACCGATTTGTTGTCTGGTCACGCGCAAGTTCGAACGTGAAGATCAACGTGATATCGGCCTGTTCAGCAAACGTGATGAGCGATACGTCTGCTTGCTGCTGAGGAATGTCGAAATATTTCGCTTCTTGTCTGTCTGAATCAGCCGCATCCGCTACCGATGGTCCAATCAACAGCAGGCATGAAATAGCCAACAAGAGAGCGACGCCTAGGCAAGCCCCAACCTGGCGCAAAAAAGACGCCTGTTCTTTAGACAAAACAAAACCCCTTTTCCCCCATACCGGCTTTTGGTCCAAAGCCTTGGCGATGAACTTTTTTCGGTTTGGGGTCAAGAATCTGTGCTCTCCTCCGCGACTCCGAGGAGGATTCGATGCTCACCTTGCCGCTCGTAAGCAATATTGAAATGGTTTCTCAGTGCTGCCAGCAATCCCTCAACGTCGCCCGCTTTGAAGAGGCCCGCCACCCGCACTTCCCTCGTCTCCTCATCGAGAAATACAAATTCAACCGCCGTGTATCGCCCGACTTCATAAACTGCATCCTCAAGTGATTCACCACGGAAGATCAGATTCCCCTCTCGCCAGGACAGCTTTACGGCGATCTCGTCTCTTTCAATTAGCTCTGGTTTGATGGAATCGGTGTTTTGATCGTTGGCTGAAAGCAATACTGCTTCACCAGCGCCAACTATTGTCGAGGGCTGTGACAGAATTTGAGGTGTTTCCGCCGAGGTTTGCTCATCACTAGCATCGAGAACACCGACCATAACGACGCCGTCTGTCACCACCAGTTCTATGCTTTGATCCTCGGTGATTTCGACATTGAATTCTGTGCCGACCGCTCTAACCAACTTATTGCCAACGGCAACACTCAAAGGTCTGTCTGAATCGTGGGCGACCTTAACGTGTATTTCGCCGCGATCAAGCATGAGCAAACGTTCGCTTGCTGTGTAACTGACTCGAACTCGACTGTTCGTATTCAGGGTAATGGTAGAACCGTCTGATAGCTGATGGGTTGCGTGTTCACCAATCACAGTATGATAAGAGCGGCTATCTGTAACAGGCGTAAATTTCTGGATCGCGATGTCCTGCATTTGAACAGCGGCAAACAGAAAAATCCCCACGACCACACTTGCAGCTATACCGGATAGCACTCGATTCGAAGGGTAGCGCCGCGCCGGCTGTGATTCGGGGAAGAGATCTGACAAGCGGCTAAGCACCTCCATGTTGTCCCAGAGTTCGGCAAGTTCGATAAATAGCTGGTAATTGGCCCTGCTGAGTGACAGCCAGCCAGCCAGCTCCCGCTCTTCTTCCTCCGTAAGACCGCGTTCGATGGCGGCAATCCAATCGGCGGCCTCTTGAAGTTTACGGTCCTTGCTGAAGAGGAGCTCTCTGATATTGCTCATGCGTGACCTCCACGCTGTTCGTCCAGAGCGGACAAATGACTGCGACAGAGGGTAAGACCTTTCGATATGTGCTTTTCCACTGTCTTTTCGCTGATCTGTAATTTTTGGGCAATCTCGCTGTAGGAGTACCCGTAGACTTTCTTAAGGACAAATGCGCGACGACACTGAAGCGGAAGACTCCTCACAGCATCGCAAAAAAACGCAAATTCTTCGAGGCTGCAAACCCTGTCGAGCGTGTCGCTGCCGGGATTGCGCCAAGCCTCAGCGTGTCCATCGCCTATTGCCTCAAGGCTCTCTGAGAGTCGAGTTTCTGCCTTATTTGCGTGGTTCAGCGCAATATTCATAGCAGTGCGATACATAAATGATCGAGGTGATCGGATTTCGTCTGTCACATTTGATTGGCATACGCGAACGTAGGTTTCTTGAACGATATCCTCTACCTCGCTTGGAGGCACGATTCGGCGAACCATCCCCGCCAGTCCGCTGCTGATAGAGAGAAACACACTCGTTAGCTTGTCATCGATGTTTGGCAAAGCTCAGACCTTTACACCAAGAGAACGCAATTGGACTTTATTAAAGACAAATCAGAACAAATTTTCCCCCACTCCTACATACGGATTTTCGACAACCTTCTGGCTGTAACCGCAGGCTGAGTTCCAATCAGAGCGCCATCAATCCGATTTGTGCCCTGCGAGTGGTTGATTTCATAATCACTTACCACTAATTTTGAGGAGTCCACGCGTGTCTTGGTGCGGCCAAGCGGCCTTGACATGGTAGAGGTCGGCGGTTCGAATCCGCCTGGTCCTACCAAATTAGATATAAGTCATTGAACTGCTCGCCCTTTTTCGGCAATAGATTAGAGCGCTGGATTTCGCTATTGTTTGGCTGCGTTGATTACCTGGGGTCGGGTGTATTCCCTGATTCCTTCTATACCCCACTCCACCCCTATGCCTGATTGCTTGGCAGCGGGGAATGGGATGTTGGGCGCGAACGCGGCGTGCTGATTGACCCAGGCCGTGCCGCATTCCAGCTGCCCGGCCACCGTCCAGGCCCGCTCAACATTGCTGGACCACACGGAGCCGCCAAGGCCGTATTCTGAGCGGTTAGCGCGAGCGATTGCATCATCGAGATCGCTGTAGCTGATGATGGGAAGAATCGGTCCAAAGGGCTCTTCATCGACAAGCGCTGTGCCATCCTCAATATCGCGAACCACAGTTAGCGGCACGAAATAGCCGGGCCCTCCGGGCAATTCACCACCGGCGATGATCCTGCCATTGGCACGGGCATCTTCAATGTAAGCACACACTTTCTCGTACTGATTGCGGTTCTGCACCGGGCCGAATTGGGTCCTGGGTTCCATCCCGTCGCCTACGATTCCCGAACGCGCCAGTTTCGCGACTTCTTCACACACCTCATCGTAAATGCTGTCGTGCACATAAAGACGCTTCAGCGCGGCGCATACCTGCCCGCTGTTGAAGAAAGCGGTGGCGAAAATACCTGGCGCCACCTCGGCTGGGTCTGCATCGTCGAGGACAATCGCGGCGTCGTTGCCGCCCAATTCCAGGGTAAGTCGTTTCAGTGTGTCGGCGCCGCTGGCCATAATTTTTCTGCCGGTCGCTGTGGAACCGGTAAAGGAAACTTTCGCGATTCCCGGGTGAGATGTGATGAGTGGCCCCAGTGAATTGTCGTCTACCAGCACGTTCACCACTCCGGGTGGGAAAATCTCATTGGCCAGCTCGCCCAATCTCAGGGTGGTCAGTGGTGTCATCGGTGAGGGTTTCAGGATAATGGTATTGCCAGTCAGCAGTGCCGGCATCAATTTGTACAGGGCCTGCACAAAAGGAAAATTCCAGGGCATGATCGCAGCGACCACTCCCAGGGGCCTGCGCACCACCTCCACTTTCTGCACCTCATCATCCACCAGCACCTCAGTGGGCAAGGCAGACTCGGCAAAGTAGCCGCCAAACATTTCTGCCAATGTCAGCTCCAGGTTGGCGCCGTCCAGCGGCTTGCCCTGCTCTGCTACCAGCAACTCTACCAGGCTGTCCGCCTCATCCCTGATCCGTGCAATGAGTCGACCAAGTAAGCTCTGCCGCTCTCGTAGCGGCGTCTGGTGCCATTGCATAAACGCTTCTGTGGCGGCTTCTACGGCCTCGTCAAGTTGCGCTGGTGTTGCAGTATTGATTTGCGCGATCACTTGTTCTGTAGCCGGGTTTATAACCTCAATGGCTGCACCCGCTCCCTGCTGCAGCGTCCCACCGATCAGTATTTTATAGTCACTCATTACATCGTCCTGCCATGCCATTAGCTCGATGGCCCATTTTCTGCCATTTCATCGGACATGGATGCGCCGGGCCTTTAGCAATCGCGGTCATCCCGTTAACCTGGATGGCCATTGGGCGTTTCGCCTCTTACATGCCATCATCCCGGAGGGCAAACTACATTTAATAAGTCGTAACCGGGTCAGCATGAAACTCTCTGAGTACGCCCACCTTGATGCAACGGAAATGGCCGCCCTGGTGACACGGGGCGACGTGCACCCGTCGGAGCTGGCGGAACTGGCCCTGTGCGCAATTACAGAGCTCAACCCGAAACTCAACGCCGTACTGGAAACCTGGCCGGAACGGGCTGAAGGTCTCGTGCCAAACGGCCACGCGCTTCTCCCGGGTGTTCCCATGTTGCTGAAAGACACCGGCGCGACCTTAAAGGGGAAGCAGCAGGCCTGTGGTTCGCGCCTGGGTGCAGGCTACGTCGCGCTTCAATCGGCATACCTGACAGATTTTTACCAGTCTGCCGGGCTCACTCTTATCGGGCGTTCGACGCTGCCGGAGTTCGCACAGGCAGCGACCACAGAGTCGGCTTTCAGTGGTTCAACGCGCAACCCCTGGGACCTGCTGCGCTCCACCGGCGGCTCCAGCGGTGGTGCCGCGGCGGCGGTGGCCTCCGGTATGGTCCCTATTGCCCACGGCACTGACACGGGAGGGTCGATCAGGATTCCTGCGGCTTGCTGTGGCCTGGTTGGATTGAAGCCCAGCCGCGGCAGAATCAGCAAAGGCCCGGCACTGGATGAAACCCTGTACGGGGGATTAAATACAGAACATGTACTGACGCGCAGTGTGCGCGATACCGCCATCGCCCTTGATATCGGTTGTCAGACGACCACCGGCGATCCCTTTACCATTGCGCCACCATTACGCCCTTACCGCGAAGAACCGGGGCTGCCGATTGCACCGCTGCGCATCGCTGTGAACTGGAAGGCCGAGGGAGTTACCGTGGCACCGGTCATGGCAGAGTCGGTATTGCAGATCGCCGGTTTGCTGGAGAACCTGGGTCACCATATTGAGGAAGCGTCACCCCATTACGACGTGGAAGCCTACGGTCAGGCAGACATTGTCGTGTGGTCGCTCAGTACCGCGCGGGAAGTCGCGCGCCTGGCAGCAGCCACTGGTCACCCGCCCAATAGCGAGTATCTGGAGCGGCCCACTCTGGAGGCCCTGGATTATGCGCGAGGGCTGACAGTCGATAGCTGGTTCGTCGCGATGGACACTTACAACCGCATGTGCCGACAGTTCGGCAACTTCTTCCTGGACTACGACATCATGCTGACGCCCACGGTAGCAAAGCCCGCACCGCTGCTGGATACGCTGAATTCCAATCGGGATGTTTCCTATCGGGACTTTATGCAAACAACATTCAACTTTTGTCCCCATACGGCGCCCTTCAACGTAACCGGTCAACCGGCCATATCCTTGCCTCTATGTACGACGCAGGACGGGTTGCCGGTGGGGATCCAACTGGCCGCCCGCTTTGGCGGTGAAGCCCTGCTGCTGCGACTGGCCGCAATACTCGAAGACGCTCAGCCCTGGCAACATAGGCTGGCGCCGGTTCACTCTGCCTACCTGAAATAGGGACATACATTGAATAAACGGATAAAGATTGCGGTGATACCCGGTGATGGTATTGGGAAAGAGGTAATACCCGAAGGTATTCAGGCCCTGGAAATTGCCGGCGCCAGGTATGGCGTGCAGTTTGATTGGACTCATTACGATTGGTCTTGCGAGACTTATCACAACACCGGCCACATGATGCCGGAAGACGGTATAGAGCAATTGCGGGATGCCGACGCCGTGTTCCTGGGTGCGGTTGGGTTTCCCGGTGTGCCTGATCACGTTTCACTGTGGGGACTGCTGATCCCCATACGCCGCGAATTTGATCAGTACGTAAACCTTCGCCCGGTGCGCTTGTTTGAAGGTGTGCCCTGTCCTCTCTCTGGCAAGCAGGCAGGCGATATCGATTTCTTGGTTGTACGCGAGAATGTCGAGGGCGAATACTCAAGCATAGGTGGCATTCAGTATGAGGGCACTGAGCATGAGCTCGTCTCGCAACAAAGCATATTCACCCGGCGTGGAACCGATCGTATTCTCAAGTATGCCTTTGAACTGGCCCAGTCGCGGCAGGCAAAGCACCTCAGTTCCGCCACCAAGTCCAATGGTATCGTTCATTCCATGCCCTTCTGGGACAGGCGAGTTGCCGAAGTGGCCAAGGCTTATCCAGAGGTATTGGTTGACCAATACCATATCGACATTCTTACGGCGAATTTCGTGCGCATGCCGGAGCACTTCGACGTGGTTGTAGGTTCGAATCTGTTCGGGGACATACTTTCCGACCTTGGGCCCGCCTGTACAGGCACCATCGCCATCGCGCCGTCGGCCAATATCAACCCGGAAAAATGTCACCCGTCCATGTTTGAGCCTGTGCATGGTTCGGCACCGGACATCGCTGGGCAGAATATCGCCAACCCCATCGGGACGATTTGGGCAGGAGCCATGATGATGCAGCACCTGGGCCACCCGGGCGTGCATGACAGCTTGATGCTCGCGGTAGAGCAAGTGCTGCGTGAAGGTCGCTGTCTCACACGGGATATGGGCGGCACGGCGACAACGCAGGAGATCGGAAAAGCGATTGCCGAGGCTATAGCATGATTTCGTACCCGGGCCCCATGACGCGGATGATCTATGCGGCAAACAAGCTGTCTTCATCGGTTTATAGCACTACTGCATGGTGCGTTTGCCCATGACGCCGGTAGGCAGTGGCCCGCGTCGTTCCCTGGTCGGTTACAGCAGCGAAACCACCGTGCGTCCCGGCGAAAGTCTCGATTTTATGGTCAGCGTAATTGAAGGCGAGAGCTATGAAGCCGATCTGGTCAAAGTGATCAACGGTGATAAGCTCAGTCGTTACCATGAGTTGTTTGAGCTACGTGATATCCCGTCCGGTTTTGCCGGCGCTTACGTGGGGAAAACGCAGCCCCTCAACCTGGGTTCTTACGTGCAGGTGGAAAACACAGCCACGCTCGACAAGCTGTCGAGCTTCAGTGTGGGAGCCTGGATGTTTCCCACCTTTGATCCAGGCAGTTATGAGCCGCCTGACCTGGCCAACCTTGACCCCTTCAGCCCGCCCACGCTCAGTATCGCCGCCAGTATCGGCAGGCAAACCCTGGTGTCACGCTTTGACCAGTTAACCGGGATAGGCTGGTGTCTCTACCTGGATGAAACGTCTCACCTCGTCTTCGCTGTCGGCTCGGCAGCCGGCGAAGTAGTGCAAGCGCGGATCACCCAGCCAGCAAGGGTCTGGGATTGGGCCTATGTAATGGCCAGTTATGACGGAACCACAGGCCGCATCTGTGTGCACTTGCACGAAAAACCCTTTGCTGCCGGCGATCAGGTGTCTGCCCGAACGCTGGAGGCGAGCGCCGATGGCGCAGAAGCCGTTCAAAAAGGACCCTTAAGAATTGCTGCCGTCCGCGGGGGGAAAGGTGCTGCGCGGGCATCCTTCGAAAAGCCGGCTGACGTCTTCAACGGACGCATTCAGGATGTCCGCATTTTCAACGATGTCCTGAATCCTGGTGACATCGACGCTATCGCCGCCGAGCAGCTTCCTTCGAATTACCGGGATCGCATCGTGGCCGATTGGGATTTTGGCCGCCGCATAAAGACTCTGCAAGCCGAAGATGTATCGGGAAACGAACAACATGGACTCGTCGTCAACCTGGCTGAACGGGGTGTTCGCGGGCGATTCTGGAATGGTTCTACCACGCGCTGGACGGACGACCCGGACCAGTACGATGCCATCACCTTTCACGCCGACGATCTTTACGACGCCCAGTGGCAACCGGCATTCAGCTACACAGTGCCTGACGATCTGCCCAGCGGCATTTATGCTGCGCGGCTGCGCCAGGGTGAGTTTGAGGAGTACATTTGCTTTTTTGTCGCCGCACCCAAAGGCGCCCCTACAGCCGATCTGGCTTTATGGCTATCGGATTACAATTACCTGGCTTATTCCAACATTACCCTGGTAGCCACTGCGCGCGCCAACTACCCCGGCCACAACTTCAATGATAGTGATATCCAGTTTTTCCTTGAAAACCTGGAATACGGTACCGGGGGTGTCTATAACAAGCATGTCGATGGTCTGTACTTCGCTTACGGCTCGCGCTTACGGCCCGACCTGCATATGAAGCCCAACGGCCTGTTGGTGTACAACTTCCCCCAGGACACCCACATTACTTCCTTCCTTGAACATGAAGGCATCAGCTACGACATTATCACTGAGGAACTGGTAGACCGGGAGGGACTTGATCTCTTGGAGCAATATCGCGTCATTATCAGTGCCACCCATCCGGAGTATCCGACCGCGGCCATGTACGACCACGTGCGCGACTATACCGCAGCGGGCGGTCGCTTCATCTACGGCGGGGGGAACGGCTATTTCTGGGCTACCGGCGCGCACCCGGCAGTGCCCGGGGTAATGGAAAGCCGGAATTTCCATGATGTTACTGAACGTCACCTGACCAACGGTGAACGCGGCGGTCTGATGGTCGAGACCGGTCGCACGCCCGGCCCGGTATTTGGCAATCAGATGTCAGGGATGATTTTCAACGGTTCAAGCCCCTATCGCAGATTGCAGGATGCGGAAGATCCTCGCGGCGCCTGGATTTTTGCCGGCACCAGAGAGGGTGAGGTATTCGGTGACTATGGCGTCGACAGGGTCCACGGTGGCGCGGCCGGATTTGAAATCGACAAGTATGACCCGTCCAATGGTGTCCCCCGGCATGCGTTGCACCTGGCCACCTCGGAGCCCTTGCGACCCACAGTTGAGGAAGTCACGGTCGGTGCTTTGCCTCTGTCCATTCTCTACCATCCAGCGGACCCCACGGTGCACGCAGGCGCTGACCTGGTGTTCTTTGAAACTCCGCATGGCGGCGCGATGTTTTCTACCGGCTCCATCACCTGGTTCAGCTCAACCCTGGAAAACAATTATCAGAATGACGTGGCGGTCATTACCCGCAATGTGGTCAGGCGATTTCTTGACCCGACGCCATTTGATCTACAGGCCATGGCCCTGGACGACACGGCCAGAGTGCCGGAAGAGCCCAGATACGATCAATTTGAAAAGGATGCTTCACCCGGGACGGACACTGAACGCTGACCAGGAACGAGGCTGGCGCCAATCGCCTTGCCAGGAGATATCCGTGGCCTTTGGGGTTAACATTTTGGCCTCACCTGCGACGCCGGGATTGACGATTTCAGTCGGCATAAACCGTAACCTGATCACCTGAATTACTACCGTTATGTACAGCGCATGGCATAACGTATCCCTCTAACAAAGGTAGAGTCATGACCGCGACAAGCAAGCATATGAAAGGCCAGGAACGCCTGATCGATCTTTTTCAAGCCGAAGGCGTGAAGGTGATCAGCGGCATCGTGGATGTGCACTTCATGCATTTTCACCAGCGAGCTGTGGCAGCGGGTATGAGGATGGTGGGTACGCACCACGAAACTGCCTCGGCTAATATGGCGGAAGCTGCCAGTCGTATGTCGGGCAGGCCCCAGGTGTGTATGGCCGCCTACGGTCCCGGCGTTGCCAATTTGGTGGGCGGGGTCGTGACTGCCCAGCAAGAAAGCGTGCCTATGATCATTTTGGCCACCCAGCGCAGTAAAAACTGCCAGGCAGCGGTGCGCAACGGCATCTACCAGTTTTGGGACCAGATGGCAGTATTCAAGAACATCACGAAACACCAGGAAGTAGTTAACACGCTGGATCGGCTGGACGAGGCGGTGCGCCAGTGTTTCCGGGAGGCCACTAACGGTACGCCGGGCCCGGTTTACCTGGAAGTTAATATCGATGTGATGTGGGGCGCAATGGAGTTCCCGCCCGCGCTGGCGCCTGCTGAATACCGCACCGCCAAGCCGCAACAGGCTGTCGACACGCAATTGGCCCAGGCCGTTGAATTGCTGGGCCAGGCAAAATTCCCGGTAATCCTGGCCGGCCAGGGTGTCCACATCGCGCGTGGTCACGAAGAACTCGAGGCACTGGCACGCACCCTGAAATGTGCCGTGATTCCCACCTTTGGCGCCAAGGGAGTGCTGCCGGAGACCGACCCACAGACCTTGATATTTGGTTTCGAGGGTTCGCTTGAAGCCTGTGCCGAGGCGGATGTGGTGCTGGCCGTGGGAACCTCCATCGGCGAGCCGGTATTTTTTGGTGAGGCGCCGCGCTGGGGCGAACCCGGCGTGCAGCAATGGATCCACGTTGAGCGCAATGCCAATCGGCTGCATACCAACCGGTTTGCCGATTGCCCGGTAGTTGGCGATCTCAAAGCAGTTTTGCCGTCGCTTACTGCCGGATTACAGGCACGGGGCGAGCAGGCCGAACGCCCGCGCCTGCTGGAGTTGAAACAGAAGCAGGTGGCCTGGCGTAAGGCGTTGGGGGAGCGAAGTAAAGATGTGGTTCCGATGGACCCGGGCTTTGCCTTCCAGGAACTTCGCAAGGCTGTGCCGGACGAGGCGATTCTGGTGCGCGATGGCGGCTGCACCGCGATCTGGGAGCTGATGCTGTTTGAGCAGCGTTCCCGGGATTTCCTCGCTAGCGCCCATATCGCTCAACTCGGCTGCGGCCTGCCCTATGCCAATGGCGCCCAGCTGATTGTTGGTAACGATCGCCCCGTGCTGTTGATTACCGGTGATGGCGCGGTCGGTTTCCAGTGGATGGAGTTCGAAACTGCCGTGCGCGAAGGACTGCCGATTATCGTCGTCGTCAACTGCGACTCCTGCTGGGGCATGGAATTGATGGATTTCTACGAGGGTGAGGGCTCGGAAGAGAATTGCCCTGGTGTAATGATGGCACCGGTACGCTACGACCAAATGGCGCAGGCCATTGGCGGACACGGCGAGTACGTTGAGCGCGCTGGAGACATCGCCGCCGCAGTAGAGCGCGCGATGACATCGGGTAGGGCCTCAGTCATTCAGCTGATGACCGACTTCAACATCAATGCCAATACCGTGGAGATGCCAGAACTGGCCCAGGTCCTGACGTTCTACAACCTGGATGGCGCACAGGGCTATGGTCATTTTGAAGACCTTCAGCAGAGCTAGTGTCTTGCTAGCGTCCTGTCCTGCGGCCAATAGACGGCTTCTTACTGGCCGAGCAAGCGCGGCTATACTAATTCGACATTGAGGAGACTTAAGTCCGGCCCTCCGGTATCGGCAATCAATCCAGGGCTTTGTAATTTAAAATAAATCTACGTTATGCTCGTCCGCGTGCGCCTATTTTTCCGCCGCTCCCACACGCGTAACAAATTGCCATGGAAGATTTATCGACCAAAGACGACGAGGTGGCCTCCAATTTCTGTCACCGGCTGTTGCGTGCCGCCGAAGGGCTCGGTTTCGACACTGGATCCTGTGTCGAAGCTGTTGGGCTGGATCGTCAAAAGCTAGCCAGTAAGAATCACCATATTGCCAACCAGCAGCAACAAGACCTGACCGAAGCGGTGGTACATCTGGTGGATAGCCCTGGATTCGGGTTGATAGTGGGCCAACAGGTGTCCCTGATGGATTGGGGTATTCTGGGCTACGCCTATTTGAGCAGCCCCGATCTGCGCAATGCCTTTGAGACGTTTTCCACCTATCAGCGCCTCAACGGCCCAATGGTGAATGTTTACTGCCTGGAAGAGGGCGAGCACGGGGTGTTAAGTGCCGTGGAAAACTACGCTCTGGGCGACCTTCACCTGTTCGCCTTTGAGGAATGGTTGGCGGAGACGCGTACTGCCTTTGATCGTTTTGACATTGTCGAGATGGAGTTTACCGAGGTTCGCCTGGCCTACCCGGAACCCGCGCATTCGGATATGTATCGCGAATTGTTTCCATGCCCGATTCGATTTAATCAGACCGCAAACGAAATTCGGTTTCCTCGGGAGCTCCTTGGAAGACCCTTTAACATGGCGGATGAAGCCGTAGCCGAGCTTTGCATTCGCCAGTGCGCAGCGGTGCTGAAAAACCTTTCCGAGGAAGACCCGGTAGTGGACGCGGTGCGGCGCGTGCTGCTGACTAAACCGGGGATAACACCCACCCTGCAGGCGGTTGCAGATCATCTGCACATTGGCGCCCGCACTCTGCGCCGCAGGTTGCACGATGCCGGGACATCCTACAAGGATGTACTCAGCAGTGTTCGCCTTGGACTTGCCGCTGAGTACCTTCGCAGTAGTCGCATGGCTCCCAAACAAATCGCTTATATGCTGGGGTATTCGGGCGTGACATCGTTTCATCGCGCCTTCAAAAAGCAGTTTGAAATGACCCCTGCAGACTATCGCGCCTGCAATTCCTGAGAATATTCCCGGGGCATGACCTTCGTTACGAATAACTAGTCTTACGTTGCCCACCAGCCACGACTGGTCATCAAAGCTAACAGAATGGCCCCTGAAGACGATCAGTGAAGGCCCGCCTGCCGTACAATGTGTCTCACACTGTAATGACATATCACCGATGGAGACTGAGCCATGGCCGTTTTAGGTATTCACCACACCACCATCGTCGTGCCGGACCTGGACAAAGCGGTCGATTTCTATACTCGGGTGCTGGGGTTTGCGATCGCACAGGAAGTGGTCATCGATGCCGCGCCCGCAATGGCGGAACTGACCGGCTTGGAAAGCCCGCAAGCCCGGGGTGTGTTTCTCAAGGCCGGCTGGGGTTACCTGAAGCTATTGCAGTTTGAGTCGCCCCACCCGGATCACCAGTATTTCTGGACGACACCCAACAAGCTGGGCTTACGGCATTTCAGTCTGTTCACCGGAGATGCGCTGCGTTTCTATGAGCGTACCCGGAACGATATCCTGTGGCACGGTGAGCCCGTGGGGCATACGGTGGAAGAAGGCAACGAAGCCTGGGCAAGTTATGGGCGCGATCCCTTTGGAAATATTATCGAGCTCTGGACCCAGGGTCCCAAGGATCCCCAGCCCCACGCTCCGGATGTCTATCCCCACCCCGGGGTCGTTGGCGCGGGAGCCGACCTGCGAGCCGATGTGGAAAACGACGTCTATGGGCTGCACCACGCGGCGGTGGTATTTCCCAATCTCGAAGAGGGCACCCAATACTACTGCGACTTGTTCGGCCTGGAGAAAGTGCAGTACGGCCCCATTGAGCCCACCGAGTACGCCGAGCGCCTGTGCCAGCTACCGAAGGTTGAGGCCATTGGCTGGGAACTGCGCAGTGGCTGGAGCTACCTCGAAGTGTGGGAGTTTAAAAACCCCGTGCATCCGGAATCGCAGGACCCGCAACGTCCCTACAACAAGTTGGGTGTTAGCAGTATCACCTTTATGGTTGATGACTGTCAGGGTGAATACGAACGCCTGCAAGACAAAGTGAAATTCAACACTGCCCCAGTGCGCCAGGGCGACGGCTGGGTAACCATGGGCCGCGATCTCTATGGCAACCTCATCGAGCTGTGGCAGTTGGGTGAAAGCGATCCACAGCCGTTCGAGCCTGCCGTCTATCCTTTCGGTCAGACTTGAGTTTCCAAGCAATCAAAGAGGCCAGCGTGGGCATCGCATTTCACCACCCGGGTCTGGTCGTGCCCGATATCGATCGGGCTCGTGATTTCTATACCCGGGCACTGGGCTATGTCGTGGTCAAGACGTTCGACTGGGACCAAGCTCTGGCCGGTGAGCCGGATATGGGTGAGCAGGTTATGGGTATCAGCGGCACATCCGCCAGATGCCTGATACTGAAAAATGCCAATAGCTTTCTCGAGCTGTTCCAGTACCAGTCACCCGAGCCAGAGGGCGACCCGATGGAGCGACGCGCCTGTGATCCGGGTATCGCGCACCTGGCATTTCAGGTGGCGGATATGGAACATGCCTACCGTCGCTTCACGGCGGCCGGCGGCCTGGTACACAACGAGCCGGTCCGGGTAGGTGAGGGCTGGTCTATCTACTGTCGCGACCCCTTCGGCAACATTATCGAGCTGATGCAGGTCGGCAGCGACGAGCCGGATTTTGATCTGGTGGAAGAGAAGCTGTTGCCCGCGGGCTGCGAACTGAAATAGAGGCTTAGCGATGAAACTGATTCAGGACAGGGTAGTCATTATTACCGGAGCCGGACGGGAAAAAGGCATGGGTCAAGCAGCCGTGCACAAGTTTGCGGAACATGGAGCCAAGGTGGTCGTGACTGACCTGGTACGCAACGACGAGGAGCAGGCCAACATTGATCGCCGGGCGCAAGAGGCGCGAGACCGTGGCGCACAGGCCCTGGCCATCGGCGTCGATGTATCCAACCGCCAACAGGTGAAAGCCTGCATCGACAAGGTCATCGGGGAGTTTGGCCGAATAGATGTCATGGTTAACAACGCGGGAACGGCCATAGGGGCTGGGCCTTTTCTGGAGCAGACCGACCAGCAGTGGGACATAAGCTACAACGTGCATCTCAAGGGCGCATTGTACTTCTGCCAGGAAGTGATTCCCCATATGCAGCGGCAGGGTGGCGGTAGTATCGTTAATAACGCGTCCATGCTGGGCGTAGCCGCCGAGTCACACACCGCTGCCTATACAGCCACAAAATTCGGCGTGGTGGGCCTGACCAAAACTATCGCCGCGGAATTCGGTAAAGACAATATCCGTTGTAATGCGGTATGCCCAGGCTCGGTCGCCACACAGATGCAGGAGGAAGGCCTACAACAGTTTGCCGATTGGTTTGGCATCACCCTGGAAGAAGCCTGGAAGGACGCGGAACGCTGCGCCCTCGGTCGCAGCGCCCGGCCGGAAGAGGTGGCCGATGCCATGGTGTATTTCGCCAGCGATATGTCCAGCTATGTATCGGGCCAGGCCTTGTTGGTCTGCGGCGGTGCGAACCCGGGACTGTAAACCGGGCCAGACGCGATGAATAACAACAGCTTTACTAAGGATCAACCCCGATCGCTGTTCGCCGCAGTCAGTTTCAGCGCTGTGGCGATCATTATCTTCAATGCCTTGCCGGTCATCATGGGAGTCGCCAGTGACGCCCTCGCCCTGAGCGCCGAACAGATGGGAGTGATGGCCTCGGCTGAACTCGGTGGTATCGGCCTGACTTCGGTCAGTGGCCTGTTCTGGATTCGCAAGCTACCCTGGCGCCGGGCAGTACTGTTCGGGACACTGGCGCTGGCCGCGGGGAATGTACTCAGCATTTTTGCCGAGACGGCCTCGACATTGATCGCGCTGCGCTTCCTCACCGGCCTGGTCGGGGAGGGCGTTGTTTTCACGGTGGCCATCGCCGCCATCGGTGATGCTAAAAATACGGATCGCGCCTTCGCCTATTCCATAGTCGGTCAGGTCGGTTTGGGCATGGTCGCCCTGTGGGGCTTTCCGTACATCGCGCTTGCAGCAGGGTTTGCCGGGATCATGTGCACGATGACCGTCCTGGCACTGGCCTGCCTCGTGCTACTACCCTGGTTGCCCGCCGGCGGGGTGAAAGTCCTTGCGCCCGAGGGCCCCGCTTTGGTCGCCGCGGGCTCAGGATCAAACTCAATCCCCCTGCTCGGCCTGTTAGGCATGGTCTGCTGGTTTATCGGACTCAGTGGGATCTGGGCCTTTCTGGAGCGGATTGGCATGGAGGTTCCGATGCAGCAAACCTCGATCGGCAGTCTGCTGTCACTGGGCCTGGGTCTGGGTGCACTGGCATCCCTGGCCGTGGCACTCATAGGCGATCGTTACGGCCGTTATTGGCCTCCGCTGGCGGCTATCGCCGCGCATGCCGTGCTCTGCTTTCTGTTCGGCGGCCAACTGACGGCTTTTGCTTACGGGCTCATGGTGCTTTTAATTACTTTCGTCTGGAATATCGGCCTACCGTATTTGCTGGGACTGATTGCAGACAGCGACAGCACAGGCCGCATGGTGGTTCTGGTGGTCACCGCCCAGGCCTTTGGCAATACCCTGGGTCCGCTGGTGGCGGGCCAGGTTGTGGAGTTGAGAGGCCTTTCCAGCGTGGGTAACTCCAGCGCACTTTTCTGCCTGCTGGCGCTGATGATTCTCGGGTTCTTTATATACCGTGTAAGACCGATGCTGGCCCTGAAACCGGAAGCAATCGAATTGCCCATTTAAAAACGGGCGTCTGTACATTTAACCAAGTGGGGATCCCTATGTTTTCCCTGCATGGAAAAAAGGCTTTCATTACTGGAGGCACATCCGGCATCGGCATTGGTGTAGGAACTGGCTCCGCCCCAGTTGCTGTAGGCCTGCCAGGTGGGCGTGGCCAGTACCAGCGCGATTTTGGCTTTACGGCCAGGTGCAACCGCGCGCAGGGTGAAAAAAGCTTCTTGCTCGCTGGCCTGGCCGTTGTGTCGGGCGCGCAATATTACTATGTAGGCACCGGATTTCCAGTGCGGGGAATGGTAAGGCGGTGCGCTACCGATCAGTCCCTGGTTCCCCAACTTGGCCACCGGCCCTGTGCCGCGCGTGTCTTGCTCATTTCAGTATTCCTTGCCTATACGCTGAAGCTGAATGGACATGAACATCACCGGCCCGTTACCCATAACGCATTTCTATCGGGAGATTCGCCTATTGTAGATTGAGCGATTCGAACTCGGGAGCGCAGCTCTAACCTTGAACGGCCAGACTATTAACGCTATTGGCCACTGTAGAAATCACCCCCTTAATCGCCGTTTTGGTGATGGCCGCAATTGTTAAAAGGCTGGCCACCTGCGTGAATGTGGATTCCCGGGCAAGTGGCTACAGTGACTCCACCTGTCATCGAATAAATAGTCTTTAGGACTTAAAGGGAAGAACCATGAACCTGAAACACAGAAAAACACTCATGGCTGCCGGCATTGCCCTGTGCGCCGCGGGACCACAGTTTGCATCGGCACAGGTGTTGGAGGAAGTGTTGGTTACCGCCCAAAAGCGTTCGGAGAGCGTCCAGGACATTCCCATTGCGGTAAGCGCTTTTGACCAGAGCTTCATGAGGAAGTCCGGTATCGAAAACGCCGCAGACCTCGTCGCATACACTCCCGGCCTCTCCGGTCAGTCTTACCAGGCCACAGAGAGCGTCTTTACAGTGCGCGGAATTGGCACACAGGCCTTCGGCATCGGCGCCGACAATAGCGTGGGTATGTTTATCGACGACCAGCCCATTGGCCGCACGACCTTGATCGGGAATTCCTTTTTTGACCTTGAGCGCATAGAAGTGGTTAAAGGGCCCCAGGGCACCCTGTTTGGCCGTAACGCTTCAGCTGGCGCAATCAGCATCATCACCAACAAGGCCAATGCGGAAAAATCCAGCCTGGATATCCTCGTTTCAGCAGGAGACGAGGGTCAGCAACGCTTCGAAGGTGCCGGCAACTGGGCGATCAATGATCAATTCGCGTTACGCCTCGCTGCCCGCAAAAGCGAGCGCGATGGCACCTTTGAAAATGCTCTTAACGGTGATGAACTCAATAACGTCGACGACACTACCATTCGCGGATCCCTGCACTACAGTTTCAGCGATACTCTGGGCGTCGACCTTTCAGCCGAAAAACTTGACAGCAAAAGTTACACCGCTGCTACTTTTTTCGACAACGCTTTCGATGACAAGATATCGATCAACAAGCAGCCAGAACAGGAAATTGATTCAACCCGGGCAACCATGCGCCTCACCTGGGACCTGGATGGTGTGACGCTGACATCCAATACGTCTTACCTTGACTATGATATTACCGCTATCCCGGTCGATGCCGATGCCACGGACCTGTTTATCATAAACCTGGTAGAGCCACAGGAGGGCGATCAATGGGTTCAGGAACTGCGCCTCAATGGGTCTACGGAAAATATCGATTGGTTCGCGGGTGCCAGCTACATTCAGGAAAACATCAAGTCCAGAACCACCTATCAGTGGAGCGACTTCATACTGATTCCCGCACTCGCCGGGTGGCCTACTCTGTGCGAGGACAACCCTGGCCTGTGTCAGACGTCTGTAGACCAGGTGAACTTCGCAGAGACAGACAATACAAGTTATGCGGTCTACGGTGACCTGGCCTGGAGCTTTACCGAAAAACTCAAACTCACCGTGGGTGCACGCTACACAAACGACAAAAAAGATTTTGATCTGAATCAGCCCATACCCAACAGCATCTGGGGCGCCTTGACCGGAGATGCGCTGATCAAGGTCGCGACGGATGGCACGGTCAGCGATGACGATTCCTGGACTTCATTCGACCCCCGGGTGGTGCTCGACTACCAGCTTAGCGACGACATCATGATGTACGGTAGCGTTGCGTCGGGCTACAAGTCCGGCGGCTTCAATTCCAACCCTGCCAGTACCCTTGCGGAGGGTCAGCAACAGAAGCCCGCATCGTTTGATGAGGAGACCGTTATCGCCTATGAGGTCGGGTTCAAAAGCCAGTTCTGGGATAACCGTGCGCAGCTTAATGGCGCGATTTACTTCAACGACTACGACGACTTCCAGATCGAGGACAACGCCAATCTGGTTATCGTTATTCAGAACGCGGCCAGTGTGGAAACTTATGGTCTGGAATTGGATGGCCAGGTTCTCGTGACGGAAAATCTGACGTTGCGCGGAACCTATAGTTATCTCGATGCCGAATTCACTGATGGTTTCTTCTCCGGTATAGATATCGGTGGCAATGCACTGCCGCGGGCGCCGAAAAACTCCGGCTCAGCCATACTGGACTGGGATGGAACACTGGGCACACTTGGTAGGTTTAATTTTCGCGGCGAATACGTGTATACCGACTCCATTTACTTCGACGCAACCAATGACTTTGAGCAAGACTCTTTCGGCGTTTTCAACGCCCGCATCGGTTGGGAAACTGAAGACGGTCGTTTCGGGGTAGCCGTTATCGGGGAAAACCTGGGTGACGAAGAGTTCTTTGTACACAAGACATTAGTACTCGACCCACTGGGATTTCCTGGCATGGGCCGCATGTATCGCATGGAACTCACCGCCAGCTTCTAATACTCAGGCTAGTTGGGTCTTGCCCGGCCTCGTGTCGGGCTTTTTCCTACCCCAATGCATCACCACGTCTACAACAGCGAGAGCCCAGCACAGTGTCTGATAATTTCACCCTCAGGTCCCGCCTCGACGGCGGCAATACGCCTACACCAAGCGAGTGGGGAGCGGATTCCGAAACCGGCATTCTGCGCGATGTATTGATTGGTCCGGCGAATAACTTCAAGCGGATTCTTCCCACCAATTCGGTGAACCGCAAGATGATACGCGACGGTATCAGCCTCGACGTTGCCGGAGCCCACGCGCAGTATGAAGAAATGCTCGACTGTTACCGGGATGCAGGTGTGACAGTACATATCACGCCAGCTGATCCGGACCTGCCACTTCAGATCTGGGCGCGGGACGGCAGCTTCATGACACCCTGGGGCATGATCATCGGGCAAATGGCACAGTGGTGGCGCCGCGGGGAATACGGCCCGGTGCTGGATCTGTGCTTCGATCAGGATATTCCCATCTACGACAAAATCACCGCCGGTTGTGCCGAGGGCGGCGACTTCATGATGATCAAACCGGGCCACGCGCTGATGGGATACTCCGGTGAGCGCAGCCAGTTGGAGGGCGCGCTGCAGGTGCAGCGCTGGCTCGAGGCGGAGGGCTGGGAATGTTACCTGTACGAGTTTGATCCCTTTTTCGTACACATGGACGTCATGACGGTGATGTTGACCAATACATTGGCGGCGGTGTGCAAGGAAATACTCGATCCCGCTGTTATCGACTGGTACCACAGCCTGGGTATTGAGACCCTGGAAGTGCCTTACGAACACGCCATGCAACTGGGCTGTAACGTGATGTCGCTCGGTGGTGACCGTGTGATGTTGCCGAAAAGCAGCAGCTTCCTGGTAGACCGGTGCAAGGTTCTGGGCTTACAGGTCTATGACCCGGACATAGCCAAGATTTCCATTTGTGGCGGAGGCGTCCACTGTATGAGTCAGCCACTGCGACGGGACCCTTACTAATGAGAGCTTCGCAGCACACGACCACTGGCCATCTCAGCACAAACGGCGAGCGCCTTTGGTCGCGACTGGAAGCTATGGCTAAGATCGGCGGCACACCCAAAGGTGGCTGTAATCGGCAGGCATTGACACCGGAGGATGCCGCCGGCCGGGAGTTGTTCATGGACTGGTGCAGAAAGGCCGGCTGTGAAATCCGCATTGATGAAATAGGCAATATTTTTGCGCGTCGCCCCGGTCGCAGCAATGCGCTGCCGGCGGTGATCACCGGTAGCCATCTGGACACTCAGCCCACCGGTGGCAAATACGACGGTGTGTACGGCGTACTGGCTGGTCTGGAAGTACTGGAGACACTGAATGACAACTCGATCCAGACGGAGCATCCACTGGAAGTGGTGGTCTGGACCAACGAGGAAGGCTGTCGCTTTAACGTGGCCATGATGGGGTCAGCCGTGTGGGCGGGTGCGATGGATCTCAGTGCAGCCTACGCATTGACTGACCAGGCGGGTAAAACGGTGCGCGATGAACTGGAGCGGATCGGGCATAAAGGCGATATACCCGCACGCGCCACCGCCATCAAAGCCGCCTTCGAGGCCCATATTGAACAGGGTCCGATGCTGGAGGCGGCCGATAGAATGATAGGTGTGGTCTCTGGTGTGCAGCATATGAGTCGTCACGAGATCATTATTGAGGGCCAGGAAGCACACGCGGGACCAACTCCCATGGCCATGCGCAAAGATCCGGTTATGGCGCTGGCAGAATTCCTGCCCGGCTTGTATCAGCTGGCATCAGATCAAGGTCAGCACTCAAGAATGACTTTCGGGATTATCGAAACTTCCCCAGGGTCTAACAATACTGTGCCGGGCAGGTTGAAGATGACTGTTGATATCCGGCACCCGGATAGGGAGGCCTACGACACACTGCTGGGCATGACTTACACGCGGGGCAAGGAGGCCTGCGAGAACTACGGGCTTGCCTACGAAATGCATTGTTTCTGGGAAGCGCACGGTGTCGAATTCGACCCGGCGTGTATCGAGTCCGTACGCAACGCAGTGGAGGTCTGTGGCTTTTCCGCTATGGAAATGGTGAGTGGTGCGGGTCATGACGCGTGTAATGTCGCCGCTGTTGTGCCCACCTCCATGATCTTCATCCCCTGCGAGGGCGGGCTTAGCCACAATGAGGCCGAAGCGACAGCGCCGGCGCATGTCACAGCCGGCGCCACCGTTCTCTTGCACGCAATGCTGGAGCAGGCGGAATTTTCAGGATGAGAAGCAACCTTCGAGGCGATTCAGCACCGTGGGAGGATCACCAGACACGGCGATTTCCAGCTGCATTCAGTACATCGATGAGAACTTTGCTAGCCCAGAGAAATCTCTGCTACCCCAATCCGGAAGTGAGCGACAGGCGATGCAAGCGCTGCTAGACCTGGAAAACGATCTGCATGGGGACCTTCGCACCGTCACATTCAGCTATCTGGCGCCGGACCTAAAAAATCGTGCTGGCGACAAAGACTCACTCGACTTCATTGGTCGATTTCACAGCGCTTTTCAGGCCCTTAATAAACAGCTCTCTAGCAGCACTTACCTCTTAGGCGACCGGCTGACATTGCTCGATATTTCCTGGTTTATAACGCTCTTCCGATTGGAGCGGGCTGGCTATCCGTTAGTGGAGCACCCCAAGCTAGCCGCTTACTTCTCGCGCATCTCCCAAAGACCGTCTTTTCAGTATGAAATCAACGTAGGGCCGCTCCCGATACGCTTCGTTGGTGGCGCATATCGCATAATTAATGGATTATTGCGGCGGTCACTAGCCCAAGATTTTAAGCGCTGGAAACAGCAGGTGGCGCACGCAAGATAGCAGCGACTGTCAACACGGGTTTTGCAATTTAGGACCGGGCCATCCGAGCCGCTTCGGTGTTAAACTTTAGGGTGTCCTAACGTGTTGTGGCGAGTTCTTTGAGCCTTGACATGGTAGAGGTCGGCGGTTCGAATGCGCCTGGTCCTACCAAATACGACAGACCCGGCCTCCTGCCGGGTTTTTCGTATTTGGCCTCGCGCTAGCTGGGGGTTCGAACTGGAGGTTCGAACAAATGCGACCCTAGGAGCATTTGGCACCGAGCGCCCGTGGCGCGAAGCGCGCAGGGACGAAACAGGCTCAAGCCTGTTTCGGGTAATCCGCCTGGTCCTACCAAATCTTTAAGCCTCTGTTTTTATTCGCCTTTATTTTTCCAAAATCGTGGGTTTTAGCGTTTTTCTGCGCGTGGACGCTACCGCCGAAAGGTAGTGATTGGACTTGTCACGGCCTAGCCCCCTTCTTGACCACCACGGGCAACGCTAGGTGGGAGGGGCTCGCCGTCGATCTATAGATGCTCTGCACCGCCTTACGGTAATCACCAGCATCCGCCTGGTATATATCCATGAATTGTTGTGGATTCCGATCATAGGCAGGTCAGGATGAGGGCAGCTGTACTAAATCGCTGTAAAGAAGGCACGAAGCAATGGCGATATTAGTTTGTCCAATGGCCCTCAATATAAATTGATAAGGTATCTTCAGAATGCTGGTGTTTCGGTTGGTGAGACTGGCACTGCGGAAGATCTCGAAAAAGTCTGGGATCAACTGATGCATATGTCCAGTGTGACAGTGCGCGCCAGGCAGATGGGGTAGATTTTGACCTGCTCTGAGACAGATTAAGAAGAGAATCGAAGGGTCAGAGCTCTTGATCCGTACAAACAAAGTCGGATCAAAGACTCTGCCCCTCTGCTCTTAAATTGGATCACAATATGATGGCGTTATTCACTCAGCTCCTTTCCACAGTGTGCCTCGTTCTCGCCTGCGCCGACGAAACCGAACTCGTGTTAGAGGAACCTCAATCCAAAATCCTCTCTGCCTACCACGGGCTCGACGCCCTGCCTGCAGGGGCGAATGCGCTTTGCCCCATTTCAGTTGCGGGCGAAGACGGAATGCCCGTGGTATTCAGCGTGCAAATTGATGTGAATAGCGTGATGACGGACGCGTTCAAGGTGGAAGCGGCATCGGGAGAAATGGTGACGCCCCTTTGTGCAACACTTGCTCCAGCACTCGAAATGCAGGAGCAGCGCACCGTATTACTGGCTGGCTCTTTCGGCACTCTTAGTGCGACGCCGCTCGCCGTGGAAGT
>Ga0213867_1000241_pt1 | contig 25254 bp, 19 predicted proteins | sample PICome_12_FD_160120 | JGI IMG/M metagenome (GOLD analysis project Ga0213867, IMG submission 160120) | Coastal seawater microbial communities near Pivers Island, North Carolina, United States - PICO540 | ecosystem: Environmental > Aquatic > Marine > Coastal | place: USA: North Carolina... | reverse complement strand
GGCGCTACGTTCGATGGCGGCTTGGAAGGCGATTCCCGCGAGCACGCCATGTTCTTTTAGGAAGTGATGGGTGTCCTCTGGTTCAACGCTGACAACCATCCCACTATTGGCAAAAGGGGAGTCTCGCCGCGATAAGCTCATGCCATTGACCACCACCGCATCATTTTCGGTACTGGCTGGTACGATAAAGCCACCCGGACACATGCAAAAAGAATGCACGCCGCGATGGTCGATTTTGGTGGCGAGACGATAGCTAGCTGCCGGCAGATAGCGGGGCCTGCCGGAACTCACAGCCTGTTTATATTGGATGGCATCAATCAAGGCTTGCGGATGCTCAATCCGAACGCCCACGGCGAAGGCTTTTTGCTCAAGGCGTACCTTTTGGCGCTGTAGGATGCGATAAATGTCGCGAGCAGAATGGCCGGTAGCTAAAATGACCGTATCGGCAAAAAATGCGCCTTGATCGCTAGTCTGTACACCTTTAATGTGCTGACCGTCTAGTATTAGATCGCTTATCTGCGTATTAAAATGCACCTCGCCTCCAGCATTGAGGATGCTTTTGCGCATGTTCATGACCACTTTGGGCAGCAGGTTGGAGCCGATGTGGGGATGCGCATCGACTAGAATTTGACTAGGCGCACCGTGAGCGACTAGCGTCTCGTAAATTTTGCGAATGGGGCCGCGCTTGGTTGAACGGGTATACAGCTTGCCGTCCGAGAAGGTCCCCGCACCGCCTTCACCAAAACAATAATTGGAGTTTTCTAAAACTGTGCCCTTTTTTAAGATTGGGCCCAAATCAAAACGTCTGGAAGAGGCATCTTTGCCGCGTTCCAACAAAATGGGCTGGATCCCTAATTCGATGCAGCGCAAAGCCGCAAAAATGCCTGCGGGTCCAGCACCGACGATCAGGGCTTTTTCAGCTTTATTAGCTAATGACGGGTAATGCGCCTCTAGTTTTTTTGCTTTAGGGAGTGGCTGATCGATCCCCACTTCAAATCGGATTTGTAGTTTGATTTGTTGCTGGCGAGCATCGATAGACTTTTTTAGACAGCGAAAATCGATAATCCGCTCATCGGAAATCTTGAGTGCACTGGCGATCGCCTTTTTTTGCTGGTCAATTTCCTGGGCTTTTTCGATGGGAAGTACCAGATCGATAATTGTGGGCTCGGAGTGCTCCGAGGGTGGCGTATGCGTTGGCATGTGGCTTAGCAGCGGGTGCGTTTTTGTGTGAATGCAGTCTGTGCGACGATGTCGTTTGTCGGACTAATAGGCCTTGTTCTCAGTTTGAATATCAGAGCTAGGATCCAGGATGGCAGCACATGTTGACCACGAAATACCTAATCGGCTGACGCCCAACTCAATGAATTTTTGCGCGGAGGCCTGATCACGAATGCCGCCAGAGGCTTTGATTTTTATGGCACCAGCTGCAAATTCGACCAGTTTGCGCACCTCTTCATACTGAGCACCCGCACCATTAAATCCAGTAGAGGTTTTTACGTAGTCGGCGCCGGCACGATGACAAATCTCCACAAATTTTTGCAGATGTTCAGTATCTAGCTGAGCCGTTTCGATAATGACTTTTAAAATTACATTGGCTGCATGGGTCGTGGCTGCGATCTCTTGAATTTCTGATTCAACCGCAGCCCACTCGCCAGAAAGTGCCCAGGCATAGTTGGCCACCATATCAAGCTCTTGGGCACCCAGTGCGATCAGTTGTTGGGCCTCTGCCAGCTTTGTCGCCGAGAGTTGCAGACCATGCGGAAAGCCCAATACGGTTCCAATTTGCGTGGCCCGACCGGAGCAAAGTTGGCGTGCCATTACGAGGTCGCATGGGCGAACACAGACAGAGAATACTTCCATTTCTAGGCAGCGCGCAAGGGCGGTTTGCACAGATTGCTGGGTAAGATTCGGCTGTAGGATGGCGGCGTCGATGTAAGATTTGAGTGCTGGCATACGAGTGTGCGCTCGGATAATGGCTGTGTAAGCTACGGGTCTAGGCGCAAACTAGAAATAGGTTGAAAAAGTTTCTCACACAATCATTAGTTTTGCTTGTGTCCAAACTATATTTATCTCCACCGGATTTAGCTGACTCAGATCATGCGAGTCTGCACCAGGCACTGGAATCGGGTTGGGTGGCACCTGTAGGACCCCATTTAGACCATTTTGAGTGTCGGATGGCTTTGGAGGCAGAGCGCTCGCATGCAGTGGCCTTAAACTCCGGGACGGCTGCTCTGCATTTAGCTTTGAAACTGCTGGGAGTGGGACCGGGGGACCAAGTTATTTGTCCCAGCTTTACCTTTATCGCTTCTGCTAATCCGATTACTTACTGCGGAGCGGAACCGATCTTTGTCGACTCTGAATGCAGTACGTGGAATCTTGATCCTGAACTGCTAGAGCGTGCGCTCAAAAATGAAACTGCGGTGAAAGCCGTTATCTGCGTCCACCTCTATGGACAGTGTGCTCAAATGGATCCCATACTTTCTTTGTGTGCGGATTATGGTGTGCCTTTGATTGAGGATGCTGCCGAAGCGCTGGGTGCCCGTTATCGGGGACGTCCTGCGGGCTCCTTTGGGGCCTTGTCTTTTTACTCATTTAACGGAAATAAAATTATCACGACCTCCGCAGGTGGGATGTTGATGACGGATTCGGAGGCCTGGGCTCAAAGAGCCCAGAAGTTGGCGAGCCAAGCGCGCGAGGAAGTCCTGCACTATGAGCACTTAGAAGTGGGCTACAACTACCGGATGAGTAATATCTTGGCCGCGTTAGGGCTGGCTCAACTCGACAGTTTAGAACGGCGCGTTTTTCAAAGGAAAATCCATTTTATTGCCTACCGGGAGCAGCTCGAGCTACAAGCTGGGCTGCAGATGATGCCGATTCATCCCGATGGGAGTCCCAATTATTGGTTGACGTGCCTCACCGTGGATCCTGCTAAAGCTGATGCCAGCCCGAGGAACATAATAGAGGCTTTGGCTGCAGAAAATATTGAGGCTCGTCCCTTGTGGAAGCCGCTTCACATGCAGCCTGTTTTTAAAGGCTGTGTTGCGTATTTAAATGGGGTCTCAGAGGCGCTCTATGCCACGGGCTTATGCTTGCCCAGTGGTTCGAATATGCTGCAGCAAGATCGTCAGCGAGTCATTGATTGTATTGTAAGTTGCCTGAAAAAATCGAATGTAGGGAATGGTTGATCGCGAGCAAGTTATACTGCCGCAGACGCGACGTCTGCTAGCAGTTCATTTTTTGTATGCAGTTTCATTGATCTGTAGTTACTATTTAGCCTATGAGTTGCGCTTTGATTTCAATGTGCCCGAGAACTTTAGCGAGCAACGGAATGCGAATATTTTGTGGGTATTGGTGCTCAAATGGCTGTTCTTATGGCAAGCGGGGCAATTCAAAAGCATCATGGCTTATTTTCGACTGCACGATGTCTTACGCTTATTTACAGGATTGTGCTTGGTTGCTATCTGTATGCTCTTCCTTTGGTATTCGTTGGGAGGGGCTATGGTGGCACCACGTTCTGTTATCATAACTGACTTTCTGTTGGGCTTTTTTATGATTACAGCCTTTCGGGTTAGTTTGAGGCTGCGCTTGAGTGGTATGCGCTTTCAGTATAATTCAAGGAAGAATTCTGAAGACGTTATCATCGTTGGTGCTGGTGCTCAAGGCGCTCGCTTATGTGTAGAATTAATGTCGAGTCGGCGGGCAAAATTTTTTCCGGTTGCATTTGTGGATGACGACCCCAAATTGCGCGGCTGTACGATTCACGGTGTGCCAGTAGCCGGGGCGCTTCATCAACTTGCTGAGCAGGCAAATCGCTATGGAGTCGATAAGTTGATTGTTGCGATTCCCAATATATCTGTGAAACAGCTTCGTGAAATTATCCGCTTAGCTGATGCTGCCAATTTAAGTGTGCAACGTGTCGAAAAATACGGCGCTCAAGTGAGCCCTTCAGGCATGTTGTCACAGATTCGCAATATTGAATGTGAGGATTTATTGGGGCGAGATCCTGTCGAGATTGATGCATCTAGTATTGAGCATTTTATTCGTGGACAGGTGATTCTCATTACGGGGGCTGGTGGTAGTATCGGGCGTGAATTGTTGCAGCAAATTGTGCGCTATCAACCGCACGCAGTGGTCGGGATTGATCAGTCAGAATTGGCGATTTTTCAATTGCGGCAGAATTTAGCGGAGCTGGATGATGTGATCTGCGATAAGCTAGACTTACGAGTGCTCAACATACGCGACTCGCAACGTATGCATCGCTTGCTGCAAACCACCCAGCCCTCGATTATTTTTCATGCTGCGGCCCATAAACATGTGAAGCTGATGGAATCTCAACCCGCTGAGGCCTTAAAGAATAATACCTTTGCGACTGCTGATTTGGCCGAATTAGCCAGTGCTTGTGCCGTGCCCCATTTTGTATTCATTTCCACAGATAAGGCGATCAAACCGACCAGTGTGATGGGAGCGAGTAAGCGACTGGCTGAGTTGGCAATTGTGGAGCAACAGCGAACGCCCGCGAATAAAACCCAGTTCACAATTTTACGCTTTGGCAATGTTATGGGTTCATCGGGGAGTGTGTTACCACTATTTCGCGAGCAAATTGCTAGAGGAGGGCCTGTCACGGTTTCACATCCTGAAGCAAAGCGATATTTTATGTTAGTGAGTGAGGCGGTTGGACTGATCTTAGAAAGCGCATCCAAATCAAAGGGCGCTCAGACTTTTGCGCTTGATATGGGGGAACCTGTCAAGATTCTAGCGCTGGCTGAGCAAATGATCCGTTTGCAAGGTCTCAAGCTCGATTTTGACATCGATATCAAATTTACGGGGTTAACGTCTGGGGAAAAGTTGATTGAGGAGCTTGAGGCTAGTGATATGCCCACGCAGCCGACTTCAAATTGCAGTATTCGTGGGTACGCATTTTCAGATCAATATGCTGTCGTCGATTTTAGGCGCATCCGCAGCCGTTTAGAAGCGGCAATTCAGCAGCCCGATGCGACAGAGCACCTTATTAAAAAGCTGATGAGTGAGTGTCCAATTGACTACCGTGTAGCAGATCCTTTAAGGCCTTCTCCGTCGCCTAAATAAAGGCGATTTCACTTAAGCAGTGAAAAGCAGTGAATTTTTTATCAATGGTGCTTTCTGCAAACCATGCATTACACTTGATTTTCGGTTGGTAAATTGAGTGATTCTTTGATGGCTAATTTAGCACTAGGGCAGCTGAGTAATTTCTCACAATAGCAATCAAGTTGGCTGGAGAAAATGTTTTTGGATTCAATCGATTTTTCCAGTTTTCCTGCTCGCATAATTACACAGCGGTCCCCAAAGCTACGTGCATCTGCTGGATCATGACTGACTAGAATCGAGGTACAATTAAGTGATTTGAGCAATTCACGCACTTGTATTCTAAGTTCGGCGCGCATCCCGGTGTCTAAGTTAGCAAAGGGTTCATCCAGTAGCAGCAGCTTTGGTTTGGGAGCGAGCGCGCGTGCTAGCGCAACTCTTTGACGTTCCCCGCCAGATAGCTGATGTGGATATTGGTCATATTTCGCGCCGAGTCCGACACGTTTCAAATGTTCCTGTACGCATTCACGACGATCCTTTTTCTGGATGCCCTGCAGTCCAAATGCGACGTTTTGATGCACTTTTAGATGCGGGAAAAGTGCCCCACCTTGAAAGACCATGGCAATTTTTCTTTGGCAGGGACTCACCGATTTACGCCCATCAAATAAATAGTTCTCTCCGAGTTTGATGCTGCCTTTTTCAGGAGTTTCAAGCCCTGATAATACCCGCAGTAGCGTGGTCTTGCCACAGCCACTTTCTCCGAGTAAAGTAATTAGCTGCTGCTCCGGGACCTCCAAGGAGAAGCCATTTATAGCAGACTGCTGATTGTTTTTAAAAGTTTTAACGATATTTTCAATCTTTAGCATACTCAGGCGCTTCTTTGGTTAAATAGCTCGCTAGGGCCAGCCCTAGAACACCCAGGGCAATAATACTGAGGCAGGGGATCGCACAATAAGTCAGTTGCCCTTCCTTGGCATAGCCGAATGCAGAAGTCGCTAGCGTTTCAAAGCCAGTAGGGCGTATGATTAAGGTGAGGGGAAGTTCTTTTGTAATATCAATAAAGACTAAGACGATCGCAGCCAAAATAGTGGGCTTCATGGCAGGTGCGTGAACGAGTAGTAGTGTTTTGAGCTCCGACTTGCCCATTAGTCTGGATGCCTCATGTAGTAAGCGACAGCTCCCAGAAAAGTTCGCGCGCAGGGGTTGATAGCCAATCGTCACAAAGCGGATGCAGTAGGCAAATGCTAGGGCGCTGATACTGGCACTCAAGGTCCAAAAACTGAAGTGGCGATCGATTAAGGCAAAGAGCAGCATCACGCCCACCGCTATAACGGCTCCGGGTATAAAATAGCCCAGCGTGGCGCAGCGTATGCACAGTTGAATGAGTCGCGTGGGCCGAATAAAGCTTACGTAAGCCAGAAAGAGTGCAAGACAGCATAAGCCGCAGGTGGTGACCAAGGCTAGACTCAAGCTGCTGAGCGTTTGCAGCATGAAAGTGCCCGAATCAAAGTTTTCTAAAGCGCCAAAAGCCCAGTAAACTAATGTGCACAATGGGTAGATAAAGCCTAATGAGAACGGAATCAGGCACACGAGACTTGCCAGTAGTGCAGCTGCTGGGGGCAAGCGCTTTATGGGGGGGCGCTGTTGCGGCAATTCCCCGGAGGAATAGCGCTTGCGTCGTCTAAAATAGCTTTCGAGCGCAAAAAACGGCAGAATTAGCAGCATTAATAAAAGCGAAATTCGTAAGGCCGAAACGGAATCTTCTAATGCAAACCATGCATGAAAAATCCCTTCGGTTAGCGTGGGAATTCCAAAAAAATGAATCGCCCCGTAATCGTTAACCACCTCCATCGTTAGCAAACTGAGGGCTGCAAATAGTGCGGGGCGGGCCAGCGGTAAGCCGATCTTAAAAAAAGCATACCAGCGCCCTTTACCAGCCAAGTAGGCGACTTCATAATAGACTGGTTGTTGCGCTAAGAAGTTTGCACGTAAGTAGTAAAATAAGTAAGGATATAAAACAGCTGCCAGCAGCATAATTAAAAGTCCCCAACGAACGGCATTCTCTGCAAATTGAGCCAGTTCTATCCCAAAATTATTTCGCAAGTACACATAAAGGGGAATTGCTTGGTCGAGGATGTCAAAATAACAAAAACCTGCAATGTAGGAGGGGATTGTGATCGGGAGAATCAGAGCCCAAGCCCATATTTTTACGCCCCAAAAATCGTAAAATACCGTCAGCCATGCCGCAGGTGCAGCAAACAATAAAGCCAAGACATTCACGGCTATAACCAGAATGCAAGTGTTCCACATGTAGTCAGCCAAAAGAGATTCAAAGATGTGAGGCCACTCGGTAGCAGGCTGAAGTAACTGCGTAAATATCAGGATGAGGGGTAACACCAACAGCAGCGAACATATGCTCGCAGAAAAAGTCCAAGTAGCCTCACGTACACGCATTGTGTTTTTATTCTGTATGGCTCAACGACCTTAAGCGGTCAAATCGCAATACGACCGGTTAGTTTCCCGAGTAAAGTGGTGTCTGTAAGCGAACATGATATGCTAAGCCATTAACAAAATAGTGAAAATTTCAATGTAAATATTGCTATTGAGACTCATTATTATTGGTGTGGGCGCGATGCAAACATTGGTAGGCTTTGGGCAATAACTGGTGCTGCTCTTTGAAGGCCCGCGCAAAGTGACTTGCATTTGAATAACCGACTTCATTAGCAATCTCAATGACACTCATCCGATCTTGTTGTAAGAGCTTTGCTGCCAATTTCATGCGCATCTCTCGTAAGTAAGTGAAGGCGGTTTTGCCATGCACTTGTTTAAAAAGTAACTTCAGCTTGTTTTCATTTACATGTGCCAAGTCACAAAAATCGCTTAGGGAATATTCTCGACCAGGATCTTGTTCGATTTGTTGCGCGACTCTGCAGATGGCATCACGATCATTCGCATTGATCGCACGATGATTGGGTGTATGCTGTTGGTTCGAGTCGCTTAAGATCTCTGCAACCCATGCCAATACGCTGCCTTCGAGTTGCAAGCGTTTACGCAATTGATTGCTAGGATCGAGTTCGAGTTTATGCGTCAGCTCATAGGCAGTTGCATTCATTTGGCCACTTTCAAAAAGGCTGTTGGAGTTTCCTTGAATAAAATTATGCAGTAAGCTGTGATGACGGGCCCCTTCCAATTCTAGCAGGGCTTGAATCAGTACGCGGGAACACAAAAAAAGTTCCATTTGAGTACACTCATCACTACTGCGATCGAAGCAGAATTTTTCGCAAGCGAAAGAGAACCATTGGCCCGGCTCTAGTTTTTCAATTTGGCGATCACCGAGTTTTGTTTTGATCCAGCCGCTGCGAACGAAAGCTAGAGCCACATGATCAGCTGGGATGCGGATGAAGGCAGGCTGCTGGCCACTGACTCGCGCTTGAATAGTGAAGTAGTTTAGGTCTTGGCGAATTTTGATACACTGGAATTTAATCGAGTAAGCTTTGTTCTCAAACACTCCTTTTATAGCGGGCTGAAAGGGGCATGCTGCCAGACTGCTCGCTTCGTGGAGACTCAGATCGATGACTGTAGGGTTTGTGTCCAATTGGGGTATTGAGTCTCAATCTCATTTTTATGCAAGGCAAACTAGGCATTTGATTGTGATATGAGCACATTGTATTCACTTCAATTCGGATTATGTAATCGCTAGAATCAGGTGCTCGGCAACTGAAGGCCGAGTAAGCGAAAAACATATGTGACTGCCAGCCTGATCGGCAGATATGTGCCTTGGTCACCTAAGTTCCGAGCAATGCGGCAAGACCGGACCACTTTTTGCTCCCCCCCCATTTTGGTCATCACCGCATTTATGGAAATATCATCAATAACTAAAGATCTCTTATAGGCAAAGACAAAAGACTTACGCGCTATGGGGCCTGCTCAACTTTCTTTTGGTTATCGCGTTCAGCATCTACGAATATAGAGATAGTGGCATTGGTATTTCCCAGATGTTCCTTGGCTCGTCTCAATGCCTTAGCAGTCGAGAGCGTTGGATTTTGCGGATCATCATAAAATATATTTCTGTCCTCTATGTATGCATGTAGCCCCGAGCGTAGCAGAACTTGATTAATATCTTTTTTGACCTCGCTTAGAATGAGATAACGGCCTTTGTGATTCATGTGGCGGACCAATTCTTCCAATGCGATCACTCCTGTAGCATCCAAGTTGCTAGCGTTTCGCATCTTTAGCACCACAATTTTAAGATTCGGATCTTCACAAATGCGGCGCAATTGATTCTGAAATAAATCAGCCGCGCCAAAAAAGAGTGCACCTTCAACATGGACGATAGAAATTTCTGGCATATCGCGTTCTTTGGCATGTTCCATTTGCGCGAGATGACCTTCTTGATTAAAGGCGTATTCCACCATTTCGGGAGTGGCAATCTTCTTGAGGAATAGAATGATGGAGGTCGCGACGCCGATGTAGATTGCAGAATCTAGCGGGAAAAATAATCCAGATATAAAGGTGACAGAGAATACAATGGCATCGGATCGCGTGGCTTTGGTGACGATCGAAATGGCATGCCGATTGATTAAAGATAACCCAATAACGATGACGAGTACTGCCAGCGTCGCCTGCGGTATATATTGGGTTAAGGGCCCCACCGCAAAAGCGCCTAACAGTACGATGAGTCCGCTCAATAAACTAGCCATGACGGTTTTACCTCCACTGTTGGTACTCAAGGTTGAGCGTGTCAGTGAACCCGATGCAGGCATTCCCGAGGTGAAAGCGCAGGCGATGTTGGCCATGCCGATGGAATACATTGCTTGATTGGAATTGATGCGAGCCCCAGTTTTGGCGGCCAGGGATTTTCCGATGGAAACGCCTTCGAGGATACAAAGTAATGCGATGGCCAAAGCAGGACCCGTCAAATTTTGTAAATTTTCCAGACTAAAGTTTGGCATTTGAAGTCCCCACTGCGAGGCATCGATCCCATTAAGGAATTGTACGCCATCCTGTCCGCTCACGCAGAAAGCAGCCACGATCGAAATGGAGACCAGGCTAATCGCGACATTTGGGAGTGCTTTGAAATAGCGGTTGAGGATATAGTAGAGCGCCAAAGTGGTCAGGCTGACTGTAAGTGTCAGCAGCGAGAGGGTCTCGTAGCAGCGAATACTCTCGATAATGGATTCGTAAAAAGTGGCGCCTTTATTTTCGAGTTTTAGTCCGAGTGCTTTGGGGATCTGATTCGCAATGATGAGTAAGGCCGCAGCAGAAATGTAGCCGGTGATGACGGAACGAGAAATGTATTGAATTAAATTGGCGACTTTGAAATATGCGCCAATCACGATGAAAATACCGACCAAAAATATGAGTATGGGGACCGCTAAAATCATCTCATCGCCAGCGATACTCAAACTGGCAAAAGCACTCAAAAGCATGACCGCGGTGGCATTGGTCGGACCCATCGTAATGAAACTACTTTTGGCAAAAAATGGCGCTGCGATGGCAGCAACTGCCGAGCCGTAGATTCCGTATTGAATAGGAAGCCCTGCAATCGACGCATAGGCCATCCCTTGGGGAAAGGCCAGCAAGGCAACATTTAATCCGGCGCGAAAATCACCCCCTATGTATGCAGCCTGATAGCCGCGGATAGCATTTTTAAAGGGGAAGAAATCTAAGTCATTATAGCCGCGGGCTGCCAGCCCTACACGTACGATATAATGCCAAAGATGGGTCATGTCTCCTAGTGCGAATCTTCAGGATACAAGGTTTTCATAACTTCTGCATGCAGTGGCGCCTTCGCCGCGATGATACAACGTTCATCAAAGGCATCACCCCCTTGCCATCCACTCACCGTAAAGCCAGCGCCTTCTAAGCAAGGGATAATGGCGGCACAATCCCAAATCTCCATTAATGGGTCGCACATAATATCGATGAAACCTGAGCACAATAAAATATAGCCACCCGCATCCCCCCACGAGCGGTACAAAGCAGTTTTGGGTGGTAAGTCCGACCAATTTGCATTGTTTTGCCATAGGGTGGGGCGAATCGGGTCGGTTGTGCAAAGAGTGGCTTGCTCCAACGAGCAGGCGGGTCGGCCATTTACGGGTTTGCCATTGAGCGTAGTTTGATCGCCATCTCCAATAACCAGTTGTTTTAAAACGGGTTGATTGATGGCCCCAATCACGGGGCGTCCATGGTGCATGAGAGCAATTAAAGTGGCAAATAAGGGCACTCCAGAGATGAAAGATTTGGTGCCGTCGACTGGATCCAGCACCCAGACAAATTCGGCATCTGTTTTATCTTGGCCAAATTCTTCTCCTATAATCCCGTGCTCGGGGTAGCGTTCCCTTATCAGCTCGCGGATGCGTTTTTCTGCATTGCGGTCAGCCAAAGTGACTGGAGTCGCATCTGATTTGCGCTCAATCTCTACCTCGGGCCCGTAGTGTGGGAGTATTTCGAGTGCGGCCTCATGGCATAGCATCTCAATAAATTCAACAAATTCTGCTTTGTGTGTCGGCGATAAATCTGACATATAGCTTTTGCTGATCGAAGCACGATCCGCTGTCAAATGCTATATATTTGACTGCCTATTATTTTGGCGTAGTGCCCATTAATTCTTTCCAGGACGGTCTGTAAGTTTTCGGAGTTGAATTTGCTGCATATTTTTGCGCTTAATGCATTATGGTATGCGGTCCTATTAGTATCATTGATTTTGAAGGCAGTCCTCGCAGCGGTGTTTTGGAGTACGGAGTGGTCATCCTGAAACATGGCAAGATTGAGAAGTGTTACTCGCGCCTATGTGCTGCTAAAGGTCGTATTGGCCGGGATGAGTGGGCGGTGCATAAAATTTCCTCTAGCGATTTAAAGACTGCGCTGCCCTTTTCCGAAGAGTGGGAACTTTTTGCAGATTTACGGCAAAGCGGACCGTTCTGCGCTCATAATGCCTGTGTGGAAAATAGTTTTTTACGCGCCCAGTGGCCTTACCCTCGGACCTCTCCCGATTTTACCAGCAATTCGGAACCACCCTATTTGGAAGTTGCAGATTGGGGTCCCTGGCTAGATACCCTGCCCATGTACAAAAAATGTTACCCCGGTCTGGAGAGTTACAAGTTGGAACGACTGATCGATGTTTTTGATTTAAGTGATCCCTTAGCTCAACTGGGGCGGCGTTATTGTCCAGATGGCAGAAATCGCTACCATTGCGCTTTGTTTGATGCTTTGGCCTCGACGCTACTCTTACAACATGTCCTGAAGGCGATGGAAAGCACTTCCTTGGCAAAACTCATGGCATTGAGTGGACATTCACCTGCGGAAGACGGACCGCAACAAATGAATCTTTTTGCATAAAATTTATGACAGCACCTGTATGTGTATTTTTTGGTTCGGACGCAATCTGTTTGCCGATTTTAGACGCTTTAATTTTGACCCCGGATCGCTTGCAATTACGCGCCGTGGTTTCACAACCAGATCGTCGACAAGGTCGTGGCAAAAAAATGAGTTCCAATCCGGTCGCTGCTTGGGCAAAAAAAAATGGAATTGAGCTCCTGCAACCAGAAAAGCCTGGAGCAGAACTGGCGCAGTGGATGCAACAGCAGTCGACCGCTGTTGCGCTCGTGATGGCCTACGGACACTTTTTGAATCGGGCCCTGCGTCAGGCGCCAACCGTTGGTATGTACAATTTTCATGCTTCATTATTGCCGAAATATCGGGGAGCGGCGCCGATAGAGTGGGCGATTGCTAATGGTGAGCGTGAAACCGGCGTGGCATTGATGCAGGTTGTGCAAGCCATGGATGCCGGTGATGTCGCTGCGGTGGAAAGGGTCGAAATTGAGCCAACGGATGCGGCTGCAGCTGTGCGCAGGAAAGTTGGGCAAGCGGTCGTTCCATTGTTTGAGCGTTGCGTGAAGGCTGGCTTGATGCGACAGGAATTAGCTTTTTCTCCCCAAGACACAGCTGCAGCCACGCATGCGCGTAAGCTGAAAAAGGCAGATGGGTTGATCGATTTTACCCTGCCAGTTGAAACTGTGTATAATCGTATTCGTGCCTTTTCAACTTGGCCTGGTAGTTTTTTTGACTACCAGTCAATCCTGATAAAAGTGGGGCGCTGTGAATGGAGGCAAGAGCAGCACCAACTAAAGTTTGGCACGGTTCTTTCAGCTGGGGAAGCGCTGTGCGTAGCCGTTGGTGGTGGTGTCATTTCTTTTCGAGAGCTGCAGCGGCCCGGAGGTCGTTTATTGCCAGCCACTGAATTTTTACGCGGGTTTTCGATTGTGCCAGGCGATCGACTTACAGATTAAGTGCGCATGGCGATAAAAGCGAGTTTATCAATCCTGCCCGATATCGGATCCAAGTGCTGTATGTGGCTGCATAGGCAGGCAGCACTGAATGCGCGTCACATTGCCAGTTTTTATCCAATCTTAAGTTTTCATTTTGTTTGACCGCTGCAACTGCATTCGTTTGGAAAGAGTCGTTGAATGGTCAATTTGTATGTTGGCAAAATGAAATTTATCCTAGGACAACCTAACTTGCAGTATGGCCCAATCTAGTGTGATCGCCGCTATTGAGATCGGTACCTCGAAGGTCGTGGTCCTTTTGGGGGAAATATTTGGTGCCAATGCTATGAACATTATTGGGCATAGTGTGTGTTCTTCCAAGGGGGTAAAAAAAGGCATTATCACTGATTTAAATCTAGCCAGCGATTGTGTGCATGCCGCTATTTTATCTGCAGAAAAAAAGGCCCAAGTTCAAATCGACCATGTATATCTAGCCCAAACAGGGCAGCACTTGCAGGGGGATTTTAACGTCGGTATGGCCAATGTTTCCAGTGCGGATGGCGTTATTAGTGATGCGGATGTTGAGTTGGTGAAAGAGGATGCCAAGCGCCGAACATTGCCTCCCGGGCGTACCTATATCCATCACATTCAAAACCGTTTTGTGGTCGATGGGCGGGAGTTAGAAAACCCTTTGTCCCACAAGGGCAGTCGTTTGCAAGTTGGGTATTGGTCGGTCCATGGTGCGAGTAAATTCGTGAGTGATAATTTACGCATTATTCGTGGGATTGATTTGGAGGTCCGAGATTTAATATTATCCAGTATTGCTTCCGGGGTTGTGCTATTGGAAGAGTCTGAAAAAGAAAATGGTGCACTCGTCATTGATATTGGCGGTGGAACGACCGATTATGCGCTGTACCAAAAAGGGTACATAGTCAAAACCGGAGTCATTCCAGTCGGTGGTGATCATGTGACCAATGATTTGAGTATTGGTTTGCGCATCGCTCGCAAGGCAGCAGAAGAATTCAAGTTTAAGCATGGCCGTGCCTATCATAAAACGAGTGATCGCGATGAGAAAGTGTGGTTGTTCGGGGACCTTACGATAGGGGATCGCGACTATCCGTTGGCGTCGATCACTAAAATTATTGAGGCCCGGATCACAGAATTGTTCGAAATTATTCGAGATCAATTAAAAGCCTCTAATTTAATGGAGCCTGATTTAATTGCCAGTGGTGTTTACTTGAGTGGAGGCACTGCGCGCTTGTCGGGGATTTCTGAAGTGGCAGGACGAGTTTTGGGCTTAGATGCACGCGTTGCCGAGTGTCCGGATGACGTGGCAGAAGAACTGCAAAAGCCAGAATACAGTACCGCCTTAGGCTTACTACATTACGCCCTGAATGGGCAGGACCTCATCGTAGATACAACGCAGCCTGCAGGCTTTCTGCGCCGTATACGTCGTTTTTTTCAATTTGATTAATCTGCTTTATGGACTCAGCAACCGCACAAGTCGACTTAGCCTTAGAAAGCAGTGCTTCAGATACGCGCATTATGATTTTGGGCCTAGGAGGCGCGGGAGTGAATTGCGTGCAGAATTTTGACCTAGGCGCCTATGGATCTGTACGCGTCGTTGGCCTAAATACGGATCTGCAATCATTGCAACAAAGTCAGTTAGCGGAAACCTTTTTGATCGGCCAGAATTCTACCCATGGTTTGGGAACTGGTGGGGATGTCGCCGTCGGGACACAAGCCGCTGAGGACGACCGCGAGCGCATCTATGAACTGATTCAAGGGCAGGATTTATTGATCCTAGTTGCTGGATTGGGTGGCGGTACTGGCAGTGCTGTAAGTCAAGTGATCGCGCAAGTGGCGGCTAAGACGGAGGCGACTGTGCTGGCATTTGTGAATCAACCCTTTAGCTTTGAAGGCCCCCACAGAAAAAAAATTGCCGAACAAGCGGAGGGTGATTTGCGACAGCTTGTGCATGGACTATTTAGTTTGCCCAATGACTTGCTGATGCAGGAGGGCGCGGAGGGGAGTAGCGTGATCGAGGCCTTTGCCCTCGCTAATCAGTGGACGCAACAAGCCATTGAATCTCTTGTCGTCTTGCTACTCAAAAACGGGATAATAAACCAAGATTTAAATGCGCTTAAGGCGGTATTTAGTCAGTGCGGAGGACGTGGATTTTATGGGGTGGGCTCTGCCGCTGGACCAGATTACGTCCAAAAAGCACTCGCGCAACTGATTCAGTGTCCCTTGTTGCACTTGAATCAAGATCCCCATGATTCAGATAACTTAATCGTACACATATCTGCAGGCCAGGATTTGGCTTTGGCTGCTGTTAATGAATTGGTAGCGGCCATTCGAGGGCATTTCGGTGTAGCGCAGGCAGTCGTGGTCAGTGCTATTTTTGATGAACATTTGAGCCAGTCGCTTAAAATGTGTATTTTGGGCAAGCGGAATTTACAGGCAGCTAAAAAGGATACGCCGATTCCAACCAAATCGGTGGTCACCAAACCAATGAATGTACCCTCAGCAATTGCCGCCGATCCTAGTTCGCAAGCGCCCGTACATAAAAGTAAATTGAAAAGAAAAGAGCGTATTGTGGAGCATCAAGATGAGTTTCAGTTCATCGATCGAGATGCTGACCGCGGTTATTTTGTCAAAACTGATCACAACGAATATGGCGGTGAAGACTTAGACGTACCCACCTTCATGCGTAAAGGGATCAAAATTAAGCGTTCTTGAGGCTTTAATGCTCCAAGGTCTCAAGGAATGAAGGCGTTCGCCTTTAGGGCACCTATGGAAATCTACCATGATCGAGACGAAAGCAATTTTGATTTTGAGCAAGGCGACTCTGCGCACAGGAAGGCTGTAAACCCTTGGTGCACAGACCAACGCAGCTCAGTATCAAAAAGTGCTTCGTTCTGAAAGACTTGCCGCTTGCTGTGCGCTGGCGGCGTTACTCTCGCCAAGGCAGGGCTTCCAGCCCAACCATTGGCGAGAGAGCCTTGCCTGCATCACAGCAAATCGGCAATCTCGGAACATGGGAGGTTTCAAGAGGTGCCCTTTAGTTGACGAATTGACGGGCGTTTTGAAAGAGCCTTAGCCAAGGGCCGGCTTCGCCGGTGAATTGGTCTTGGGGACGATAACTCATCTGGACTGCGCGGAATAAGCGCTCGGGGTGCGGCATCATAATCGTGACGCGTCCATCGGTATTGGTGAAGCCAGTAATGCCATGAGCGGATCCGTTTGGATTGTAAGGATAGTGCTCGCTTGGCTGGCCATGTCCATCGATATATTGCAGGCAGACTTGCTGCTGTTTGTGCAGTGTGGCTAGGCTATCGGGTTGACTGAAGCTGGCATGGCCCTCTCCATGGGCGACGGGAATTGGCAGCTCTGAGCCAGCCATGCCTTTTAGCAATACGCTGGGGCTCTCGTTGATGCGGACAGTACTGTAGCGGCTTTCAAATTGTTCGGAGCGATTGCGTTTAAACTGTGGCCAGTCTTGGGCGCCGGGGATGATGCTGTGCAGCTGCGAGAGCATCTGACAGCCATTACAAACGCCGAGTGCAAAGCGATCATCCCGATGGAAAAAAGCTTGGAATTGATCACGCAGCGAGGCGTTGAAGAGGATGGATTTAGCCCAGCCGGCGCCGGCGCCCAAGACATCCCCATAGGAGAAGCCGCCGCAGGCCACCAGACCTTGAAATTGATCGAGGTCTACTCGTTTGGCCAGAAGGTCTGTCATGGTGACGTCGAAGGATTCAAAGCCGACCCGGTCAAAGGCGGCCGCCATTTCATTGTGACCATTGATGCCTTGCTCCCGTAAGATCGCCATTTTGGGCTTATGCTGTCCACTGATGGAAAAGCTAGCCTCGGGGTCGAAGGCTGGCTGCACTCGGGTGGAGGCCGCCGTATCATCGGAGAGGCTGTCAAATTCTTGTTGCGCGCACTCAGGATGGTCGCGCAATCCTTGCATTTGATAGCTGAGTTGTGACCATGTTCGATTTAGGTCGAGCAAGTCTGCTTGGTAGATAGGCTTTTGCTGTAGGCTGAAGATCACTTGCTTGTTCGCCTGCGTGCGTCCGATCAGATGGGTGCACTCACTGAGCTGGTACTGAGCGATGACTGTCATGACGGCTGGGATGTTCTGCTTTTCAATTTCGATCACCGCGCCCAGTTCTTCGCTAAAGAGCAAATTAAAGATCGATTTGGTTTCGGAGGTTACGGCGACCAAATCCAAGAGGATTTCGATGCCCTTTCTACCAGCGATGGCCATTTCAATCAATGTGGTGGCTAAGCCGCCATCGCTGCGATCGTGGTAGGCACTCATCAGGGATTGGCTGTTCAATTCCTGGATGGCCGCGAAAAAGCGTTTGAACAGTTCCGGATCCTCCAAGTCTGGGCAATCATCGCCCAATTGCTCGTATGCTTGCGCCAGACAGCTGGCTCCCAGACGATTTTTGCCAGCGCCTAAATCAATCAGTAGTAAGGTGCTGTCATCGGATTTAAGGTCGGGCGTTAGGGTTTTACGAACATCGGTGACCGGTGCGAAACCAGTCACCACCAAGCTGAGTGGGGACACTTGCTTATGCTCATTGCCAGCAGCGTCTTGCCAGCTGGTGCGCATCGACATGGAATCTTTGCCGACGGGGATGCTGATGCCCAGTGCGGGACACAATTCCATCCCGACTGCTTTGACGGTGTCGTACAATTTGGCGTCTTCGCCGGGTTCGCCAGCGGCCACCATCCAGTTGGCGGATAGCTTAATTTTGCCAATGCTCTCGATGGAGCTAGCTGCAAGATTAGTGAGACATTCGCCGATGGCCATGCGCCCGGCAGCGGCCGCGTTAAGGGTGGCCATCGGCGTGCGTTCACCCAGCGCCATCGACTCGCCAGTAAAGCTGTCTAAGCTGCTGCTGGTGACCGCCACATCCGCTACCGGCGTCTGCCAGGGGCCGACCATTTGGTCGCGGGTGACCATGCCGGTAATGCTGCGGTCGGCGATAGTGATTAAAAAGTTCTTCTTCGCCACCGCAGGGAAGCGCAGCACCCGCTCGATAGCCTCGGGTAATTTCATGCCATCGGTGTTGAGGGCGGCGTGCGTCTCTTGGCTGCGGCAAACATCCTTGTGCAATTTTGGCGTTTTGCCTAGCAGCACTGACATGGAGATATCGATGGGTTTGTTTTCGAAATGCGGGTCGTTCAGCGTGAGCTGTCCATCATCAGTGGCGCTGCCGACGACTGCCATCGGACAGCGCTCGCGCTGGCACAAAGCTTCAAAGCGCGCGAGTTGATCGGGTAAAATGCCGAGCACGTAGCGCTCTTGTGCTTCATTGCACCAAATTTCCATGGGACTCATGGAGCGATCCTCATTATGGATGGCACGTAATTCAAAACGCCCTCCTGTGGCTTCCACCAGTTCGGGCAGACCATTGGAAAGACCGCCTGCGCCAATATCATGGATGGAGAGAATCGGATTGGCTTCGCCCAAGGCAATGCAGGCATCGATCACTTGTTGGCAGCGGCGCTCCATTTCCGGGTTGCCCCGTTGCACGGAATCAAAGTCGAGCGCTTCGGATTGCGCCCCAGCGGCGATAGAGGAAGCCGCTCCTCCGCCAAGGCCAATTTTCATAGCAGGCCCGCCTAGTTGGATAATTAGCGCCGTTGGCGGAATCTCCTTTTTTGCAACATGTATGCGCTTGATAGTCCCCAAGCCTCCAGCGCACATGATGGGCTTATGGTAGCCACGGTGCAAATCGTTGTGTACAATTTCAAAAGTTCGGAAGAGTCCGCAGAGCTGGGGACGCCCAAACTCATTGCCAAAGGCTGCTCCACCGATGGGTGCGGTGAGCATGATGTCGAGCGGGCTCGCCATGCGCTCCGGGTGGGGGGCAATTGCAGTTTCCCACGGCTCTAATTTTTGGGGCAAGCGCAGGTGAGAGACCATGAAGGCCGCCAGCCCTGCTTTGGGCCGACCACCAATGCCGGTAGCGCCTTCATCGCGGATTTCCCCGCCCACGCCTGTAGCAGCGCCCGGGTAGGGCGCAATGGCGGTGGGGTGGTTATGAGTTTCCACCTTACACAAAATGTCCAGCTGACTCGCTTGGTGCTGATAGTTGTGCTGCCCATTCTCTTGATTGACTTCAAAGAAGCGTCCCGGCCAGCCTTCGAAGACGCTGGAATTGTCGGAGTAGGCCACCAGTGTTCCCGCAGGCGCACACTGGTGCGTGTTGCGAATCATGGAAAAGAGTGAGCGCTCACTCTTTTCACCATCGACGGTCCAATCTGCATTGAAGATCTTATGGCGACAATGCTCGGAGTTTACCTGTGAGAACATCACTAACTCCGCATCGGTGGGGTCCCGTTGCAAAACGGTATAGGCGTCCACCAAATAGCGGATTTCTTCTGGAGAGAGCGCGAGGCCCCAATCTTTGTTGGCCTGCTCAAAGGCAGTCGGACCTTGTTGTAAGAAGGGGACTGTGCGCATTGGACTGGGCTCGGGGCAGTCAAAAAAGTCTGCTAAGTCAGTATACACCCCTTCGGTCATGCGGTCGAATAGCAGGTGCAGCGCAGTCTCCAGTTGCTCAACGCTCAGAATGTTCCCATCAACATCGATGACTTGAATATGTTGGCCACACTCGACGCGGTTAACTGATTGCAGGCCACAGTTGTGAAAAATATCGGTCGCTTTGCTGGACCAGGGAGAAATGGTTCCCTTGCGGGGAGTGACAAAAAAACCTTCCTTGAGATTAAAGGGGCCGATGGCAGCCAGTAGGCTGTCTACTTGCGCTTGTTCTCCAGGCTTGAGTCCATCAGGGCTATCGAGCAAATAGATTTCATGTGCTTTGATTGTTTGGATTTTCTGCTCAGGACGCGCCGCTTGTAGGGCATCCAAAAGTGCTTTTGCGCGGAAATTAGAATAGGCTGGGCGGCCAATGAGGAGAATCGATAGCTTCATAAAAAATGTGTTTAAGTTTACTAAAGTTAAGTTTTTCGTGGTCACAATAGGAAAAATATTTAGCCTGCAAATAGTTATTAAAAATTGGGTCAAAGCACAGCTATATGCCAAGTAATGTAACGCAGGTTATTGCCCATCGGGGCGCTTCCGCAGCGGCGCCGGAAAATACGCTAGCAGCCTTCCAATTGGCCTGGGCGCAAGGCGTCGACGGGGTGGAATGCGACATTCGTCTCAGTGCCGATCAGCAAATTGTCTGCTTGCATGATGCAGATAGTGGGCGCGTGGGGGATCAGCAATTGGTCGCCGCGGAAACGGCTTACACGGACTTAGCGCAGGTTCGCCTGCATGGATTTGATGCTGCTGAGGCCGCTCGTATTCCGCTGTTGCAGACAGTCTTGGAACAAAAACCCGCGCATAGCCAGTTGTTAATTGAAGTCAAAACAGGAGCGGCCATCGTACCGCAGCTCATTCAGCTACTTCAGCAGGTCGGGACGGATTTGACGACATTGATTGTGATCGCCTTTGATGCCGAGGTGGTGGCGGCGATTAAACAACAATGCCCTGGGTTGCGTGCTTATTGCTTACTGTATAAAGAACACCCTTATTTGAGATCGGAACATTTTGATCTCAAGGGCTTGGATACTTATTTATCCGCTTGTCGAGCAGATGGCCTTGGCTGTGAGTTTGGGACTGCCTTAAATGCGCAGCGAGTGCAGGCGCTGCATGAACTCGGCTACGCCGTCAATGTGTGGACGGTCGATTGTCCGCAAGCTGTCATCCAACTGGCTCAGATGGGCGTGCATTCGGTGACCAGTAATCAAGCGCAGTTGTGTTATCAGGCGTTGCAAAATCTGGATCAGTTGAATGGGTAGGGGCGCGCCATCGATTACGAAGTTTGGGGCACAAAAAAAGCGCCACCCGTGGGTGACGCTTGAAATGCATAATTGAGAGAAATGCCGCTTACTTGAAGCTGGCTTCGACCTCCTCAACGGTAGCCAATACGCGGGAAACGATCTTGTAGGGATCGCCCTGAGAATTCGGACGACGATCTTCCAAGTAACCCTTGTAAGCATCGTTTTTGACGAACGAGTGCGGTACGCGAATCGAAGCACCACGGTCCGCAACACCCCAAGAGAACTTGTCGATGGATTGTGTTTCGTGCAAGCCTGTCAAACGTAGGTGATTGTCAGGACCGTAGGCAGCGATGTGCTCGTCCTTGTACTTCTCGAAACCATCCATTAACTTCAAGAAGTAATCTTTTCCGCCAACTGTACGCATGTACTCAGAAGAGAAGTTACAGTGCATGCCTGAACCGTTCCAGTCTCCTTGGTATGGCTTGCAGTGGTAGTCGACATCCACCCCGTATTTTTCGCATAGGCGATTTAAAATGTAACGCGCCACGTGCACCTGGTCAGCGGCATTCTTGGAACCTTTACCGAAGATTTGGAATTCCCATTGACCTTTGGCCACTTCAGCGTTGATACCTTCGTGGTTGATGCCGGCTGCTAGGCAAATATCTAGATGCTCTTCAACAATGGTGCGTGCAATATCGCCGACGTTTTTGAAGCCATTCCCGCAGTAGTACTCACCCTGAGGAGCGGGGTAGCCATCACTTGAGGGCCAGCCCAAAGGTGCGCCATCTTGCATCAAAAAGTACTCTTGCTCTAGACCAACCCAAAAGCTGTCGTCATCCGAAATGGTGGAACGACTGTTAGAAGGGTGGGGGCTGCCATCAGGGAGCATCACCTCACTCATCACTAAAAATCCATTTGTGCGAGTCACGTCTGGATAGATGGCAACCGGTTTTAGCATGCAGTCAGAGCTGCTGCCATCCGCCTGTAGTGTCGAGCTGCCGTCAAAGCCCCACTCGTCGCAGTCTGCGAGCGCAAAAGTAGCCGGATCGCCGTCTACAATCTTCGTTTTACTTCTCAAGTTGGCCACCGGCTCATAGCCGTCTAGCCATATGTATTCTAGTTTTAGTTTTGCCATAATGTTTGCTAATCAATGGATTACGTTGGTTTTGACGTAACCGTATCAAAATGAGCACAATACATGCCACGGCTATCAGGACAAGTATAATTGTACAATACTTGTAAAAATTCTATGCAATTGCTTCTGACTTGTCTTCAATTTTGTATCTATTTAACTTGTTAACATGAAGTTGGCGAAAGACACATTGCGGGCAAAGGTGTCGATCAGTTTTGATGGCTTCGTACACAAATACTTTAAGGGGCCTCAGGCCAAAGAGCGTTTTGAAAACGAGTGCCGCGTGCTAGACTATTTACAACAACAGCAGTGCGCTTTTGTGCCCCACCTGCTGGAGGCTTGTTCCGATCAGCTCTACATCAAAACTTCAAATTGTGGCGCCAAGGTGGAGCATTTAAGTTCTAAAAAGATACTGAGCATTTTTGACGAGTTAGAGCAGTATGGAGTGCGACATGAGGATGCCGCCCTTAGAAATATTACTTACAATGAACGGCTGGGTCGTTTTTGTGTGATCGATTTTGAGTTCGCAACGATCTTGGAGCCAGGCTATCCGCCTTCGCCAGAAATGAAATCACACGCCAACCGAGATTTATTTCGTCAAGATACATAAGATTAGGCATACTCTTTGCATGGATATTAAAGAAACCGCAAGCAAGCGTATTCAGTGGTCGGGGATGACGGATCCGGGGCGCTTCCGGAAAAATAATGAAGATGCGTTTTTAGCCCTACAATTTAATGCTAAGGAAGTCTTACGCTTGGGTAAGTATGGTCAGGCAAATCTGGAGCAAGCGGATTACATTTTTGCCGTCAGCGATGGGATGGGCGGAGCCAATGCGGGAGAGTATGCGAGCCAAATTGCGGTCAATAAGATGATCAAGCTCTTACCGCAAACCTTTCGTGCCAGTGCAACAGGCTTTCATCTTGGCTTTCAAGATATTTTGGCGGAACTCTTTGACCAAATTCATCGCGAACTGTGGCATCTCAGTATCTGTTACCCCGATGTGCGGGGCATGGGGGCCACTTTGAGTCTGTGCTGGGTGCGGCTAAATTGCATCTATTTTGCTCACATTGGAGATAGCCGCATCTACCATCTCCCGCAGTCCGGAGGCATTCGGCAAGTGACGCATGACCATACCCATGTCGGCTGGTTGCGGCGGCAGGGACAATTAAGTGAATTGCAAAGTCGTACCCATGCGGGACGCCATGCCTTGCAACAAGTACTGGGGGGTAAGACTCAAAAGCTAAATCCACATTTTGGCGCGATTCTGTGTGAACCGGGTGATCGTTTTGTGCTGTGTACTGACGGCTTAACTGAGGGCTTGTGGGACAGCGGCATTCAACGCATTGTGCGCGAATCGTCAGCATGTGAAGAAACGGCCGCCCGTTTGGTGGGGGAGTCAGTCAAGACCGACGGCAAGGATAACACCACCGCGCTGGTCATTGAATTTGAGCCAGAGGGATAGGCCTAAGGGCTGCTGGTCTTTGATAGGCCGCCGTCTTTGGTCGCCTCAGTTCCGAGCTATGTGATAAGAGCAGATCTCACCAAAAAATCTTTCCATTATCCCGCTTAGTTGGCTCCCTTAACTCCTTGTTCTCACACTAGCCAAAATACCACTTGAGCGTGATCCACCAAGCCCGTCTCTCGTCTACGCTTGCAGCCTAATACGCCTGCAAGTGAATTTTAACCCAGTCATGCATAAGTCGAATAACGACTACATGATCTTAAATCATCTTTAGTCAGGTCAATATTTGACAACGACAGAGGCCCAAGAAAGAGTTATAGCAATCCTCAAACATCTACGCTTTCCTAAAATAAAAGAATATACGCAGAGTATTTAAGCCAATCAAAATACAATTGCCTAACGATCAAATTAAGCAATCGTTCAAATATTCATATAAATGACGATTTTTCACATGATAAAAGTCACGGATACTAAAAGTTCGGTAAAAATAAAATGCCCTGTAACTACGCCAGTGAAGACTTCCTAGAGATGCTTTCCAAAATAGAGCCATCGAAAGTAAAAGAAGGAGAATTTCACTTCCCCTGCATCTTGAAGCTTCGAGATGGTAAAACAGTCGAGCGGGCTATCTGCGTAGAAGACTCCAGAGGATTTGAAGGCGATTGGTGGATTCATCCGAAAGATGTTTCTGAAGTTTTACCGAGCGAAGAAAGATTACCAGCTGCACTTGCCACTAAGCTCTACGAAGCAGGAGAATCGGGCATGGGTTACGAAGTTTTCGGAGTGAAAACAAAAGAAGGGAAAGAATTCACATGCGTGACTCACAATGTCGTCGATTTTCCCCAGTTGCCCAAAGGCGTTAGGACCAGCGATATCGCTGAAGTTTTTCCTCACACTGGTCGTAATAATTTTGGGTCGAGCGACTTTTACGACAAACCACCTGGAAGCACTTGGTGCTACTACCTCAAACCAAAGACCGAACAAGGCGGTGCTGGACAACGTCGCTAACGCGCCGTGCCAGACCTTTAGCGTTCGATAAAAGAAATGAGTTTTCCCTCTGACATATCTGAGCACATCAAAGAGCATTTTCGTGACCCCAATAGGGTTTACAAGATTTTAGATAATTTGGTAGTAAACAAAGAAGAATTAAGGATCATTCGTTCCATTCTTATGCTTTCTGACTCAGATTATGATTCTGTAAAAGCTTGGGTTAAATCTGCAAATGAAGATTATCGGAACGTTATCTTTTATGCAGAATACGATAATAGAAATATAAGAAAATTCGATTACAATAACCCTATAAATAAACAGGTTGCATATGCATACAAGGAATAAATCGAACAAGCCGTTGCGACCTGCCCCCAAAGTTAGTCCCGATTAAAATGAGAAAACTGATGGTTTAGCTTTTCGTTGTATTTGTGTGGTTGCAAGCCTTTTGATGCCTCCTTGCCCCCCTAGGGAGATATTTTTAGAGATATTTTTAGGGACAGGCTAAAAATAATTGACAGTTGAACGGAATATG
>Ga0213867_1000240_pt1 | contig 25264 bp, 31 predicted proteins | sample PICome_12_FD_160120 | JGI IMG/M metagenome (GOLD analysis project Ga0213867, IMG submission 160120) | Coastal seawater microbial communities near Pivers Island, North Carolina, United States - PICO540 | ecosystem: Environmental > Aquatic > Marine > Coastal | place: USA: North Carolina... | reverse complement strand
TGGAGAACTTCTTGCCTTTAGAGCATCAAAAGCAATTATACCTACAAAGGACGATAGGTTCCTTGTAGATGGCGGTGGAGTAATTATTAAGACTGTTAAAATAGGACCTAAAAAAACTCCGATAGCCACAGAAATAATTGTAAAGATTAGATACGGATTAACAGAGGAAAAATATTTTAACTTGACAACGGGTAGCGGAAATAAAAAATGGTTCCCAAATGTAGACAACATTGCTGAGTGGGTTAAAATAAAAAAAGCTAGAGGCAATAGTTTTACCATCACCAAAAATGGTGTTAAAAGAGAAGCAAATAAAGAATGGGAAATTAAATCAGTTGCATTTCTTGTTGCTAGAAAAATAGCAAAACAAGGCATAGATAAAAAAGATTTCACTGAGCCTTTTGAAAATAAAACATATGGTGTTGAGGCATCGTTGAGAAGAGCAAATAATAAAATACAAAATAGAATTTCTGAATTATACGGAGATACATTCGTAGATGTTCAGAATGATGTGATATCAAACATATTGTAAAATGGCTAACAAGATACAAGATTTACAGAGGCAAATACTAGAGCTTACAGAAACTATCAAAAAGAATGGTAAAGCTACTAGGGACCAGGCTAATGAATTAGATAAACTTAATAAAAGATACAATAAGGCAATTAAGGATGGTCTGCTATCACAATATAGAAAACAGCACGACCAATTAAACAAAAGTCTTGATGAAACAAGAAAGTATACCCAAAGGGTAAACAAAAACCTTAATGAGACAACAAAGTCTACTAAAAATGCTAGCAATGCATCTTCGGGTTTTTTCTCTAAATTAAAAACAGCTGGAGGTACATTATCAAGATATCTTATTGCATACCAAGGGATTAACGCGGCCCTTACCTTTTTTAGAGAGTTAACAATAGGTTCTGTACAAGAAGCAATAAAGTTTGAAAAAGTACTTGGTAATTTGTCTGCTGTAGCAGGGGTTACTGGAGATAATCTTAAAAAATTAAAAGATAACGCACTTTCTGTAGCTGGTCAAACAAAATTTACAGCAGAGGAAATTGTTGGATTGCAGACAGAACTTTCGAAACTTGGTTTTACATCTGAAGAGGTTATCGCTTCTACTCAGTCAATAGCATTTGCAGCACAAGCACTTGGTTCTCCATTGGAAACCACTGCTGCTCTTATTGGTAAGGTTAGGAATCAATTTGGACTACTAATCGAACAGACTACAGAGATTTCAGATACACTTGTAACATCAATTAATAATAGCGCATTATCTTTTGAAAGCTTTGGAACAGCAATACAATATGTTGGTCCTATCGCAAGTAATCTTGGACTTACTTTACAACAAACAGTTGGTGCAATGGCATCATTAGCTGATGCTGGTTTTACAGCATCTCGTATTGGTACTGGTCTTCGTGGAATTTTAACAGAAATTGGGAAAAGTAGTGCCGATGCTGAATTATCTTTAAGAGAATTAGCAGAACAAAATGTTTCATTGAGCGAAGCGGTTGATTTGGTTGGAAAGAGAAATGCTGCCCAGCTTATAACTTTGTTGAAAAACATTGATGTACTTGATGAGGCTAATAATAAATATTACCAGCAAGGTAGAGCATTGTTTGCAGCTGCCGAACAAGCGGATACTTTTAGTGGTCAAATGGATATATTGACATCAAATATTAAAGCTTTCCAAATAAATTTAGGAAGCGTAATTATTGATTCAGATATATTCATAAAAACTCTTGGATTATTGTCTAAGCAAGCTCAACAAACAGCACTTGGATTTAGAGAATTAAAAAATGCGGGCTTTGAAGGATTGCAGGAAGATGTTGATAAAGTGATAAACGATGGTATTGACCCATTAACTCAGTCACTTGAAAGGCTTGTTGAAAGCGGAAGTGTATCACAAAAAAATATTTATGAAATAAGAAAGGCTTTTGAGGAGGCGGCAGAAATATCAAAAGAGCTTGGCAGAAGCATAACACCAAGTCAAGAGGCTTTAGAAAAGTTTGGATTTACTCAAGAACAATTTGCATCCTTGCAAGGGTATAATGCGCTATTGGAAACTAGTGTTGAATCACAAAGAGAACAAATAGCTATAACAAAAGGACAGGAATCAGTAAATTCACAATACAAAGATTCCGTAGATGCATTAGTTAAATCCGCAAGAAACGGAAACAATGTAAATAAAAAAGCAAATGAACTAAATGAGGAGATACAAAAAACAATTGAATCATATAGTAATACACTTAAAACAAATACTACGTTAAGTAAAGAAAGAAGATTAGAATACGAATCTAGTATTTCTGCACTTCAAAGATACAGAGAACAACTTACTAATGTGATTATATCTGAAGAACAAATACGACAGATAGGAATACAAGCAAGACAAAAACAAAAGGCTGCTGAAGCAAGAAGATTAAAAGAAAAAATTTCAGATATAAATAAGGAAACTGCTGAAACGGTAGCAGCTATTAATGAGCGTGCCGCACTAGAAACTTTTGTCGCTAAAACTGCTGAAGAAAGAGCAAAAATAGAAGCTCAAAGACAAGCAGATGTTTCTAAAGCTTATTCTGATACAGCTGAAAAAATAGGTGAATTAAATGCTGGTTATAGAGATAATAAAAGCATAATCACCGATGCTGTAGAAGCTAATGAAAAGCTTGCTAAAATTCTTGGCAGCCAAGTTGTAAAGGATGTTCAGAATACTATTAAAGACTATTCTGAAGAAATTAAAAATCTTAACAAGCAATTAGAGGATGGTCAGATAAGTCAAGAAGAATACAATGCTGCTCGTGACAGACAATATGATGGATTAAAAGAAAACATAGAAGCATTTAAGGAACTTAATAATGTATCTCCAGAAGTAGCTGCTCTTTTTGATAAATTAGCAGCTGAAGTTCTAAGCGCTGGTTATGCATTAGATACTACAAGTGTTAGTACAAAAAAGACTAAAAAAGATTTTGAAGACTTCTTAGATGAACTGCAAAAAGGAGGTTGGGCTGACTATGCTAAAGAAGCTGTTGAAGCATTAGGAGAATCTCTTTCGGCATTCAATGACACTAGCTTAGAGAATTTAAAAAATTCAGAGCAGGCAAAACTTGATGTAGTAAAAAACAGATATGAAACCGAAGAGAATATATTAAAAGCTCAATTAGAAAACCAATTAATAACAGAATCTCAATACAGAAAAAAACAAAGGGATTTAAAGAAGGCTCAATTAGCAGAAGAAAATTCTATTAATCAAAAGATATTTGAGGCTGAGAAAAAACAAGATAGAAACGATGCGCTGTTAGAAGGTGCTGAAGCGATTGCTCAATCGTATATTGAGGCATATAAAAACTATGAGCCAGCAACAGCATTTATAGTTGGTTCCATTGGAGCTGGTATTGCGGCAGCACAAAGTTCAGCTCAAGTAGCGGCTATTAACAAGCGTAAATTCTTCCCTAAGAAGTTTGCTGATGGTGGTGTTGTTAATGGCCCATCACACGAACAGGGTGGGGTTCCGTTTACAGTACAAGGTCAGAGCGGATATGAAATGGAAGGTGGAGAGTTTATCGTAAACAAAAAAGCTACCGCAATGCATAGAGACTTGCTCGAAAGAATAAATAGCTCATATGCAACTCAACCGACAATTGGTCGTGTTAAATTTGCCCAGGGTGGATTAGTACCAAGTCCAGCGGCAGAAAGTGTAGATTACCTAAAGGCAATTGCAGAAGCTACAACATCGACTGCTATAGGAGTAAATAAACCAGTTCGTGCATTTGTTTCAAATAAAGACCTTAGAAGCAATGATAATGAACGTAGATTAAGAGATAGAAACGACAGAATATAATGGCTGATTACCTTTTTTATAGCGGTCCCGATACAGAGACGTTTTCCGCTACTCTACAAAGCTCAAACACATTCACCATATCATCTGGCACATTCTTGCTTAATGATGCAGTATATATACCTTATAGCGATGTTAAAGGTGTATATGCAATTTGCATCAATACTAGTTCAAGATTGTTTCAGTTTGATAACGAGGTATACACAGGCGTGCCTTCAAACTTTTCATCCAATCAATCAAGACATTGGGATGCAAACGCAGACATTATATTCAATGATGTTCAAACATACAGAATTTTAACTAGTGTTAAAAGAGGTCTTTATTCTGATGCGTATAAACCATATTCAAGCTCTGTTGATTACCGTTTGGTTGTTAATAACAAGAGAAGAGAATATTTCCGAAACACTCAATACAAGTCCGTAAAAGACCTTATATTATCTAATGAATTAGTTTTTGTTGATACTTGCGAATCCGTAGCATATGGCGTTGGATTTTCTGGTAGTGATTTTGAAATACTAAACAATAAATTTAAGTCTTCATTAGAATTTAATATAGCTACACGTTAATATGGATTTTAAGTTAGAAATAAGTAGAGACAATAGTGCTAATAGTTATTACGCTGTTGACTTATTCCCAAAACAAGAATTAGATTACGATGTTGAATTCTATGATGATATAGATATAGACAAAGTAAAAATTCCTTTTTACACTGATTTAAGAATACCACTTACTGAAAATAATAAAAGTGCAAACGTCTTTAACTTTGAGCCTTCATCAGATACTGGTGCTGACTTTCCAAGAGATGATTTTTATTTTATTTTAACGATATATGGTAATCAAAATTCTACAATAGCTGGAATTTTAAATGTATCATCTGTTGAATATAATTCATCAGAACCTTACCTTGAGATAGTTTTAAAAGATTACATATCTAAATATCTATCCCAAATAAAAGAGGTTAATTTAGGAACAATATATGATGATTCATTCTTTACTCAAAGAAAGACATTCTCTACTTTTCTTAAAAAAACCAACGACCCTACAGACCCTGGTGAAGCTGGTATTATTGGTCAGAATCCAGACCCTTCTAAAGCAATATCATTCCCATACGTTGACTTTGTTAACGATGTTAAAGGCAAATACAATTATGCTGCAAGGCAGTTTGTAGAGTATGGTATAGGCATAGACAGAGCGGGTATTATGCCTGTGTTTAGCGTTCAAAGATTTTTTGATTACTTAGCAAGATACATAGGTGACCCAATAAATTTTCCGTTTAGAATAGACTCTCGGTTATTTGCTGTTGGTAACTTTGTAAATAATCCCTTATTTACAGATATGCAACCCGAAAAGCTTCAGATGGTTATACCATCGAAGTTACTGGCTAAAAGTGATGTAAATACAAGAACATTTACCGTCAGACAATCTCCTGCTTGGGCATCTCCAAATGAAAGCCTTGAGGCAAAGGTAGATTTAAATCAAGATAGAAAACTATTTTATACTAAATGGTTTAGTTCTACTGAAACATCTGGTAATTATGGAACGGATGGAGAGGGTAATCCTATTTATCCAAACATACAAGAATGGGGAGTAGAAAAACGTATGGGATTTTATCCTTGTGAGGGAGTTTTTCCAAACATTGATTGTAATTATATAAGAGGATTTTTTGCGCCAAAAGTTTCTTTTAATTCAGCCATAACTATAGCATCTGGTACACAAGCTACTATAGCCGAAGCTAAATATGAAATACCCGTTATACAAGAGGACTTAATGGTGGGTGACATACTATTTAATGACCCAGATAGTACGATGGAATTTAATGTGTGTATTGGAATATGGGCAGATGGAATTCAAGTAAAGGAAATCACTATGCAAGATTCGCAGGGTGATGATTTGGTTCTTGATATGTCGAATGTGCTTACAGTAGCAAATGGATATTCAAACAAATTTAACGCTGCTGACCCACCAGATTATCTAGACCCACTTGATGATTCAACAATACTTTATGCTCCAAATGGTCCTGTATATGATACATTAGTATTTGAACCTTTTACAGCGTATATGCCATCTGAGGAGATATTTATTAATAGTGGTAGTGAATACTCTGTAAACTATTACATAAAACCTATTGATGGTGAATTAAAGATTACTTATGCTACAGCTTTTAATACTGTTCAAGGAGGTATAAAGTATGCGTCTGCCTCATCGACTGCATTATTTAATGAAAACGATATAAGAAAAGCTATAACAAGATTTGGCGAACCAGATGGTTCTGGCGATTACGGTCAATTAAATGTAATATTTGTAGCCAATGAGGATTTTCTTCCATATAAAAATAGTGATGAGTATATATTACAAGAGTCAATCATAAAAACTTGTCCATATAATGTTTCAGATGTTTTATTGAATATTGCAAAAAGATTTGACTGTAGCTTGTTTTATGACTTTGATGACAACTCTGGAGAACATATACTTAGGATAGACCCTATATTTTCATTGCGTTCATCTACAAGCAATATTAATCAATACATTGATGATATAAAGTCTTTTAAGATTACAAATAATGGAGATAAAGTTAAGACATTAAGCCTTAATAATAAAGACTATAATTTGTTTTATGATGATTTAAACAATGATGGGATTATATTCGGCTCCACAACACAAGAAATATCTAAAGATGGAATCGTTGACTTAAAGATTGATTTAGAATCATCTATATATTTTAATTCTGTTTGTGGCGATGATGCTGAGGGAGTTATTGATGATTCAAATTTAGGTATTTTTAGTTCAACACAATTAGGATTTACGCCAAATATATTTACACAAAACTCTGATATTGGTTTTAGATTTGCATATATAGATAAACCTCTATATAAAACTAATCTTCTTGTACCATATATGCTTCAAAGAGGAACGGTTCCAGATATGTCTACTGAGACACAAAGAGTCTATAGCAATAACCAATGGGGACCAACTGCTTCAAACTTAGGCGGCAAACACGTTTTTAACGGAAGATTGTCAAATGTAAATACAGCTGGTTGGGATTTAGCATTTGAAAATGAATCTGGGAATCCAACAGATACTTATACTGAGATATTTGAAGTTTCTGAAAAAATAAGCCAATCAAACCTACCTAAAATTGAGTTTAATATGGTTGTTCCTACTACTGAATTAAACAATCTAAATTTCTTTTTAGCTGAATTTACATCAAGTGTTATGACTGGTGGAAGAATATATGTAAAAAGCGCAACGGGTCCTGTATATGAGGATTACGCATACTTGACAATAGAAGGGTTATTAAGATAATTGTAAATTAATACGATGGCTACATATAACGACTATCCACAATCTGCTACTAACAACGCAAAGAAAGTTCTTGCGTGGAAGGAGAAGTATGGTGATGAAGTTAAAGGAATGACTTCAGTGGGTTGGACTCGTGCAAGACAATTAGCATCAAAAAGAAAGTTAAGCTATGACACTATTGCTAGAATGGCTGCGTTTAATCGCCATAGAAAAAATGCTGAAATTGACCCTAAGTATAAGGACACTCCTTGGAAAGATAGAGGGTATGTTGCTTGGCTCGGCTGGGGAGGCACAAGCGGAATTAACTGGGCGATTAGAAAAGCTGAGAGCATACGAAAAGGAACAGTTAAGGCAAGTGCTGATGTCGCTGACCTCCCGTGGGGTGACCGTAAAGTCAAGGATGATTACGCTACTCAAGGAAGCGATGGAAGCATTAGTAAATCTCCCAAAGCTCCTAAAAGCAAAACTCCTGAGAGCAATCCTAAAGGCGTTGGAAGCGGTGGAAAACTTTCTCCTACGATTATTAAGCAAATAACTAATAAGGTTAATGCTTATAACCAAAAATACCCTAAAAAAAAGATTGGGGTTGGTGCTGCAAAAAGAGTCGTACTACGAGGTATGGGCGCGTACAACACCTCCCACAGTCCTAAAGTTACCTCAGCGGTACAATGGGGACTTGCACGATTAAACGCATTTATGTACTTAGTTAAGAATGGAAAACCTTCTAACCCAAAGTACACACAAGATAATGACTTGCTACCGAGTTGGCATAAAAGAAGTAAAAAGAATGGATAACTTACCATTATTTGATATATCATTAGAGGACATTGCACAAGGAATGTATAAGATTTCTCTTGTAGACAAACCAGCTATTGAAGAAAACTTTATCTACTTTAATGAGGTAAAGAAAATTCAAATGTTTTCTAATGAAGAAAAGAAAGAAGTCGTAGGACCTATTATGATTCCTAATAAGGAGATTCTACGATTTAGTCCAGATATGGGATATTACTATGTAAGATTTACGGAAGAAACTATCCGTGAGATTATGTACAAGTATTCTAAGGAAGGACTATTTAACGCATTTGGTGTTAACCACTCATACGATACTGATGATGTGGTAATGCTTGAAGTTTGGATGAAAGAAAGTGATAATGATAAGTCAAAAGACTATGGTTATGATTTACCAAACGGAACCGTATTCGTTAAGGCAAAGATTGAGTCTGACGAATTATTCACTGCAATCAAAAGTGGAGAGATTAATGGTTTCTCTATTGAGATTAAAGCTGATATTAAACCAACAAATAATAACGAACAAATGAATGAATTTGCTTTCGCCAAAGAACTTGGTAAACTAGAGGCTCAATTTGAGGCAATGGCTAACAAGTACGAGGCACGCATTGAAGCTTTGGAGAACGAAAACAACGTACTCCTTGAAGCATTGACATCTTTTGAGGATAAGTTCGCTGGCGTTGAAGACCTAAAGTCTGCTATCGAAATGATTCAAAAGCACATTGAAAGTATGGGTACATCTGAAGAAAAAGAGATGGCCGAGCATACTGAAGATGAAGAAAAAGTGTACGAGGAATCTGAGGAATCAGCTCCAGAAGTACAGGAAGAAATGACCGAGCAAGTTGCTGAAGAAACAACTGAGGAAATGGCTGAAGAATTTGAGGCTGCAACTCAAGAAGTTGAAGAGCAACTATCTGCTGAAGAAGAAACTAACGAAGCTGAAGTTGAAGAAGCATTTGCTGCTGAACAAAAAGCGGAAGAAGTTGAAGAAACAGTAGAAGATAAGACAGTAGTTTTTAATGGTATTACTCCCGAAAAGGTTAATATGATTAATAACTTCTTTAACCGCAAGTAATTATTGTAAATTAAGTAAAACGAACTTTTTTAAAATTCATATAAAATGAGTATTTCTATTTCAAATTTGCCATACGGTGACAGACGTCCAGACTTGTTCATCGATGCAATGGTAAAATCAGCGGCTGTATTGAACCGCTTCCGTCTTATTGATGGTGTTAAGGCAAAAGTAAACGTGCCTATTTTTGATGCATCTCTTACCTTTGGTAACGACTTGTGTGTTTTTGATTCTCAGTCTACTGCTTCAGTAGGTGAAAAAGAGATGACTGTTGAAACTTACAAGTGGGCTTTCCTAAACTGTAAAGATGCTCTTGAGTCTTCTTACCGTGGCTTGTTGTTGAAGCAAGGTCAGCACAACCCAGAGACTATGGATGCTGAATTCAAAGACTGGGTATTCGACTACTTCGCTAAATTGTCTGCTCAAAAAGCATTGGAATTGGCTGGTACTGAATTGACTACAGAATTCGGTTCTGATGCTGCTGTATTAGACTACGATACTAACGCTACTATCTCTTCTTCTAACGTACTTTCTTTGATGGAAGGTGCTTACGAAACTATGAGTGACGTTATGTTGGCTGCTGTTTACGGTGATGCTGACCGTGATTTCAAACCAGCTTACTTCTTGGGTACTGCTGCTATGCAAGCTTACCAAATCGCTATCGCTGGTTTGTACACTACTACTCCTCAAGGTGTTGTAGAAGGTGGTATTCCTAACTACTACGGTATGGAAGTTGTACATATGGCTTCTTTGCCTGCGAATGAGTTCTTCATCAGCGCACCACAAAACTTGGTGATGTTGACTGACGATTACAACGATGTTCGTGCTATCGATATGAAGTACGAAGCTGAATTGTCTTCTGATAAGATTTGGGGACAGTTCAAGTTAGGCTTCTCTTACTTGAAAGGTGAAGAGATTGTCTACGCTAAGAACTTCGCATAATTAATTGATTAATAACGGAAGGGCTACGGCCCTTCCTTTAATACCTTATAACAAATGGCTTGTACTGTAACTCTTGCTGACATCTCTTACTCTTGTGATGACGTAGCAATTGGTGGTATCATTGAACTTCACATCGCTAACAAAGTTGATGCTGAAGCTGCTTTGACATTAGATTCTGCCAACCGTGCTATCACTGCTGCAACTGCTGTAACTGGTGTTTCGCAAATTTCTTTTAACAACAAAGATGGTTTTTCTGTATTTAGCGAAGTAAAAACTGTAGCTGCCGATGGTATCGTTGCTACTATTCCTACTATTTCTGTAGAGCTTCCTAAAATGACTGCTGACAAAATCACTGCTTTGAACAACATCTCTAAAGGTGGCGCGGAATTGGTTGCCTTTGTAGAAACTGCTGCTGGAACTTACCACGTTGTAGGTTTGGATTACGGACTATACGCTGGTACTGTTGATGCTAATTCTGGAACTGGTCGTGCTGAAAAGAACCGTTTCCAATTGACATTGACTGGTGACGAGCAAGGTCTTGCTTACAGCATTGATGCTGCTGACTTTGCTACTGCAACTGCTTAATAGCAAATCTTGTAAATTAACACAAGGGGTAGGGCTAAAACCCTGCCCCTTTTTATTTTAAAAAAATATGGCTTTCAACTGTTCTATTTTATTAAGCGATATTGATATTAACTGTAGCAAGAGAGTTACGGGTGGTATCAAGAAAGCTATCTTACTATTACAAAAAGACTTGACGATTACTTTTGACCCTTTAGATGAGACACAAGTAACTCAAGTAGATACTCTAAACACCGTAACTTTTGCTCATAATCCAAAAGACGGTACTACAACTTTTACAGAAAATAAAAGCACCACAAGTGGATTGGGTGTTATTACTACTGATATTACCATTCAGTCCCCAGCAATAGACAACAAGGTTAACCAAATAGACCTTATGAGTCGCAGAGAAGACATCTGCTGCATTCTTTTACATAACAACGATACTGTCACTATATCTGGGTGGATGGATGGATTAACAATGAATTATGAAGCTAACAGTGGTACAGGAACTTCTGAAAAGTCTTATGTTAACATCACACTAAACACTCAAAGCGGAATTGCTTCTTTGGTTGTTAACGATAAAACAGTTTTTTCTGACCAAACTATTTTCGAATAATAGATGGGTTACTTATTAAACAATGGAACTGGATATCTTAAAGATGCTGTCCAAACGGTTTCTAATATAAAATCTTATTTAATAAATAAGACTGGATACATTGTAGACAATATTAGAATAGGATACCAGGATTTTGGTACAAGAGTTTTTGATGATGGTGGTATTATCGAATCATATAGTTGTGCTAGTGATTCAATATTAGATTTTCCATCACTAGATTCTGCTAGAGGTTTGTTTGATTTATATTCCCAAAGAGTAGTTGCAAATGGTGGTTCTGCTGAAGCTGAGTCTTGTACAGTAAACAAATTAAGCGATTTATTATAATGAGCAATTTATTTGACTTATCATCTTTAGCAATGATACCTACCGCCTATAAGGATGGTAAGCTGTATAGTGTACGCCCTACGGATGGTAGTGGGGATTTTACCTTTAGTAGGGGTTCAAATCTTGCTGCTACTAGGGTAGCCTCATCGGGCTATATTGAGAAGGGTCGAGAGAATCTCTTGCTGCAATCGAATACATTCGATACTACTTGGACACTAACGAGTGCTTCGGTTACAGGAGGACATTCGGGTTATGATGGTACTAATACTGCGTGGGAGTTGCTTTCAACCGCAGCCTCTTGTAGAGTATCTCAAACTATATCTACCTCAGGAGTACAAACAATGTCTGTTTACGCAAAGGCAGGGAGTGTGAATTGGATGGCTCTATATGTCGTTGCTACTGCACCTCCTTATGTTTATTTTGATTTAGCCAATGGAGTATTGGGGGGTGTTCAAAATAATGTTATTGATGCCTCTATGGAGGATATTGGTGGCGGTTGGTATCGTTGTACCATTGCCTTTGATAAGACTGCAACGGAGGTTCGTATCTTTACAGCAACGGCAAACGGAACACTCACTACAACGAGTGGAGACTCTATCTACATCCAAGACGCACAGCTAGAAAGCGGTCTAGTTAGCACGGATGTAATTACCACAACCACTACAAGCGTATCGGCAGGTATCTTGGAGGATATGCCTCGCCTTGACTATTCGGGTTCGTGTCCTAGTCTCTTACTTGAGCCTCAACGGACTAACCTTGCAGGATATAGTGAGTATATTGGCTCTTCTTGGAATCCTTATGGTAACATTTCCGTTACTGCAAATTCCGCATTATCACCCGAAGGTGTACAAAATGCGACACAAATATCAGCAGCCGCAACAACGACTGCAAGTATAGGTATTCAAGATGGCTTTTCAGTAACTGCTAATAATGACTATACTATTTCTTTCTTTGCTAAAAAAGGAGCATTTAGATACATTCAGTTATTTCACGGAGGAGGTCAAGTAGGCAGCAATGCTCGTACAAACTTTGATATTCAAGAGGGTGTTGTTGCTTACGAAGAGTCGGGTGTTGTTACTGCAAATGTTGAGGACTACGGCAATGGGTGGTACAGATGTACTGCTACGATGGAGGCTTTGTTAACGACCCTTCAAGCATATATTGTAGTCGCACCAAGCGCAGATGCGATAAGAAGTCCAAGTATATCTGTAACAGCAGGAGATAATTACTATATCTACGGAATCCAAATAGAAGCAGGAAGCTACCCTACCTCATATATACCAACATATGGTTCAAGTGTAACGAGGTCTGCTGATTCGGGAGTGCTTACTTCTTTACCCGACTCCCTTGCAGATAACTATACGATATTCTTGGAATTAGAAAGAATGGTTCCTTCAACGATAAATGCGATTGATATGTTTTCTTTTTACGGAAGCGGAAGCAGTAGAATAAGAATACAATCACACAATCCCAATTATTTCCGTGTGAGGTTGTATGCTGCTGATGGTAGCACTTCGGGAAGTCTCTATGACACAAGCGGTGATTTTGCTCAAGGAAACAACTATAAAGCAGCCATTGTATATAGTAATGGAACTTTTAAATGTTTTGCTAATGGTTCTTTGTTTGGTACTGCGGATGTAGTAATAGATATTAGTTCGGCATATTTAAGAACGGAGTGTATATCAAAACAACTTTTAATCTTCCCAACGGCATTAACTGATAGCGAATGTATCGCCTTAACAACTTTATAAGATGAGTATATACGACAAATCAAGTTTGGTACTTATACCAAGCGGAACTAAAACAGGAAAGGTCTACTCGCAGAAGCCTGTTAGTGGTGATGGTGATTTTACTTTTACCCGTTCGTCTGCTGCTACGAGAGTTAATGCAGATGGGTTTATAGAGAAGGAGACAAGTAACCTCTTGTTGCAGAGCAATACCTTTGATACTACTTGGACATTAAGCTCTGCTATATCAGTAAGCGGAGGACAGAGTGGGTATGATGGAAGTAACGATGCTTGGTTATTGGAGAGAAGTGATGCTTCAGCACGATATATTAGACAAAATGTAGCCTCAAGCGGTGTTCATACATTTAGCGTTTACGCTAAACCCGAAAGCGTGAATTGGATGTATATGTATATTTCCGATGGGGTTACTAATTATAACGCTTATTTTGATTTGTCTTCGGGTGCTTTAGGTTCTACAAGTGGCGTTATAGATTCGGCTATTGAATCAGCAGGTAATGGATATTATAGATGTTCTATTTCCGTGAATGCTTCAATAGCAGCAGTTAGACTATATCCTGCCGTTGCAGATGGTAGTATTACAGGCGGTGTATCTCCTGCAGGAATCTACATCCAAGATGCCCAACTTGAGCAGGGACTTGTAGCAAGAGACTACATAGAAACGACTACTACTGCCGTAGAGGGAGGTATTACTGATAATGTACCAAGATTGGACTATACGGATAGTTCGTGTCCTGCTTTGTTGTTAGAGCCACAAAGGACTAATGATTTCCCACATAGTGAATACCTTGATAGTTGGAGTGCTAATAGATTAGATAGAACTGCAAACAATGTAGATAGTCCTGAAGGCGCACAAAATGCTTATAAGATGGCGCAGCAAAGCGGGTTTACAACGGCAGCCAATATCAACTATGCAGGTATAACGGCAGGTACAAAGACATTAAGCATATTTGCTAAAGCAGGAACATTTGACCATATAGCATTATCGTACAATGGAGTAACATATTTTAACCTAACTAACGGAACTATCGGAACAACTGCAAGTGGACACACGGCAGTGATAACCGATATGGGGAATGGTTGGTATAGATGTGCTATTACAAAAACTACAACAGCCGTATATACTGCTGCTTATTATTTTGCACAAAACAATGGGACTCTTACAACAACCGACACGCAGGGGTATATGTATGCTTATGGTGCAATGATTGAAGCAGGAAGCTACGCAACATCCTACATCCCTACCTATGGGAGTAGTGTGACTCGTGTCGATGAATCAAACTCCGTAACAGGTGTGAGTGATTTAATTGGGCAAACGGAAGGCACTTTGTTTTTTGATATAAAAGACACTACAAATTTAAATGGCTATTTAGGTGTTGATAGTGGTTCAAGTGGAACTCGTATTATTATGTATAGTTTGAACGATGGTAAGATTTATACTCAAGTGCGAAATGGGGGGACTATTATATTTTCAGTTGCATCTTCAGTATTAAACGGGAGAGCAAAAGCAGCAGTTTCTTTTAATGGTAGTGAATCTATTTTTTATGTAAACGGAACACAAATAGGAAGTGGAAGTGGAACTACTTATACCAACCTTTCTAAAGTTACATTTAATCACTCATCTCAAGTAGGTGTAGAAATAAATCAAGCCCTTGTATTCAAGACACGACTATCAAACGAAGAATTAGCAGATTTAACAACACTATAATGAAAACATTTAGAAAATACTCTTTCGGCAGCAAGGGTGCTGCGACTACAAAGATTAACGCACTAGGAGTCGATGAGGAAGGAAACCCTAACCACAACCACGCTATCGTACATCTCGGTAACCTCGTAGAGCAAGAAGGTACATACGATGAAGAAGGAAACGAACTCACCGCACCTGTACTATCTTCTACCTACCATATAGATGTATTGTGGGATGGCGAGGCAGACAGCTCTTGGGATGGGCAGCTCGTATGGTGTGCGCCTATGGGTGTGCATACCTTTGGCTCTAGCTCTGCTATTAGAGAATGGACGGAGGCTTGTAGAGCATTGCATCCTGAGTACTTCCCAGAACCAAGTGAGGAGTTATTATAATTAATATATAAAGTTTAATGAAGCGTCTTAAAGCAGGAGCAGTAAATACACTATCCTTTGTAAAGCTATCATCTTTTACAGTGAACAGCTTTAACATTACACTATCCAAGGTAGTGGGTACTGGTTCTTTAACCATAACTAATCTTACGGACTTAAACAACCTTGATTCTTGTAAGGACTTCATTAAGTTAAACATTGACTTATTAAGCAATGATATAGATGGTGGGGAGTATTACCTTACCATCTCTAATCAAGGTAACGATTACACATATCTTGCCGATGTTCAAGATTACCAATATAATACATTAAGTACTGGAATATATTCTAATAGTGTTGTGTTGTCAAACCAAGTTGATTCATCTTCTCCCGACAATTCTTCTCCTTCATTTTATGTGGAAATTTGGGACCCTGAATATGGAACTTTAATCGAGCCTTATCAAGTTAGAACAGATACTTGGACGTGGGTTGCATCAATTTCAAATATTAGCAGTTCTATACAAAAATTAAGAGCCGTTATTGAAGATAGCAGTGGTAATATTATTACAAAAACACAGGCAAAGAGTTCATTAAATCAAATATTTTTTGATATAGAAGATGAAACAATAAACTTTGGTGATGTGTCTCAAGTAAAATATGAGGGTTTAGATGCAGATGATAATGTTTTATACACATCATCTATATACACTGTTTATATACCCCCAAAAGTTGAAATGTATGTAGCCGAGTCTTTAGCAGATGCAAACGATATGCAACTTAACGGCAAAACAACTATAAATCATATTGAAAGTGTTAATACTGAAACATATAATTTATATGTATATGTTGAAGAAAACTATGGGAACCTAACAATAGACTTCCAATCAGTTAATGCGGGTACAGATAGTTCTTTATATCTTGTTTTTGGATTTAATCCACCTTCATTTAGCGGTTCCAATCAAGTTATGACTGAGGTTGCAACAAATGTAAGGCCCTCTTTAGCAACGGAAACAGCAAGCGTAACTACTTATTTCTTATCTAGCTTTGAATGGAGTGATGGAACTACAACTCCTATTCAAGCAGGATTTTATTCAGCAAACTATAGCTCGGGTGCTAACACAATAGTATCAACACCTTACGAGGAAGATACAATCACAATAGATGGTGATACATTTACCTTAAAAGGATATAGCCCTATAGTGTTTAACAATGCAGGAATCGTAACAAACGACCCAACATTATTGAGAATTACTGTTGGTGATGGTAATTACAATTATGATTTATTGAATAGAACTGCTATTATAAAAGTTCAACAAGGATATACAGATGGTGCTATATTAGAAGAAACTATTACATCTAACTTCTCAATAATTGGTAGTCCTGCTGGAAGTTCTTTTGATTATAATATGTATATAACGCAATTAGATACTAATAAGACACCAGACTTTACTAAAGTTTGGACAAAATCAAAAGATGGTAATTGGTACAATATAAATAACTCATCTTCTGATGCCCCTCACTTTAGATTTGACCACTAAATTGTAAATTATATCATATGGGTTTACTATCAAACATAACAGATTTCTTTGCTTCTAATACCTTTGTACAAGCTACAGAGAATAGCATTCCAACCAACGAGTTAGAAAATTCTATTGAAGACCTTAATGGTAGATATAAGCTTGGTCATACAACACTAGGCGATTATATTAAGTTTGGTGTTAATGACGATTTTCCAGTAATTCTTGAAAAGATGCTACGCCAATCTCCAGTACATAGTGGTATCTTAACTAAGAAAGCAAAGATGGTAGTAGGTAATGACATTGCTTATAGCGATGAATTCCTTACTACTAATAAATCTAAGGCAGAATTAAAAGCATTTCTAAACCATTGTGGTGGTAATAACCAGGGAATGTATGAAGTTCTTACACACGCTGCATTCCAATATGAACACAAAGGTGCTTTAGCTTTATATGTTCGTTGGAACAAAGAGCGCACTAAGATTGTAGAACTAAAGTCTGTAGACCCAAAAGGAGTTCGTGTAGGCGAACCAAATGCTAAAGGTGAGGTCACACATTACATTGTAAGAAGAAGCTTTGGCTATGGAGCTAATTCTGTACAGCACAACGAGCCTAAAAAAATTAAGGCTTTTAATAAGTTTGATAAGTCAGCTACAGAAGCACTTTTATATGTAGCGAATCCTTACTCTGGAAACCCATATTATGGTGTTCCAAATTACATTTCTGCTTTTCATTATATTGCTTCAGACTTTTCATTTGGTAAACACATTAAGAGTAGTGCAGAAAACGGATTTGCTCCTAAAGTATTAGCTACTTTTATTGGCAGAAATATGTCTGCTGAACAAAAGCGTGAAGAATACAATAAGTTTAAAGAATCTTTTACAGGGCCAGAAGCTGATAACTTTGTAGTTTCTTGGGTAAAGAAGGATGAGGATGCACCAAAGTTTACGCCACTAGATATTGCAAACTTAGATAAAACTGTAGACGTATTATCAAGACTTAACGATGCTAAAATTCTTACTGCTCACAACGTAACTTCTCCTACTCTATTTGGTGTTATGGTTAGCGGTAAGCTTGGCGGTACAGGAAACGAGCTTGTTACAGCATACCAAATTTTTAGAGCTACTGAAACACTTCCTAATAGAGAAATCCTTTTAGATTCTGTAAATAGAATTCTTGCTACAGTAGGATATGATAAGATGGAATTATCTGTAGTTGAAGAAGATATTAACCTGGAAAGCATTAAAGGTGCTAACACAACAGATATAACAAATGGTTGATGTAATCTTTATTGACGATAACTACCTATACCAAAACTTTCCTTTGCCAAAGCGTATGGACAGAGGTGCGTTATTGGCATTGATTCAACTTGAACAGTACACATCTATTCAAGACTTATTAGGCACTTGCCTATATGAAGATATTGAAGCAAAAGTTGTTGCTCAAACACTATCTGCTACAGAGGAAGGATTGTTTAAATTAGTTAAGTATTCTTTAGCTATGTATTCCTCTAAAGCAGCGATTAGTATTCTACGCACAGAAACTGCTAGAACAAAAAATGAGGAAGGTAAGCAAGACCAATATATTCTTGATACCATCTCTTCTACAATCGAAAGCAAGCTTGGGTATATCAACAAACGAATTACAAATTACATCCTTGATAATCAAGAGATTAAAGATATCGCAGTTGCAGACGGTTGTGACAATGATTTATTTGACGAAGAAGATACCTACCAAGGCAGTGTATTCTATCCGAAAGATGGCATTACGGATACCTCTTGTGAAGACGGAGGAGTAACATACAATCTATAATGCAGGACAAGAAGCTTATAAATGTTGGGGGAGCTACAGCCAAGAAGAGCGGTGTATACTCTTTGGAGTTTCACGAAGACTCTCATTACGCTCATATCAAAAGAGCAAATAATGACGGCACTGCTACTTACTTTCCTTTTAATGCTGCTGGTCCTACGGCTTCTAATCGTTTTGAAAACTATTCCGATAGTGGTAACACAACTTACACAGCACTACTAAACACAGATACTACTGTTATTTTTGATGGTAATGGTAATTTTGAGGACAAGAGGTTCTCACCAGAGTGGTTAAGCCACGACTTATACGATACTACCACAGGTACTATTACATTAACTGACGTGCCTATCGGTACATTGGTACACGTTACTTATGATATACAACTAATTCCTTCTTCTTCTAATGAGGAGGTAGATATCTTTTTTTATTTTAATGCATTTGGTGGTTATAAGATATACTCTTTTGATGCTGATATGAACACGCAAAGCACTATCCACCACTACACATCAAGCACTACATTCTTTGTAATTAGCGAGGATGTACAGACCAATGGTGTGAAGCTACAGATTAATGCAGGATGTAACACAGAGATTGTACCTCGCTTCATTAATATTGCTTTGCTATAATGTGGTTAAGGTTTAAAAAAGAATTTGTTAGTTCACTAAAATCACTTCGTAATATATGGAAGTATAGTGACAGTCAACCTACAGAGATTACTCTTGCGGCTGCACTTATGTTCCTTGCTCCAATAGCTACATACCTTGAGATATGCTTTATGCCTTTCTTTGAGGTATTCTTATTTACGGGTGGATTGTACCAGATTACTTGTGTAGCAAGAGGCCGATTAGACTGTCGTGTGCGTGCAGCATTTATCACTTTTAGCTTGTATTTCACAAGCCTCATAATGTACATTATGAATATAGGACTACCAACACCTTCACACTATGGATGGGTTTTACTTGTTCTATCATCATTTAGCAGTTTAAAAAGATTGAAGTTAGAGCAACTACACCGCAATGGATAATATAACACAAATAATAATCACTTTAGCTACCGTATTAGGCTCTGCTGGTATATGGAAGTTCTTTGAGGCAAGGCTAAAAGTAAAGTCCGAGGAGAAGAAGACGGAGTTAGAGAACAATGATGGCGTTCAGTATCGTGATGATTTGAAGGCTCGTGTTATGCGTTTAGAGGACTTGCTTGTAGAGAGCAATGAAAAGGTATTGGCTCTTACTGCTGAAGTACACGCTCTTCGTACAGAGGTATTGTTCTTGACAAAAGAGAACGAAAGGCTACGCAATATTAAATAAAAAAGGGAGGCTATTTGCCTCCCCTATTATTACAAGTACTTAAACAAGTACATTCTACTGGTGCAAATTCGCACCACCTTACTTTACTTTGGCTCTCTTGTCCACGCTTCTTACTGCGAAGTAACCGCCTATCACCGTTAAGCTTACTAGCTCCCATAACCCTATCCATCTTTCACTAACACTACTAACACCAAAACCTTCAAAGAAAGTCATTAGTATTAGGAATATCATTACTGCTGCAAGGGTTAATGGTCTTACATTCTTGGATAACCAAGAATCAGAACCCATATCAGCTCCCCATCTCTTGCTTATCTCCTGTTCTATTGCTGCACGAGCAGCTTCTTTTTCCGCAGGGTTCTGAACAAACTGGTCTACTACATTGGCAACTGCACCTACAACTTCTGTTACTGCTTTGCCCTTTAATCGTCCTAATAAGTTTCCCATAATTAACTCCCACAAGCCTCGCATTCTGGATTGTCAATGCTACAGGCGTTTTCATTCTTTTCGCTATTTGCTAACTCATCTACGAAATCAGCAAAGCTATCACTTAAATCAAAATCATTTTTCATATCTTATACATTTTTTGGATTAATTAAAAAATCATATTCTTTTTGTACATCAAATGATGGACAAGCTTTATTGGCAAATTCATTGTGTCCGTGTAATGTAGCGCCAGGATACATTTCCATAAGGGCATCTAGTAAATTAGCAAGAGCCATTAATTGCTCTGCATTTCTAGTGTCTTTTGGAGTTTTTCCATCAGTCTCTACACCACCGATATAGCAAACGCCTACACTATTACTGTTTTGCCCTTTAGTATGCGCTCCGCTTCTATTTATTGGTCTACCTTCTTCTATCTGTCCATCTATAGAAACAATATAATGGTAACCAATGTCGGACCAGCCTCTGCCGTCAACGTGCCATTTTCTTATAGTATCTACACTGATGTCTTGGCCTTCTCTTGTGGCACTACAGTGCAAGATAATTTTATTTATTTTGCGAGATGATTTTTTTAGGTTCATATTATTTTACTTTTTTAATCTCCGATGTCCAAGATGTATAGCAAACTCCTAAGCGTTGTGAAGTATCTGGGTACTCATCAATCATTGTAGAATCACTCATACATCTTTCTATAAATTCGGGTCTAGTCTCCTTCAGATTCGGAACTGGTATCGGCATTGTCTTTAGTATTAGAATTAGAAAAAATAGGCTCGTCCCAATAAAGGAAGAGCCAGTCACTATTAGAATTTACATTTTTCATAATCTATTCGTTAACCAAATGACGATAAGAAAGCTCTGCTATAAAAGCCGTATAAATAGCGTATAATGGACTTACTCCCATCGCAGCATATAAGATGAGGCTGCACCAAAAAGAAAGGCACAGAACGCAGTTAAATGGCTTGAAAGGCAATAAGTTTTCCATTACCCATCCATAAGGTTCAAATATAAATAGGAATGCAAACATCAAACCTACTGAGGACACCAATATCCAATCGTTATAAATTTCTATCATAATTATAATTGTTGACTTAAATAACTATCCTTCACATATCTTTGCAGGCGTGTAAACTTTTCTCCATCTTCTATACACACCACATAACCTTTTATGTTATGTCCATAAATATCACTGTGATTTAGACTAACTATCTTGTTAGTCATAGTACTATATATAATACTTATTATTAAATTAGCAGCACTTTTGCCACCTTGATAGTAATATAAAAACTTTTCACAAGTACGCATAACAGCAGAATCTATCAGAGATTGTTTTAGCTCTTCATTGCCATCTGTAACAAACGCAGAACCAGCAATCTCTATAGAACGCTGAAGTATAAACTCACCAAGAGGTTCTGTTATTCTACCTTGTTTTGCAGATAGTATCGCTTCACGCTCTATAGCTACCTTATCGTATCTCGTATTCTTCTTCAACCTTGTTGAGTATCTGTATTATTGTAGGTAGATGGTCAGACAGCTCTTGAGGATTTACGCCAAGCTCATATCCCAATCCAACCAATGTGACTGGGACACGCTCAAGCACCATTCTGTCGATGACATTGTATATGTCAAGAATGAAATCCGCTTCATCGTTAGTTAATTCTTCGTAGTATTGGTCAAGTGACATATCAATATGATGAGCGTAGCCTATCAGCCTTATCGGGGTCTAGTTCGGCTATTAGTTCAATGTATTCTTTTTCTTTCTTGTAGGCTTCTTGAATCTCTTCAACAGTAGAATCTGTTCCTATTTTAGTGAAGAGTTTTGCCATTTCGTACAGATATAAATCAATCCTGTTCTTAATTAATTTACAAGTCTGATAGTTTCTTTGATTAATCATTATCTACAGTTTTAAAGTCGGAGCATCTGAGTGTAACCAGGAACGTATCTTTTGGTAAATCTTTGTCAATCTTGATGTTAAGCCTTTTGTAATACTTATTACCATCGTCCTTAATGATACCTTGAGAAACGAGAGTATCAGAGAGAAATTTTGAAACAAGAATAATATTGTCAACATCGTGACGAGAATGATACCTAATATGAATTTCATAGGAAGAGCAAGTAAACGCATCATACTTTTCAAGCTCTTCTTTACAGACTTTTGAATACTCATCTTTTTGTTTTTTTCTAATAGCCCAATGCTTACCAGCATAATACTGATTAAGGCTTGGTGGCTTTGGTAAGTTTAATTCTATATCATTTACCATATTGCGTAAGGTCTATAGTTGCTTTATATCCGTAACGAGCAACAAGCAGTTCGTGTAATGGAGGTATCCATCCTTTGGCATTGTCATCTCCTGTAGCACCATTGCCCACAACCTTGTAGTTAGAGAGTTGTAAGTGTTGCAAGAATTGTACCCTATCAAACACAAAGGCAATGTCCTTGTCTCCTGTCTTCAGAATGTAAAAGTAGAAGTCAGCCTTAGACTTTAAGATGCCAGAAGGTCCACCAGTATTAGTGTTTTCAAACTCAATGTATAGGTTAGGTTGCTCTGGAGTACCACGTCTTGCCGCCCACATATACGCCTTTGAATCGTACTTAACCTCAATGGTTACTGTGCGACCAGCTTTATTGGCCTTGACATCCCAATCGTAAAACAATTCTTTTGGAGCCTCTTCAACCTCATACCCTTTGTCCTTTAGGTACTTCATTACAATATCTTGGCCGTAGTCTCCAGATATACTTGCTGTTACGAAGGTGTTTCTTTTAGCCATTCTTCATTCTTAGTGCTACCTTCAATAGTATCAAGTAACCGATTAAATCCTGGACGGTATCTTCCGTCTCATCTGTAATACCACGCATCTTTATGCGCATCAGCTTATCATCAATGCGACAGCATAAGTTATCTACCGCATTACCGCTTGCAAAAATATTTGCTGGGTTAAGAGCAGAATCGCCATAAGCTTCATTTTTTAAAATCAAAAGTTTTGTTACGGCTTCTGACTCCTCTACAATTAAATCTCTTGTATTCATAGTACTAATATAACTAGTAATCAAGTAAATCCACGTCTACCTTATATACCTTACTGACACCATTGCCTTCAATTACTATTCTTCCAGAGGAAGGATTAAAGAATATGTAGTTTTCTGTACAACCAGTATAGTCAGACACATCAAACTTGTAATACTTACCATTGATGGATATGTTACCATCTTTCTCTACCACAATGTTGAGCGCATCACTTACATTGAAACGAAGATAAGCCCTCACTAAATTAGCGAAGGCTACCTTCCTATCAAGAATTAGGCTGTGGATATGCGTATTGTTTTTCTCCTCTGCTGTTGAGTTCATAGTATCTGTTTTTCATTTTATCATAATACAAAGTCACACTACCTAACTTACCTACAATTTTAGGTTTAGCCTTAACAACTGTAATCTCTACTTGATTAGGCTCGTAAGGTATGCCATTAGCATCTTCCAATCCATAGGGGCAACGCCATACATTAATAACCATCATACCTTTGCGACTCCACTGCATACCTCCTGCGATATCATTCATCGTTGGTTTGTCTACATACGGAACACCATTCTTGTACTTCGCTTGTTGGTGCTTAGTGTGTACCGTTACAATTGTGTGATAGTCCTTTTCTGCTGAGTGCTTGCGAATCTTTGTAAGTACTTGACCAATAGCAATATCATCACGCACACCACTACTAACATCTGTCTTAATCTCAGTGAATGGGTCAATCATACACCCATCAATTGTGATAAAGTTGTCGGACTCAATCTGCTCTACAGCAGTATAGAAACCCTCCACTGTTAGGTCTTGTAATCCACTATCAATGATATAGAAGTGTTCATTGATAAAGCTTATAGCTTTTTCTGTCTCCTCATCTGTAGCAGTAAGATGGTCATTGATTAGGAATGGCTTACGCAAGTATACCCAAAGAAGTTCAGCAAACACCTCTGTAGGAGAACCAGTCTCTGGCGAGTATAATGCCCACTTCCAACCACTATATTCTGATAGGTTCATCATAAGTTCAAATCCAAACTGAGACTTACCTTGATGCGCACCAGCATAAATATATGTAGTGGAACCCTTCTTAACTGAGTATTTATCAAAGAGAGAATCAAACCCCGTCCAAGCTCCTTTCTTAACTCCTTCATTTCTAAGTGTAGATAGAGAATCTCTCACATCCTCTACCTTATAAATAATGTTTCTCATTGCTCGTTTAATTTATTTACCAAATTCTTTCTCGTAATCTTCTTCTTTATGCGCAAAGGATTTACTTATCTCTTTGCGGTAGAACTCTTCTGATATATGAAAATCATAAACACTCTTTCCAGTGAGTCCGTTAAACGCCATCATCTTAGCAATCATCTCTGGATTTCTATTAATAGCGTTAATATCTTTAGCCCTTGTCACGAACTGAAAGGGTCTATCTTTTGTGCCTAAATACATATTAACGTATCCGTTACCACGCTTCTTCTTCCAGGCGAGGCGTACACCAATGTCAAATATAGTTTGTCCTTGTTTCAACTGTTCTGCTTTTTCTTCTTCTGACATATTACATTCTTATTAATCTCAGTCTCCTCTGGTACTTGCGTATCAGTAGTGCGGAGTTAGTTAGTTGGTTCTGTATCTCCTCTGTCCATCCGAATCTACTAGCCTGTATGGATAAGTTGATGTTATCCATCATAAGCATCTCTAAGTATGCTTGTGTGGTTTTTATATGCCGCTTCTTGCGAAGGTACGACTTAATCATTCTCAATACCATAAGTCTCTTTGTCTCTATTACACAAGTCTATAATGCTTGGCGTGTTACAATTACATTCTTTCATCTCTCTTTGGTGTTAAAGGTTTACCCATTTATATCCAAAACACAATCTCATCATAGTACGATGAAACCAATTTGGCTTATAAATTAAATTAAATTGAACATAATAGTCTTTTCCTAA
>Ga0213867_1000239_pt1 | contig 25349 bp, 48 predicted proteins | sample PICome_12_FD_160120 | JGI IMG/M metagenome (GOLD analysis project Ga0213867, IMG submission 160120) | Coastal seawater microbial communities near Pivers Island, North Carolina, United States - PICO540 | ecosystem: Environmental > Aquatic > Marine > Coastal | place: USA: North Carolina... | reverse complement strand
TCTAACTGGCTGTGCATCAATTTTTAGTCTTGCTCCCTTTGGCCATCTTGATGAGCCTAAAGCTTCACCATATACAGTCATGTCTGTACCATCATCTTTAGTGATGTAAACAGTAACTTGACCATCTTCTTTCTCAAATGCTTTTTTAAATGAGCATTCAAATGTTTCGTGTTCCATGTTTGTTCTCCTATTTATTTGTTTTATTATTTTTCCAAATTTTTGCATTGGTTATTATAACCTATTTAAAGGCTTCTTGCCAAACCTTTTTTGCATATATTCTAGATGGCTCATTATCTGATTTACCCCATCTAAAGTTATCCATAGTTAATGGAAACATTTTAACTATGTCCTCTTTTGTTTTAGCAATATCCAAGATATGTTCTATATGTTTCATAGCTTGTATAATGGTCTCTAAATGACCCTCTCTGCCCTCCATATCCACGCTGTAAACGTCTTTGTAAGAACAATACAGCAATGCTGTCGGTTTATTAAAAAGGTCTTTGTACAGAGCTTGTTGACGCAAATCAGCGTCTTTTGGGTACCATCTGCTATCAATAGCACCAGATTTTAGTCTTTTTATGTAAGCAGTAGCTTTAGTATCTATGATTACATCATCAAATTCAAAGTCAGTAACACCTTTAACATCAAATTTTAAACCATATTTTTCGCCAGGCGACACAATTTCTTTTTGATAAGAAATAATTTTGCCAAACTGAGGTAGTTCTTTAACAAACTGATTAGCAATTATACCAGACCAAAGGCATTCGTCATCTGACTCATCACCTTTTAATTCTATGTATTTAGTTTTTGCAATATCTATGATAACTTCTTCATCAGTGATTTGGTTTTGCAAAGCGTGTTCTGCTGTAGCTTCAGCAGTACTGCCCATTATCATTCTTGCGTTAGCTTCAGAACTAAAATCATACAAGTTATTAATTATCCAATAAGGTGGAGAATCAATAAAGCTATTAGTTTTAGAAGCACTATGTCTATATTCAATGTTCATTTTTATCCTATGGTTAGTTATATTCAAAAGTATTGTAGTTCATCTTATAATGTATCTTTAGATATATTAAAAGGTAAAAGAACTGTTAATAATAGCAGAGAATACAAGATATATAATCTATGTATTTTACTATCCTGGCTATTGCACCCTACACAAGTGTATGGGTGTAAGAGCATTATTGCTCGTTTGCATAATTGTAAACCAAATAGAGTTTATAGATTATATAATTTGTATAATAAAAACGAAAAATTTAAATCTTTCGTTGATAAAGCTTTAGAAAATTATAAAATAAATTATGCGTCAAATTGAAAAACCAGAGCTTATTTCTACTATTTTAGACAAGCGTAAAGTATGGTTAAACATACGTGAATCTCGTTTAATGTATATGTTTCATCGTAAACTTATATCTATAGAAGAATATGAAGCTGGTTCTCGTTATCGTCTTATGTGTGAACTTCAAGGTGGTGGTACTGGAAATGTTTTAAAAGAACGTATTGATGGAACTAATACAGATTTTATTACATCATCTCTTGGAGCTGCACTTGCAGTCAAAGATGTAGATGATGAAATAGGAAAACGTCTTTCTGTAATTATGAAGTTGTTTTGTCATTTTAATTTTGGTATCATTGAGATAGCACATATGTTAAGTATGTCAGAACGCAGAGCATCTAACCAAGTACATGAAGGGCTATCTAGTTTAGCAATATATTATGGCTATAAAAAAGTGCACAATACTATCAGAGGACAAGGTACAAAGAATCAAAGACAAAGAATACCTAAAGTGGGTAGCATCTAATCCTTGTATACTTTGCCAGGACACAAGATGTCAAGCTCATCATATAACTTTTGCTATGCCTAGAGGTTTTTCACAGAAAGTTGGAGATCAATTTACTGTACCTCTTTGTTATCCTCATCATCATTTATTACATACTAATGGTATGAGTGAAAAAGATTTTTGGATTAAATTAGATATAGATGCTGTCGATATATGCTCTAAATTTTATAGTCATTACCACGATATGTGGAAAAATAAGAACTTTTTTTATGACGATTCTATGCTTTGGCGTACAGTTTATGATAAACTTGTACCTAAAATACAGAATAACATTGATTTTTTACTGCAACCCAAATAATTAATATAGATATCCTCACTAGAAGTACGCACATATGAATAAAATATTAAAATTTCCCAAAAAATCTAAAAAGAATTATTCTGAAACATTTTTAGATAATGTTAAACCAGAAGCTATTGGCGATTTTATTAAACGTCAAAATCCTGATATGTGTATTAGAGCTGCAGACGCAATGGCTTTAGCTATTATTTACAGTACATATCTTCAATTAGTTTTTGATGAAGAAGGTCACAATGTTCCAGATAACATTATGGACGCTTTAGAAGAAAACGATAGATCAACTTTTATATGGGCTGCTGATGGTAAAGAAACGCTTCACTAAAAAAAAAGTTACTTTTTCTAAAGATTCTCATACATTACCTTATGACAAATACAGAGTTGAGTGGGTTGACTGTGTAAGTGATTCAGGTTGGGCTGAGCACAAAGAATTTACTAACATGAAACTAGCACATCCAGTAAACGAAGGATGGCTATTTTCTAAAGACAAACATTCTATTAAATTGTTTGCAGCATATATTGAAGAAGATGGATCTTATACTTATGGAGATCGTACTAATATTCCTACATCTTGGATTGTAAAGATGACTAAAATCTAACCTACTCCTCCTTGGGCCTTTATCTAGTATAGGTACACTTACAGAATCTTAAACTAGAAATACCATTGTAAGTTTACAAGTCCGAATAAGCAGGTTAAATTTATAAATAGCTTTTTTTTCATATTATGTCCTGGAATAAACTTAGCTTAACATCTCCATGCATGACATAATTTTAGTTAAGTACTATTTAACAAGCTACCCAGTCTCCCAGGTAGCTCTATCTACTACAGAATCATTCCCTCAATGCTATATGACTTCTGATCATGGGTCTTATAGTAGAATTCTTAAATACCTTTTGTAGAATACATATCATTAATATTATCAGAATCTTTTTGAGCTTCTGTTTTTAATGGGTCTGTATATACTTCTTCTACTTTAATTGCAGAGTGTTCTATTATACGTTTTCTAGTAGCTGTTATCTCAGCTTTAACATGGTCTTTAGCGTGTTCTAATACCTGAATTAACTTTGGAAAGTTAGTTGGGTATATACCATATATACTTAGATCGTTAATTGCTGTTGCTACTCTTTGTAGTCCTCTTTGACGTTTTTCTAGTCTCAGAATCTCGCTGTCTGGCATTATCATTTTCTTCCATCTCCTTTATTGTACGTTTTAATTTATCTATTTCTAATTGCTTTCCAGCAAGTAACATTTTAAGTGCTCTTTCATCCATGGTCTCTTACCTCCGTTAAGTGTGTGTCTAATTGTTGAGACAATTCTTCATATTCTACAATCCATTCTTGTAAAATCAAGGAATGTTTATCATGTAAAAAACCACATTCAATAGCATTACTTAGAACTGCAACTGATTCTTTAGCATCAGATAATTGTTCTACCATTTTATCTATTTCATATTTTTTAGACTTATTTTTAGATATAACTTCTAGATGTTCATCTTTAAGTTCTGTCATTTTTGATCTCCTCTACAGCAGCTCTTGCTGCATTTAATTTATCAGTCATTAATTTATCTAAATTACTTTTTATAGAATCATATTTTAATTGAGTTAACTGATGTTCTTCTTTTTCTAAATCTAAATCTTTACGAAGTTTTAATACTTCATCAATTTGTAGTTTAAGTTTTACTCTTAAATCTTCTACTAATTGGTTACATTCTTTTAACATAGTATCTAATTTTATTTCTTTATCGTCACGTAGTTTCATTTTCCTCCTTTTGTATAACACATATTGTACCATGTAATAAGGATCCTGGCAATGCCATATGACCTGTTTTATCTTGCCATGTTTTCCAAGCTATTGTAGCTTCTACATTTGGTTCTGAATCTTTCATAAGAAATTCTTCATCAAAATATATATCTACATACCCATCTTTTCTATTAGAATATTTAGGGTAATAAGCTTTAGACATTTCAATCATGTCACAACCTATATGTTTATACATTTGTTCAAATGTAGGTTTTGTTTTATTATTTACTGTTTCAACAGTACCATCTGATTTTATTATGTGTAATAAATACATTTATTCCTCATCTATTGTTAATGTATAATTAATATTGTCTATTTTAAAAGATATATCTGCAGAAGAAGGTTCTGTTACACTCATTCCAGCACCTTGAATATCTGCTTCTAAAGTATTTTCTAAAAAGTTTTTAATTGCATTACGTAATTCAAACATTTCTTTCATTTTATCCATTATTCTTACTCATAAGGTTCAAAGGTAACTTCTATTTTACAAGTTTTACCTTCATGTTTATGCCAAACATCATCTAAATTATCTATTAAAGATATAAAATCTTTACTTTGAATACATTCATCTGATGTAAGCATTTGTTTTACTGATGTGTCTTTACTTCTTTTTTGATTTTTCCAAGTATAATCCATGGAAAATATTTTATATTTATCTATATGCATTAGTTTATCCATTTGGTTAATTGTTTGCTTACTAATTCTACGTATCTAAACCACTCTAATATAAAGTTACGTTTTTTACCTGCACGTTCTTTAGTGACTTGTTTGATAGCTTTATTAGTTGCTTTGTCGAGTAACTCTGTTTGTTCTTTAAGATTCATCTGCATATACCTCATCATCTTCTTTGTTGTATTTAATTTCTGCAATAACTTTTGTACTGCCTACTTGTGAATAATCTTTTACATAAGAACATACACAGTCTTTACCATCTTCGGTTGACAAATCCATTTTAGAATTTTCAATCCAAATATCAGTAGCTTTGTCTCTATCTTCAGCAAGTACTTGCCATTTAGTTACATAAGTTACTTCATATTCCATTTCGTATACTTTTTTACCTACATCTTGTTCGAAGTAGTATAATGATTGATCTACCATAATTATCTTTCTATTGGGTTAATGCCCAGTTACAAAGTACCGGGCATTTACCATGTTTATTATTATTTAGTAATTGATAAGAACTCTGGTTTAGGAATAGTATTAGTATTAATCTTTTCCTTACCCATTTCTTGATCGAGCACACCCCATACAGTAGACAGAGATTGACCTGCGTTAAGCAAGTTTTTACAATACTCTTTAGACATATCTAACATTTGTATTGCTTTACCTCTTGGGCCTGAATAATAGTCACGTTCTGTTTCTTCATGACATAACTTTTTAAGCAGCCTATCTAACTCATCAGGTTCTTTAATCAACGATCTTTCTATATCGTTTTTCCATTTTCTAACTTTTTTCCATTGATCAAGTTTATCTTCTAACACATTGATTGCATTATCTAATTTACCTTTTTTCTCAAGTAAAATAGAATCCATTTCGTTTGCAAACTTTTTGTGATCGTTATATAAAGCTCTAATATCTTCGTGCAATTTATTAATTTTAAGTTTATTTTTAAATGCTTCGAAGTTATCTTCTGCTTCTTTATCAATGGTATCTTGCATTTCAGTTTTTAAAACATTTTTTCTATCGTCATATTTTGTTTCAATAAAATGATCAAGATAGTCTTTCTCATCTTGTCGTATAGGTGTTTTACTACTACTCATTGACTGCACTCCTTTGTTCAGTTGATTTACTTACAGTTTCTAATTTATCTGCAATTTCTTTAGCGTCTATTGACTTGTCCATTCTTTGACAAACTCTAATAAACAACGATGTTGCAGTAGTTTTCTTACCCATAGGGTCTAACATTTTTAATGATTCTGTTTTTGTAACAGTCTCATGACATAGTCCTATAAGTTCTGCATAGTATGTAAGCATTGGTTGATACTTATCTGCTACTCTAGATTTAACTGGCAGTTTTGTCTGCATTTTTATCCTCCTTTATTTTTATTTCGATTGGCATTTCTAATTTGTCAGGCATATTTTGTTCAACAGCCTTACATATTCCTATCGCCATTCTTAATGGGAATGTTATTGATTTTACTATTACTTCACCTATTTTTTCTATACGCTTCATGTTTTTCCTTTAGTTTAGTTAATCGTATGTATTTACTTTTTGTCTGATAATATTCATTATCAAATTCTTGACTTCCAGGAATTGGATCGACATCTTCGATGAGCCAATTCCAAGCTTTCCTGATGGCTAAACCACCAACAGTATAAGTAACAAATCTAACAACAGAAATAATTCCATTCATTAATCTCCTCTCATTTGGTTTAATAGTATTTTATATTTAGGATTAGTTTGTCTAGTTAAGTAGTTATGTTTACCTACATTATCTATTTTTTCCCAAGCTCTTGTTATCTGAGATATACGTAATGGGTATGGACTATCATCTTCAAAAGGATCTATAGTTTTCATCCACTCATCAAATATTGCTTCTGGTTTTGTTACAGCAAACAAATTTAAATCCCAACGTTTTTGATTACATATATCTACAAGATGATCACCAGGTAATCTGTTAATACATCTTTCATATTTTTGTATTTGTTGAAATGTTACTTCTATACATTGTGCTATATTTCTTTGTGTATAACCATTCCACACTCTATGTAATGTCAATATTTTAGCAATATTAGCATTTATATTACTTTTGTGTGGTGTACGTTTACATTTACCCATTGTTACCTCCATATATTTTATTTAATACCAACAGCTCACGCTTGTCGGAGCCTGATGGTATGGTTACTACTCTTATTGATGGTTTCTTATCTCTGTATATTTTAACTATCTGTATATATCCTGTTTTTGGATATAATATTGGTAGGTGGATTACTTTAAGAAAGTATTTTTTCCACCACAGTATGTTCTCTTTTCTTATTGAACCTGTAAAGTCTTGGTTATACAGCAGCTTTACTGCTCTGCTTAGATTTATTGGATTTTCTCTGAACTTGTTTTCTAGTATTACTCTGAACATAATTAACCTCTTTATTGTTAGTAAATCCACTTATCCATAGCATATGTTCTGCCCATGCTTTAGCTGTCCAATGTTTAGGTGTTTTTTTCATGCTTTCCTCACTCTCATTACTCTATATTTGTTATCCCAACAGGCATCTTCTTTGCCCATCATTTGCATAGCAAATTTCTTTTCTACATTTCTGTGATTACGCCAATAGCCATCTGTCTGATTAACCTCATCAGGTGTCATAACTATTCTTTTAGTTCTAACAAATCTACCTGTCTGGGTGTTATAATCTTCGTGTCTATTAACATAATCAACTTTATATACTATTAAGTTTTTACTCATTGTCCTCCTTTGGTATTGGTATATTGCCTAGTTTTTGAGCCATTAACATTATAGCTATCTTACACTCGCTAGATGTTAATAAATCATACATAGCTAAATCGTATAATTTTTTACATTCCCAATCTGTAAAGTCATACTCTATAGACTCCATTAATTTATATCTTAATTGCATTTCTTTAGCTTCTTCAGAGTCCATAGGGTCTCTCATTATTGGTTTATCACTCATATACTCTCCTATATTAATTATTAGGGGTAACCCCTCATTACGAGGGGGTGTACCCAATTATCTACTTCTTAGCTAAGATTTCATTCATCTTGCTATCTAAAGCTTCAATCTTGTTATGTAAACTTTTAACAAGATCATACTGTGCTTTAGGCATATACTTGTGAGGATTAGCTTTAACGTAAGCTATTCTGTCCTCAACTGATTTAGATTCAGTATATGGTACAAACGATTGTTGTTCAGTTGTCATAATTAACTCCTATTGTTGACAATTATTATTATTACTCGTTGTAATAATAATTGGTTTATTTAATATTCTATTCATTTCTTTATCTCTCTCGATTAGAACAGAATTTTCTGGAAAAGGGAACTCATACTGTATAAGCTGATAATTACTATGCTTATCTGTATCTCCCTCTATTCTTTGCATAACTTCGTATGTTATCATATCTCCTCGTTGATTCGTGGTAGAGCTCTTAGTAAACAAACCATACCTGTTATTGTTAATAAAATGCCAGTCCAAAAGTCTAGATGTATCATTAAGATTACACCTAAAAAGGACATAACAAAGCTACTTAATATAGCTAGTAGTCCTATCCATATGTGAAATGTCATATTATTTCTGGGCTTCCTTGAAAGTATTGTATAGATTGTATGCTACTACACCACTTATCACTTGACCCATTATCATTATAGCTAACCATATACATAGTAAGCTTATCATTATAGTACTTAACATATCTTATCTCCTTTATTGGTTAATATACCTACACACACACATCTAATAATGTATGGATATAGGTACTTTATACGTTGCTATCAATTACACTAGCAATCAAGATGTCTAGTAATATCAATAGGTTAAATCATTATCGGTAATCAATTAATCAATCGACAAGCGAGAGTTAACTGACTACCAATATATAATATAAACAACAGCGATTTATTGTTGCTACTAGCAACAGCAATAAATCGACAACAACAAATAAAAGACAGCGAACAACAGTGAGCTGACAATTGTAAACAACAAAGAAAAACCAGGGGTTTTACAATCACCCCTAAGTCATGATTGTCGTAGAACAATCTGACAATAGGGGGGTTTTGTACAGCACCATAACAAGAAGGGGTTATCATTATGATACCAGCAGTAGCAGCAGGGACTATGGGATTAAGAATCCTTAAAACCCTATATAAAGGCAAAAAAAAGATAGGTGCAGCGTCTAAAATGGCAGCTGACAAAGCAGGAAAAGCAGGATTTATAGGAACATCTAAAGCAATTACAGGTGCTTCTAAAAAAATTCATTCAGGATCTAGACAAGTAGGTAAAACTATTAAGAAATATCCTAAATCATCAGCATTCGCAGGTGGTGTAGCGACTATATCCTTCCTTGACGATTAATAATGGCTAAGCAAAAGTTTACTCATTTCGTACCTAGGGAAAAACCAAAAAAAAGACGTGGAATCCACAAAAAATCGAAATCGAAATCGGAAAAACTACAGCAAAAGCTAACAAGATATAAGGGACAAGGCAGATGAAAACTAATTATCTTAAATTACCAATGTTTAAAATTGACATTAAGAAGCAATTGGATAAAAGAAAGCAGTTTAGTAAAGATTTAAAATCTAAAAAATTTCGAAAATCGACTAAAATAATAGATTACACTAAAAGGTTTATATAATTATGGCTAAAAAGGGATTATACGCTAACATTCACGCAAAGCGAAAAAGAATCAAAGCAGGATCAAAAGAAAAAATGAGAAAAAGAGGGGCCAAAGGTGCACCAACTGCTAAACAATTTAAACAAGCAGCTAAAACTGCTAAGAAAAGATAATGGCAAAGACAGCAGCATGGCAGCGTAAAGAAGGCAAGAACCCAAAGGGGGGTTTAAACGCTAAAGGTCGTGCTAGTTACAAGAGACAGACTGGGGGAACGTTAAAAGCTCCTAGTAAAAAAGTAGGAAACAAACGTAGAGCATCGTTTTGTGCTAGAATGAAAGGTATGAAACGTAAACTAACTTCTGCTAAGACTGCAAATGATCCTAATAGTAGAATAAATAAATCACTAAGAGCATGGAATTGTTAATATGAAATCAAGAATGGTAAGAAAAGGTATAGTAGCAGCAAAAAAAACTAAGAAAAAAGTTTTTAATTTTGTTTCTAAAAATCCAATAAAAACAGTAATTGGTGTTTCAGCTGCTTCATATCCTTTAGTTAAAAATACAGAAACTGTTAAATCTAGACAAAGAATGAAAATAGAAGCAGCAGCAATTAGAAAAGAATTAAAATCTGGTAAAAAATTATCTTTTAAAGATAAGTATAAAAGAATGTCAGAAGCAGGTAAAATGAGGAGCTATCCATAATGTCTAAAAAATTAGAAAAATTAGCTGATGAAATGATTAGATTGTCTCCACAAGAAGGAGAGCAACTAGCATTAATCATTAAAGCAAAGGTTATGCCAGAGATGGCTAAACAACAACAGCAACAAGGATTATTACAGCAGCAGAATCCTCAAGCTCAGCAACAAATGGCTATGATGGGTAAAAGACCACAAGGTCAAACACCTATGCCTAACGTACAACAAGCTGCTCAACAAGGATTATTAAGGAGATAACTTATGCCAATGGTTGGAAAGAAAAAATACCCATATACTAAAGCTGGTAAAAAGAAAGCTAAGATGGCTGCTAAGAAAAGTGGCAAGAAAGTTAAGAAAGGTTACTAATGGTTAAAGGTGGAGATATAGGTTTTACTAAAACACCAAAGAAGAAACCTTCTGTATTTAAAAAAGCTTCTAAAACTATAATAAAAAAAGGAATTAAATTTGCATTTAGTCCATTAAGTATTGGATTAGCTGCTGGTACTGTAGCTTTTAAAGGTATTAAAAAAGCTGGTAATGCTCCTGGTATAAAATTTTCTGAATATAGACAATTTGATAAAAGAGCAAGAAAGATAATTTAATGGTTGAAGATAATAAATTACCAGATCAAGAGGACAAAACATCAGATAACCATGGTGGTAAAAGACCAGGTTCTGGTAGACCTTTAGGTGCTAAAACTAAAAAAAATTGGAAATCTATGCAAGAGATGGCAGAGAAATATCAACATTCTCCTTTGGATTATCTCTTAGCTGTGTTAAACAATCCTATGAGCTCACCTGAACGTAAAATGTATGCAGCCGAAAAAGCAGCTCCATTTGTTCATCCAAGGTTAGCGTCAACAACATCTAAAATAGGAACAGATGAACCAATCGCAATCAAAGTCTCTTGGCAAAAAGACGACTAATAAAAAAGTTGCTAAAGTAGAAATACCTTACAAGCCAAGACCTTATCAATTAGACGTACATAACTCACTTAAAAGATTTAGTGTTCTAGTATGTCACAGAAGATTTGGTAAATCAGTACTAGCAATTAACGAATTAATTAAAACAGCAGCAGACAAACCAAGATCTTTGTGTGCATTCATAGCTCCGACTTACCGACAAGGTAAATCAATCGCTTGGGAATATTTAAAATTCTACACAGAACCTTTAATGAAATTTGGTGGTAGTAGAAATGAAACAGAATTAAGAATAGATTTATTTAATCAATCACGTATTCAAATTTTTGGAGCAGACAATCCAGATAGTATTCGTGGTATGGGATTTGATAAAGTTGTTATGGACGAATACGCAATTATGTCCCCTAGAGTGTGGACCGAAATTGTAAGACCAGCAGTATCTGATAAACTAGGATCAGTTTTATTTATTGGAACTCCTATGGGACACAATCAGTTCTGGGAAGTATTTGACTTTGCAAAACGTGGTCATAAAGATTGGTATGGAAAACTATACAGAGCATCTGAAACACAAGTAATACCAGATGAAGAATTAGAACAAGCCAAAGCCATTATGAGTCCTGAACAGTATGAACAGGAATTTGAATGTTCATTTACTGCAGCAGTATCAGGAAGTTATTACGGAAGATTAATAACTAAAGCAGATAAACAAAATAGAATTGGTGAAGTACCTTATGATGAATCAGTAGGTGTAGAAACTTGGTGGGACTTAGGTATTGGAGATTCAACTGCAATATGGTTTGCACAAAGAGTAGGAACTGAAATTCATTTAATAGATTATTACGAAACTTCAGGTGAATCATTAGCACACTATGCTGATATACTAACTGAAAAAGACTATGCATATAGTCGACATATAGCACCTCACGATATTATGGCGAGAGAGCTTGGAACAGGTAAGTCAAGATTAGAAGTTTCACAAGAACTTGGTATTGACTTTGAGGTAGCACCTAAGTTAGAAGTAGATCATGGAATTGAATCTGTAAGAAATACTTTACCAAATTGTTATTTTGATAGAGTAAAATGTAAAACAGGATTAGATGCTTTAAGACAGTATAGAAAACAATGGGACGATAAGAATCAAGTATTTAAAAACAAACCACTTCATGACTGGTGTTCACACGCAAGTGATGCATTTAGATATGGATGTGTACACGACCCAATTGATACATCAGACTGGGATAAACCAATTAATATAGATACAAAATACGTAGTATGAAAAATAAAGAAAAATCACAACAAGAAATATTATCAGTAGTAAGTAGAGAGATACATAACGCATCAGGTTATATTGGTGGAGAACTTGTAGCTAGAAGAAAAAAATCATTAGAATATTATTTAGGAGAACCTCTTGGTAATGAACAAGAAGGTAGATCTCAAGTTGTTTCTAATGATGTTTTAGATACAGTAGAAAGTTTAATGCCATCATTGATGAGAATTTTTACATCAGGTGATAATGTATTTAATTGTGAAGGCATGGGGCCAGAAGATGAAGAAATGGCTAGACAATGTTCTGATTATTTAAACTATATATTTTATAAACAGAATGATGGTTTTTTAGCGTTATATACAGCATTTAAAGATGCACTAATCCAAAAGAATGGAATACTAAAAGTATATTGGGATGATGCACAAAAAATTGAAAGAGAAGAATATTCTAGATTAACAGATGATGAGTTTAATGATTTGGTTTCTATGGATCAAATCAAAGTTAAAAATCATACTGAATATGAAGAAAAAATAACTGATGAATCTGGTAAAGAAATAGATTCTATTAAACTACATGATGTAGTTATAAATAGAATAGAAATACATGGTAAGGTTAAAATAGAACCAGTACCACCAGAAGAATTTTTAATTGAACGTAGATGCAAATCTATTGATACTGCTAATTTTGTTTGTCACAGAGTGAACAAAACAAGAACAGAATTAATAGAGATGGGTTATGATAAAGATTTAGTAGCGTCATTACCAACTGGTGATGGTGATTATTATACAGAAGATAAATTTACTAGACATCAAAATGTAGACTTTTCTCATGGAGAAACAGATGGAGATAAAAGTACACAAGATGTTTTAATTCACGAATGCTATGTAAGAATGGATGTAGATGGTGATGGTAAAGCAGAGTTATTAAAAATCACTGTTGCAGGTGATGGTAAGAAATTTCTTGATATGGAAGAAATAGATACAATGCCTTTTATATCTATGACTCCAGTTATTATGCCACACAGATTCTATGGAAGAAGTGTAGCTGAATTAGTAGAAGATATACAATTAATAAAATCAACTGTAATGCGACAGATGTTAGACAATATGTATCTAACAAATAACAACAGAGTTGCAGTACAAGATGGACAAGTGTCTATGGACGACTTATTAACTAATCGTCCTGGAGGAATCGTGAGAACGAAACAACCTCCTCAAAATGTAATGATGCCTATTCAGGCTCAACCCATTACAGAACAGGCAAGTGGTATGTTAGCTTATTTAGATTCTGTTAAAGAAACTAGAACAGGCGTAACAAGACAATCACAAGGGCTAGATTCAAATGCATTAAGTAGTACAGCAACTGGTCAAAACCAAAGTCTAACACAATCGCAAATGAGAATGGAGTTAATTGCCAGAATTTTTGCTGAAACTGGTGTAAAAGATTTAGCCTTAAAAATGTTTGAGCTTACTTGCAAGTATCAGAATAAAGAACAAATAGTAAGAATTAGAGGAAAGTATATTCCTATGAGACCTTACGAATGGAAAGACAGAGTTAATATTACAGTACAAGTAGGATTAGGTACTGGATCAAAAGAACAGCAGTTAATATTGATGAATGCTATATTAGAAAGACAAATGTCAGCAATCAATTTACAACAGAATGTTCATGGCCCAATGGTTAATCTGAGAAATATTTACAACTCTTTGAAAAAATTAGTTGAAAATGCAGGTCTAAATAGTATAGAACCATACTTCATGGATCCAGAAGTGGGAGCAGCTCAAATGCCACCTATTCCTCCTAAGCCACCTACTGAATTTGAGAAGGTGACGTTAGCCCAAGTACAAGGTGAAAACCAACGTGCACAATTAAAGGCAGAAACGGAAGCTAAAGGATTAGAAGGCAAAATGAGACAAGCACTTCTAGACTATGAACTAGCCATCAAAGAAATGGAATTGAAATACAATACCAAAATTGATGAACTAGAACTTAAACGAAGATCCATGTTAGAACAAACTGATCTACAAAAATCAGGAGATCTAATGGGACAAATAGTGAGAGGACAGAAGCAATTCTTTAATAATGGACAAGGAAATACTAATCAGGGAGGGCAAGAGAGCTCAGCAACTGCTGGACGATCCCCTTCTAAAGAAAGCATTTGAAGATCTTTCTGAAATTTACAGACTAGAGATCTTTAATACAAGTTTCGCAGACGATGATACTCGTAGAAACCTTTGGGTAGCCTTTAATATGGTGGACAAAATCAAAGGACATTTACTAAGTGTTATGTCAAGTGGAAGGCTAGCTCAAGCAGATATAGAGCAATTAAACAAACGAAGTTAATCTAACGAAACTTCAAATTCGTCAACCATGAAAGGAACGATATGGCAGAAGAAAATATACAAGGTGCAGCAGAAAAAATTTCTGGATTACTGAATCCTAAACAGGACAATCAACAACCAGAAACTAATACTGAACCTTCAGAACCAACTCCTGAGACACAGGAAGTTCAAGAAAGCACAGAGTCGAAAGAAGCTCCTATTGAACAGGCATCTGAAAATACTGAGACAACAGAAGAAACACCAACAGAATTAGAGACACCAGAGCTCCACCGAGTTAAAGTTAGTGGTCAAGAGCTTGAGGTGAGCCTCGATGAACTGAAGGCAGGATATTCTAGAGACTCGGATTATAGACAAAAAACTCATACTTTAGGAATGGAAAAGAGAGATCTTGAAAGCCAAAAGAATAGTTTGCGTCAAACTTACGATACTCGTTTAAATGAACTAAACGATTTAATTTCGACAGCTAATCAATTTGTTGAACAAAAACAAGGTGGACAAGATCTTGCAAAACTTTACCAAGAAGATCCAACTGAAGCTGCTAGACTTGACTTTCAATTAAGACAAGAAAAGCAACACATTGAATCTTTAAAAAGCAAAGCAAGAGAAATCCAAACTCAACAATATGAGTCTTATCTTGAAACACAAAAAGAATTAGCTGCAACAAAAATACCAGAGTTTAGCGATCCAAATAAAGCTGACTCTTTTAAACTTAATTTACGTACTACGTTACGTGATTATGGTTTTAATGACCAAGAGATAGGTAGCCTTGCAGACCATAGATTTTTAATGGTAGCAAAAGATGCTATGAGTTTTAAGTCTCAAAAAGACAAAAGACCTATAGTTTCTAAAAAAGTTGCTAATGCTCCTAAAGTTTTAAAAGCTGGTGTTGCTAAATCGAATATTAGTTCAGGTAGAGAGGAAGTAAGAAATAAAATCAAGACGCTAAGAAAGACTGGTCACATAAGAGATGCTCAGTCAGCAATAGCAGATATGATTAATCTTAAATCTCAACAAAGGAAATAATACAATGGCACAACCAACTAACACGTTTGATACCTATGATTCAGTCGGTGAAAGAGAAGATCTTTCTGACGTTATCTACAGTATCTCACCAACAGATACGCCTTTCCTAAGTTCTGCAGCTAAAACAAAAGCAACTGCAGTTCTTCACGAATGGCAAACAGACGCACTTGCAGCAGCATCATCAAGTAATGCTGTTATCGAAGGCGATGAAGCAACTTTAGATGCATCAACTGCAACTACTAGACTTTCTAACAGTACACAAATTATGGATAAAACTGTAGTTATTACTGGTACTCAAGAATCTGTAGACAAAGCAGGTAGAGCATCTGAATTAGCATACCAAATCGCTAAAAGAGCTAAAGAGCTTAAAAGAGATATGGAAGCTACTCTTACAGGTAACATTGCAGAAGTAGGTGGAAATTCATCAACTGCAAGAAAAATGGGAACTCTTGGAGCTTGGGTTATTAGTAATGATGACAAAGCATCTGATGGTACTACAGGATCTGGTGTTGGAAACACTGCTAGAACTGATGGTACTCAAAGAGCTTTCACAGAGTCTCAATTAAAATCAGTTATTAAATCAGTTTGGAATGCTGGTGGAGACCCATCTATGATTATGTGTGGGCCTTTCAACAAGCAAAAATTATCAGGATTTACTGGTAATTCTACTAGATTTGACGCTGGTGCAGACGCTACTTTATACACTTCAGTAGACGTGTACGCATCTGACTTTGGTCAATTGCAAGTAGTACCTAATAGATTCTCTAGAGATAGAGATGCTTATGTACTAGACATGGAATACTGGGGAATTGCGTTCTTAAGAGACTTCTCTATGCATGAACTTGCTAAGACTGGTGACTCAGAGAAAAGACAACTTCTTGTTGAAGCAACTCTGGAATCTAGAAACGAAGCAGCTTCAGGCTTAGTAGCTGACTTAACAACATCTTAATAGATTAAATACTTAGGGGGGCAACCTCAATACTGCTCCCCTAGTATAATTTTAACATTGAAGATCTGAGAGGGGTTAAGATCGGAACAATGAGGAAACAAAATGAGAACACTTAACGACTATTTTTTAACATCAGCAATACCAGATGTATCAACAGCATCATCAACATTTGTAAATGTACCAGATGGTGGAAAAATTATTAAAATCTTTGCACATAACAAAGCAACTACTACAGGAACAGCAGCTATTACTTTTGAAATAGATGGCGTAGCTTGTGCTAGTGCAGCTATTAGTCATGTAGCATCAGGATCTGCAGGTAAGAAATATTCAGTAGAACCTTCTGCAACTAACGATGTCCTTGAAGGATCTGTAATTGAAGCAATCACTAATGGTGGTTCTACAAATACATCTAAAATGGAAATCACTTACGTTATTAGAAGATAATTAATTATGGGGGTGGCAACATCCCCAAACAATAAGGAACAAAACATGAATTACGCAATGAGACCTTTAACTACAGAAAAAGTTACATCTTCTGGTTCTTCTGCACAATCATCTGCATTTAATGATAATATAGAATATATTAGAGTAATACCTGATGCTGATTGTCATATAGAATTTGGAGTTAATCCTACAGCAACTACATCTAAAATATTTTTAGAAGCTAAAACTTCTGAATGTTTTAAAATATCAGCTGGAGAAAAAGTAGCTGTAATTGGATCAGTAAATTTATACGTAACAGAACTATCAGAATAGTATGGGTAAAGTAAGATCAGTTGAATATGATGCTGGAATAAAGACTAAGTACATCCAAGAGTCTAATGGTCAATTAACTATTAATAACTCTCAAGATGTAAACCCTTTGTTAAAAAGAAACAAAGCTCTTTATAATCATGACTCTGGTTATATATCTGGTGCTAAAGAAATGAAAAGAGTGGCAAGTATTCCACCTTTAATACTTTCAATATGGGCTAAAGAATACAATGGAACAAATAACTGGTTTCAATTACCCAAAGAAATTCAAAAAAAAATTATGAGAACTAAACTTAATAGTAATGAGTTTAGATATTTCAGAACAGCTGAAGGAAATTTATAATGGCATTAACAACATATTCAGGACTAAAAGCATCTATAGCAGATTGGCTTAATAGATCTGATTTAACAAATCAAATTGACGATTTCATTGGATTAGCAGAAGCTGATTTTAATGCTAAGTTAAGAATAAGACAAATGGAACAAATTGATGCTATTACAGTAGACTCAGAAACTGAAACAGTTCCTACTGGTTTTATTGGAGTAAGATCATTTTATATATTATCTGCTGGTACTAAATATGCATTAGAATATATTACACCTCATAATATGTTTGAAATTAAAGCAGGATCTACAACTGCTAGACCTAGAGTTTATACAATTGAAAGTGATAACGCAGCTGAATCTTTAAGATTTGGCCCTGCACCAGACTCAGCTTATACTGGTTACTTATCATATTATAAAAGATTTCCAGCATTAAGCGATACATCTACATCTAATTACATATTAACTAATCATCCTGGAATATATTTGTATGGTTCTTTATACCATGCAGCAAACTTCTTAGGTGGTATAGATCCTAACCAAGTTCAACAATGGTTACAAATGTATATATCTGCATTAGAAAGATGTGAAAATAACGACAAACAAGATTCATATGGTGGAGCACCAGTATCACAAAGAACAGACGTACAAACAGATTTATCATTTTATAGGGCTAGATAATGCAAATACCTTTTGGAGAATGGCTACCTGATCAACCAGCACATGGTATGAAAGGAGCTAACATAGCAACTAATGTTTACCATGCTTTAGGATCTTATAAAAGATTTCCATCATTGGTATCATATTCAGGTACATCAACAACTGGTAAAGATGCACATGGTTCAGGTTCATTTAGAGATAACTCTAATGCTGTATTTAATTTTGTAGCAACTAAAACAGATATATATCAATTAGCATCAGGATCTTTTACTTCTCGTAAAGGAAGTTTAACAGGAGATGATGATGACTATTGGACATTTACACAGTTTGGTGAATACGTAATTGCAAGTAATGGAGTAGATGCAGCTCAATTTTTTTTAATGGGAACATCAACTAATTTTGCTGATCTTACATCAATTCAAACTGCAGGAACTTGTCCTTTGTTTAGAGTCTCTGGAGTTATTAGGGATTTCTTAGTTACAGGTAATATTAGTGGAGCAACAAACAGAATTCAATGGTCTGGTATTAATGACATAACAGTATGGTCAGGTAAACAATCAGACTTCCAAGACCTTCCAGGATCAGGTGGTAAAATTGTAGCTATAACTTCTGGAGAAGTAGGTTATGTATTTAGACAAAATCAAATAGTTCGTATGGACTATGTTGGTGGAGCAACAGTATTTAGACTGTCAGTTATATCTCCAAACAGAGGAGCAGTATACGGAAGAACAGTTTGTCAAGATAATAGACGTGTATTTTTTTATGCTGATGATGGATTTTATGAAATACAAGGTGATAACGTAGTAGGTATTGGAGTAGAAAAAGTTAATAGATTTTTTGATGCTGATTTAAATAAAGCATATGCTGATAGAATAGTAGCAGCAACAGACCCTTTTAATACATTAGCTATGTGGTTGTACCCATCAGTTAATAATACTTCTAATACAACAGGTACTTGTGATAGAATGATTATATATAATTATGCTACACAAAAATGGTCTTTAGCAAAAACAAATGCTAGTCAAATTTTTCCACAATTTGTAGGAGCTTATACAGTAGAATTAATGGATATTATATCTCAAAATCTTGAAGATATTAATGCTGCTTTAGATACAGATTATTGGGATGGTGGACAAATGTTTTTAGGTGGAATAGATAACGAATTTAAAGCTGCAATCTTTTCAGGAAACTCAAATGAATGTGAAATAGAAACAGCTGAGATAGAAGGATTTCCAGGAGCTAGAACAAATATTCAAGGAGTTAGACCAATAGTAGATGCAGAAGCAACAGTTACTGTAAAAACTAGAGAAAGATTAGCAGACACAGAAACAGAGTCTAGTTCATCTTCTATGGTAGATAGTGGTATTAATCCTGTTAGACAATCAGGTAGATACATAAGAGCTAATGTAAAAATAGCTTCAGGAATAACATTTAAACATGCACAAGGAATTGATATTGTTGCATCAAAAGCAGGATATAGATAATGAGTGATTCAACAGATATAGATAATGTTAGATATTCTATGGAGACACAAGAATTTTTTCAAAGACAAATTGAAGAAGCAATTAATACATTAGTAAATAAAAATAATAGTGAAAGCGATAAAGCTTTCGTTTGGTTTATGGAGTAAGGATAAATTATGGCAGGAACATTTTTAGGTAAATACGATACAACATCAGCAAACAATACAGCTACAGGAACTAATTCAGTTTCAGTTGCTGAAGGAATGTTACCATCAAATATTAATAATGCTTTTAGAAGTGTTATGGCAGATATTAGACAGCATTACAATACTGCTGAATGGATTGAGTATGGTGATGGTGCAGGTACTTACACAGCTACTTATGCATCAAGTTCATCATTTACTATTGATGGAGCAAATGTAACAGCTATTTATCATGCTGGACGTAGAGTTAAAGTTGTAGCATCAACTCCAGGCACAATATATGGTACTATATCTAGTACATCTTTTTCAACAAATACTACAGTTAATGTAACTTGGGATTCAGGTTCATTATCTAGTGAAGCTATTACAAGTGTACATATTGGTGTATTAGCAAAAACAAATAACTCAATACCTACTGGTGTAATTGGAACAGCTAATATAGCTGATGATGCAATTACAACTGCAAAAATGGCAGCCAATTCAGTAGATTCAGATTCATACGTAGATGGAAGTATTGACTTAGCTCATATGTCTGTAAACAGTATTGATAGCGATCAATATGTTGATGGATCAATTGATCTTGCACATTTATCTGCAGACTCTGTAAATGGAAGTAAAATTGCAGATGATAGTATAGATTCAGAACATTACGTTGATGGTTCAATAGACACAGCACACATTGCAGATTCACAAATTACAGTTGCTAAGATGGCAGCTAACTCTATAGACTCAGATCAATATGTTGATGGAAGTATAGACAATGCTCATTTAGCAGCAGATTCAATTAATGGGGCCAAAATTGCTGATGATGCTATTGACTCAGAACATTATACTGATGGCTCAATTGATACTGCTCATATAGCAGATGCTAATATTACTCTTGCTAAACTTGCAAGTAACTCAGTAAACTCATCTAAAATTGTAGATGATTCAATTGTTAATGCAGATATTAATTCTAGTGCAGCAATTGCAGCTACTAAAATTCATGATGGATCTATTTCTAATACAGAGTTTGGTTATCTTAATGGAGTATCTTCAGCAATCCAAACACAAATAGATACTAAAGCAGCAACAACATATGTTAATGATGCAGTTGCAGGACTAAGAACTAGAATTATTGCAGAAGCTGCAACTACAGCTAATATAGATTTAACAGCAGATTTACAAAATGGTGATACTATTGATGGAGTAACTCTTGTAACTGGAGATAGAGTATTAGTTAAAGATCAATCTACAGCATCACAAAATGGTTTATATACTGTTGTATCTAGTGGTACTGCAAGTAGAGATACACAATTTAATACTATTGATGAGCTATCAGGACAAATGATTGTAGTTAATCAAGGTACTGCAAATGATAATAAAATATTTCTTTGCACAACAAATAACACAGCTTCATTAGGTTCTGACTCAATTACTTACAATGTTATTACACCATCAAATGTTGGTACAGTAACTAGCATAGGTATAGCAGATGCAGGTGCTGGTGAAATTACAGTTGGTAACACACCTATTACATCTAATGGAAATATTACTCTTGCAATTAATAGTATTGCAGATACAAAATTAGGAACTATTGGAACAGCAAATAAAGTTTCTTTAACAGCATTAAATATTGATGGTGGAACTGATATAGGTGCAGATCTAACTACAAGTGATTTAATAATAGTTGATGATGGAGCTGGTGGCACAAATAGAAAAGCTGCATTATCTAGAATGATAACATTAGTACAAGCTAATATAGACGACCCAACAGCACTTGCAATTGCACTTGGATAAATTAATAATAAGGAGAAAATAATAAATGGCAAACACATTTAAGACAGTAACATTTGCAGCAGAACCAGCTAGTGCTGGGACTCCTTATGTTATGTACACAGTAGCATCTAGTACGACAACAGTTGTATTAGGATTGGTACTTGCAAATATTCACTCAACAGCAGTTACTGCTGAAGTAGAATTAGTTTCTACAACATCTAATAGAGGTGGAGCTAACAATGTAGCTAATGGCACATCAATGTTAGTTAAAGATGTAACAATTCCATCTGGAAGTTCATTAGAGCTTTTATCTGGTGGAAAAGTTGTATTAGAAGCTGGAGACAAAATTCAAATAGATTGTTCAGTAGCAGACAAACTTTCTGGAACACTATCAATAATGGAAATTACATAGGATTAATTTATGGCATATATAGGTTCTAAACCAGCTAACAAACCAGTTGTAGCAAGTGATCTTGATCCAACAGTTATTACTGGTCAAACAGCTTTAGCAGTAGCTCCTGCTGATACAGATGAATTTTTAATTAGTGATGCTGGTGTTTTAAAAAGATTAGATGCTAGTTTAATTGGTGGTGGTGGAAAACTTTTACAAGTTGTTACTGCTGAAGATGGCACAACAAGAACAACAAGCTCTACTTCTTTTGCAACTGGTTCAAACACTTTATCAGTTGATATAACACCATCAGCAACTTCAAGTAAAATTTTTGTTATATGCCATACTCCTGTTCAAAATACAGGAACTGGCGAAAATGCATACTATACAATATTTAGAGATAGTACAAATTTAGGAGATAGTTCATCTGGTCTTGCAGTACAAATGCCTAATGTTTATACAAATATAACTATGACATTTTTAGATAGTCCAAATTCTACTTCAGAATTAACGTATCAAGTATATATGAGAGGCACTAATGGAAATACAGCAAAAGTTTCTGCAAATGGTCCACACGCAGTAATAACAGCATTTGAGATAGGAGCATAATATGGCAACAACAGACGCAATAATTAGAGCAGTAAAAATTATAAATTCAGATGCAAGACTTTCTATTTCTGGAAATGATTTAGATAGTATTACTTGGGAAGATGGAACAAGTGCTATTTCTAAATCCGATATAGAAGCTAAATTAACACAAGCACAAAATGAGTTAGATGCAGAAGCACAAGCAGTTATAGATAACAAAACATCAGCACAAAACAAATTAAAAGCATTAGGATTAACTGATGCTGAAATAGAAGCATTTAGAGGAAAATAATTATGGCATATATAGGCAGAGAACCAACAGTAGGAAACTTTCAAGTTTGTGATGCAATAAGTGTTGTAAATGGTCAAGCAGCATACACTATGCAAGTAGGTGGAGTTAATGTAGTACCAGAAACTGCTAATCATATGCTAGTTAGTTTGAATGGTATTTTACAAGCACCAGGCAGTTCTTATACTGTATCTGGTTCTACAATTACCTTTGCATCTAACTTAGTTACAGGAGATGTTATAAATTTTATTCAGATACTAGGTTCAGTTCTTGATCTTGGTGTACCATCTGACAGTACAGTTTCACTTGCTAAACTAACAGCAACAGGAACTAAAGATGCTACAACTTTTTTAAGAGGAGATAATACTTTTGCAGCTCCTGGTGGTGGTGATATGGTTAAACTTTCAACATCAACTATATCAGCAAATACAACTGCAGTAACTTTTAATGGTCTTTTTTCATCTACTTATAAAAATTATTTTATTATAGGTTCATCTATAAGACCAGACGCTGATACCAGTATATACATGAGATTTAGAGAAAGTAATTCAGATGTAACAGCCAGTAATTATATTTGGACTCAAAACACAATTAGACTTCAAAATTCAAATGGTGCTATGGAAGAAGATAATAATGCAGATAGATCAGCATTTTTTAAATTAGCTTCAACTGTATCCATAAGTAATAATACTGATAGTAATGCAGCAAAAAGAGCCGTTTACTTTAATTTTCATTTACATGACCCATTAAACACTTCTTATGCAAAATATTTTTTTGGTTCTGCTCATAATATTTATGACAATGGAAGTGACACATGGTTTTATCATCATCATATTGCTGGAACATATTCAGCTAGTGCAGCTGCTTTGACAGGATTTACAATTTATCCATCGGCTGGAAATTTTGATGCTGGAACAATAACATTATACGGATTAAAACATTAAAGGAATTTATGACAAGATATAATTTAATAAACGGAACAAAAGTACAATTCACAGCAGCAGAAGAAACTGCAAGAGATAATGAAGAAGCACAATTTGCTATTGAAAAACAAGCAGAGATAGATGCAAAGGCAAACGCTATAACTAAAAAAGCATCTGGCAAACAAAAGTTACTAGACTTAGGATTATCCGAAGAAGAAGTTAAAGCACTAATAGGAGTTTAATCAATGGCTATTAACCTTGCCAACAACTCCTCTCTTGCAAATATAACTGCATTACCATCAAGTATTAGTGGTGGTGGTATGACTTTATTAGCTACACAAACTGCATCTAGTTCAGCTACAATATCTTTTACATCTGGCATAGATTCTACTTATGATTCTTATGTGTTTAAGTTTTATGACATACACCCAGCAACTAATGATGTAAAATTAACAGTAGGTTTTAGAGATGGAAGTACAGCTTATGATGCTGTTAAAACTACAACTTTTTTTACTGCAGAGCATGGAGAAGGTGGAGCTGGTGCTTCATTAGGATATGGTTCAGGTGATGATTTAGCACAATCAACATCTTTTCAACCAGTAACAAAAACAATAGGTAATGGTAATGATGAAAGCTGTGCTGGAACTTTACATTTATTTTCGCCAAGCAGTACAACTTTCGTAAAACATTTTTATTCAAGAGTAAATATGTATTATAGTGGTGATTATACTTTTGATTGTTCTATGGCTGGTTATTGTAATACCACAACAGCCATTGATGGAGTTCAATTTAAAATGTCATCTGGCAACATGGATAGTGGAGTAATAAAATTATATGGCATTAGTTAAATACAACAACAATAGCATAAGTGCTGTAACTGCTGCTGCTTCAATACCTAGTGGTTCTTTAGTACCAATTAAAACTTTAACTGCTAGTAGTTCTGCAACATTGTCATTCGTACATGGAACTGATGGAGTAGTCTTGGATAGCACATATCCTATTTATAGATTAGATTTAATAAATATTCATAGAGCAAGTGGTTCAGAACAAACATTAGGATTTAATTTAAGTACAGATAGTGGTTCTAACTATAATGTAACAAAAACAACTACTGTATTTGATGCTTACCACAGAGAAAATGATACAAGTGTAGGAGTAGGATACAATAGTTCACAAGATTTAGCACAAAGTACAGCATTTCAAAATCTAACACCAGAAATTGAATTAGGCGTTGATGATGATGCAAGTGCTTGTGGTAGTATGTATTTATTTAATCCTAGTTCTACAACATTTGTAAAACATTTTTTATATAATGGAAATCACATGAGTTATTATTCTACACCTTGGTCTGTTAATGCTTTTATTGCTGGTTATGGAAATACAACAAGTGCTGTAGATGCTATTAGATTTCAAATGAGTTCTGGCAACATAGATGCTGGAAAAATTAAACTCTATGGAATAAAGGATAGTTAATGGCACTTATAAAATTAAATAACAAAGCAGTATCTAACGCAACAGCTTTTGGTAGCATTACTTCTTTAGGTAGCATGACGTTTATTAAAAAACTAACAGCATCATCTT
>Ga0213867_1000238_pt1 | contig 25370 bp, 45 predicted proteins | sample PICome_12_FD_160120 | JGI IMG/M metagenome (GOLD analysis project Ga0213867, IMG submission 160120) | Coastal seawater microbial communities near Pivers Island, North Carolina, United States - PICO540 | ecosystem: Environmental > Aquatic > Marine > Coastal | place: USA: North Carolina... | reverse complement strand
AGGTAACGCGCGACCGCAGAGTTTCTCTAGCGTCAGAATTTTGACAAAAAATGGAGGCTGTCAATAAAATGACAGGAACGCAGACAAAAACCAGAGGCAGACCGCCTATTCAAGATGCCGATTATAATGCGGCTAGAGCGCGTAAAATGGAAGCTGACGCGCAAATGGCAGAGCTAGAGTTATTGCAAGCAAAGCGCAAGCTTGTTTCGGCAGATGATGTAACGGCAGCGTGGGTAGATGTACTAGCGGCTATGAAGGCAAAGCTACTGGCACTGCCAACAAAGTGCGCTCCGATATGCGCCACAGAAAAAGATATCAAAGTAATCCAAAGCGTAATAGAAAATCAAGTTAGGGAAGCATTAGATGAATTATCAGCTTACCAGCCCGATGAACACGCTGGACGCACAACAGGCACTAACAGCAGCAGTGCAACAGGCGATGTTGACGTTAAAGCCGCCGCCACGCCTAAGCGTAGCAGAGTGGGCAGACCTAGAAAGGCGGTTAAGCTCGGAAGCTAGCGCAGAGGCTGGCAGATGGCATACCGCTAGGGCAGAATATCAACGCGGCATTATGGATGCTATCTCTGAGCCTGAGTTATCCGATGTTGTGGTTATGGCAGGGGCGCAAGTAGGCAAAACCGAAATGCTACTTAATTGCATCGGCTACCATATCGCGCATGACCCTGCGCCTATGTTGCTAGTGCAGCCTACAGCAGAAATGGGCGGGGCATTTAGTAAGGACAGGCTAGCCCCTATGTTGCGTGATACCCCGCAGCTTAAAGGCAAGGTGAAAGACCCGCGCAGCCGCGATGCAAATAATACAACTATGCACAAAGTGTTTAGCGGTGGGCATATTTCAATTGTTGGCTCTAATAGCCCTGCTGGTCTTGCCAGCCGTCCTATCCGCATAGTGCTTTGTGATGAGGTGGACAGATACCCGCCTAGTGCTGGTAGTGAAGGTGATCCGATACAGCTAGCGCGTAAACGTTCTGCGACCTTTTGGAATAGAAAAATTGTTATGGTCAGCACCCCGACCAATAAAGGTGCATCTAGGATAGAGAGTGCATTTGAGGAAAGCGATAAACGATATTTTTATGTGCCTTGCGAAGATTGTGGGCATCACCAACGTTTAGTCTGGTCTAATGTGCGATGGGATGAAGGCAAGCCAGAAACCGCGCATTATATGTGCGATGATTGCGGAAGCGTCTGGGATGATGCAAAACGCCATCGTGCTATTAGGGCTGGCGGTTGGCAAGCTACAGACCAATTTTCTGGCGTGGCTGGCTTTCACATATCAGGCATTTATAGCGTATGGACACCGCTAGCGGATGCAGTGCGAGATTTCTTATCAGCAAAGAAACTGCCAGAAACCTTGCGCGTATGGACTAACGTATATCTTGCTGAAACGTGGGAAGACCAAGGCGAGCGCGTGGATGATTACGCTATATCGGAACGTGCAGAAGAATATTCAGAAAAGCTAGATGCTGGCATAGTTTGCATTACAGCAGGGATTGATGTGCAAGATAGTTATCTAGCCCTAGAGATAGTAGGCTGGGGCAGAGATGAGGAAAGCTGGTCAATAGATTGGATTACTCTTTATGGCGATCCATCTACACCGCATTTATGGAACGACCTAGATAACCGCCTACAGGCCATCTATGAGACTGAGGACGGTAGGCAGCTAGGCATCAGGTCGGCTTGTATTGATAGTGGCGGTCACTATACGCAAGCGGTGTATAACTACGTCAGGCCACGCGAAGGCAAGCGCATATTTGCTATTAAGGGTATGGCTGGCGAGACGCGCCCTATCGTTAGCAAGCCTACCCGCAACAACATCGGCAAAATCAAATTGTTTACGGTCGGCGTTGACAATATCAAAGAATTGATTTTTAGCCGTTTAAAGGTTACAATAGCGGGAGCAGGGTTTTGTCACTTCCCAACAGGCCGCGATGATGAATATTTTAAGCAATTGGCAGCATCTGAAAAGATTGTCACGAAATATCATAAAGGCTTTCCGCGCAGGGAATTTGTTAAAACACGCGCACGAAATGAGGCACTTGATTGCCGCGTTTACAGTTATGCCGCATTGTCGATACTGTCACTGCGGCTAAATGATATTGCGGATAGGATTGCGAATGCACCAGCAGAGCCAGAAAAGCCAAAGCAACCGCAAGTGCAGAATAGTCCTATCTTTAAACCACGCCCATCGGGCGGTTTTGTGAACGGCTGGCGATAATGGCAAATTTATTTGATGTAGCTAATGCACCTACTACCGAACCTGAAACGTTTGCTATAGGTGATTTTGTACAATGGAAACGCGAAGATTTAGTAGGGGATTATCCTACCGCTACCCATAGCGCAACATACATAGCAAGGCTAGCCCACGGCACTAGTAGCGAATTCACAGTAAACGCAACAGAAACCGCTACCTATTATCTTTTCTCTATACCAAGCGCGACCAGCGCAGGGTTTGACCAAGGCCACTATCACTGGCAGCTAGAAATCACAGAAACATCATCAGGCAACCGTATCATCGTTGATACAGGTACGCTCGATATCGAGTATGATTTAGATGTTAACGTAGACCCGCGCAGCCACGCGCAGATAATGATTGATAAAATCGAAAGCATTTTGCAGGGCAAGGCTGATGCAGACGTTAGCAGCTACAGCATAAATGGGCGTAGCCTCACAAAAATGTCTTTTCAAGATTTAAACGATGCGCGTGATTTTTACCGTAAAGAGTACGCAAAAGAGTTGCAGCTAGAACGCGCTAAAAATGGCGATGCTACAGGCGCAACAGTTCTAGTGAGGTTTTAGATATGGGCGTGATGGATTTCTTTAAAGGCAAGCCAAAGCCTCAGAAGCGCAACTATCAAGGCGCAAATATCGGTAGACTATTTAGCGATTTCATATCATCTTCACGCTCTGCCGATAGTGAGATTAGGCCAACTCTACGCACCTTGCGCGATAGATGCCGCGAGATAAGCCGTAACCATCCCTATGCAAAACGCTATCTACAGATAATGACTACTAACATCGTAGGCGCAACAGGCGTATCTTTACAGGTTCGCAAGCGCAACGATGATAATAGCTTAGATACAGTAGGCAACCGCCTTATTGAGCAAAACTTTACTGCGTGGGGACGTACAGGATTTTGTACGGTTGATGGGCGTCTTAGCTGGATGCAGGCGCAGCGTCTGTTTATGGAAACGCTAGCGCGTGATGGCGAAGTAATAATAAAGAAGATACGCAGACCAGCCGATAACCCATTTGGGTTTAGCTTGCAGTTTTTGGAAGCGGATTATCTTGATGAAGAATATAACAAGCGTCTAGCAAATGGTAACGAAGTGCGGATGGGCGTTGAGATAGACAAAGCTGGCAAGCCAGTTAGCTATTTCATGTTTGAGGATCACCCGCATCACGATTTTAGCTACGGCTCAACGACTAAGCGTAGACACATTCAAGTGCCAGCAGACCAGATTATTCATTGCTTTATACAGGAACGCGCAGGGCAAACCAGAGGCGTACCTATGATGAGCAACGCCTTATCTCGCCTAAAGATGCTGGATGGCTTTGAAGAGGCTTCCCTAGTAAATGCGCGAGTAGCCGCATCAAAGATGGGCTTCTTTGTTAGCCCCGAAGGTGATGGCTTTGTAGGCGATGATTATGATAATCATGCACCAATTATGGACGCTTCGCCTGGCACGTTCACACAACTGCCGCAGGGTATGGATTTTAAAGCGTTTGACCCATCGCAGCCAACAGATAATTTTGCTGATTTTGAGAAAGCTATTCTGCGCGGTATCGCATCAGGGCTAGGCGTTAGCTATGTATCACTGGCTAATAACCTAGAAGGCGTTAGCTACTCATCCATTAGGCAGGGTACTATCGAAGATAGAGACCATTTCAAGATGATGCAGCAGTTTATGATTGATGCATTTATCGACCCTGTTTATCGGGCTTGGCTAGAAATGGCTATTACTGTCGGCAAGCTAAATCTGCCGATGGGCAAATATGATTTGTTTGCTGATAACGTAATCTACAGACCGCGCGGATTTGCGTGGGTAGACCCGCAAAAAGAAATAAATGCGAGTGTAACCGCGCTGAATAACGGCATCGTTACTTTGCAAGATATACACGCGCAATACGGCAAAGATACAGAAGATGTATTTGAACAGATAAACCGCGAGAGCGAATTAGCAGACCGATACGGTATTGACACCGCTTTCCAGCCATATGGCACTAAGCTTCCAGCGCAGCCTAGCATTGATGTAGGACAAGATGGCGAAGTATAAAGGCGCAGACATTAGCCTAAAGCCTACTGAGGGTATGGCGGCAGAGGCGCGTAAATTCTTCAAGTGGCGTGAAGAAGGCAATCAGGGCGGCACTGCGGTAGCTGTAGCAAGAGCGCGTCAGCTTGTAAATCGTCAGGAATTATCGGCTGATACAGTACGCAGAATGCATAGCTTTTTTAGCCGCCACGAAGTAGATAAACAAGCCGAAGGTTTTAGCTCTGGCGAAGATGGCTACCCATCAAAAGGCCGCGTAGCGTGGGCAGCGTGGGGCGGTGATGCTGGGCAAACTTGGGCTAGGGCTAAAGATGCCGCGCTAGACCGCATCGATGAAGGTGAACGCGATATGACAAATGATTTAAACTCTGATAATATGAGCCTAGATATAGAGGGCGAAGCTATGGAAAATAGACATATTATTGATGTTACCGAAACTGATGAAACTTATACGGTTACATTTGAAAAGCATCACGAAGAAGTCGAGCAGCAAACGGCTGGCTATGATGAAGAAGAAATGGAACGCTTTGACCGTTCTGCGCTGAATTATCGCGCGGCTGATGGCGAAATGGTGGATGAAGATGACCGCAGGGTGCGAATGTCATTATCATCAGAAGAGCCTGTAGAGCGTTCATTTGGCCTAGAAGTGCTAGAGCATAGCGAAGAGGCAGTAGATTTAACACGGTTAAACTCTGGTCATGCACCTTTATTGCTAGACCACGATTTAACTAAACAAATTGGCGTTGTCGAACGTACATATCTTGATGCAACTGACCGCAGACTACGGGCAGTGGTGCGCTTTGGAAAAGGTGCGCTTGCTAGAGAGATATACGATGACGTTAAGGATGGTATCAGAAGCAACGTCAGCATCGGCTACCAAATCCGCAATATGGACGCTAAGAATGATAGGGCTGGCACAGTCAGCGTTAATTCTTGGATGCCATACGAGGCTAGCATTGTGAGCGTTCCTGCTGATGCAGGGGTAGGCGTTAATCGCAGTGTTGAAACAAAAACCGTCATAGAAGTGAAGGAAACTCCAAAAATGACAGAACAAAATGTGGATGAAATCCGCGAAGCAGCATCAGAAGCAGCTAAGCGCGATTTCCAGAAGAATGCTGGCGAAATCATCAAGCTAGCACAAAAGCACAACCGCAGAGATTTAGCCGACCAAGCAATTGGCGATGGCCTATCTGTTGCACAGTTCAGAGGCGTTCTACTGGACGCAATTGGCGAAGGCACACCGCTAGAGCAGTCTGTTGGTGCGGTTGAAATGTCAGCTAAAGAAGAGCGTGATTATAGCTTTATGAAAGCTGTTCGCGGTTTGGTAAACGGTTCTGGCCTACAGGGCTTAGAGCGTGAAGTTTCAGAAGAAATCGCAATGCGTTCTGGTCGTGAAGCTCGCGGGTTCTACGCACCAGACCATTTCTGGACAGGCAAGCGTGATTTAACTGCTGGAACAAACAGTGCTGGTGGTTTCTTGAAGCCTACAGAGCATTTAGGTAATGAGTTTGTAGACGCGCTCCGCGCACGTCTGGTTTTCTCTGAGCTAGGCTCGCGCGTAATGTCTGGCCTAAAAGGCGATGTGGCTATTCCAAAGCTATCAACTGGCGTTTCTGCTGGTTTCGTGGCAGAGAATGGTGCAACTTCTGAGGTTAACGCTGTTTTCTCACAAATCACAATGTCACCTAAATCGCTAGGTGCATTCACTGACGTATCACGCCTACTGATGATCCAAAGCGACCCATCAGTTGAACAGATTGTTCGTGATGATTTGCTAAACAGCATTGCACAAAAAATCGAAGATGTAGCTATCGAGGGTGGCGGCTCTAACGAGCCTACAGGCATCACTGGTACTACTGGCATCGGTTCTGTCGCTATCGGCACTAACGGTGGCGATTTGACTTGGCAAGCTATCACTGACCTAGTGAAAGAAGTTGAAGTAGACAATGCTGCCATCAACGGCAACACATTGGCTTATCTGACTAATCCAAAAGTGAAGTCACATATGGCATCTACTTCTAAGGTAGCATCAACAGACAGCATCATGCTTCTGGAAGCACCTTATAACAACGTTTATGGTTACAACTTAGCAACCACAAACAACGTACCATCTGACCTAACTAAAGGAACACTATCAACTGCATCTGCATTGATTTTCGGTGACTTTAGCCAGCTAATGATGGGCTTCTTCTCTACTCCTGATATCCTGATTGACCCATACACAGGCGGTTCATCAGGTGCAGTACGCATCCGCGTCATGCAAGAGATGGACATTGCAGTGCGCCACGCACAGTCGTTTGCGGCTTGCTTGGACATTGATGCCTAAATATAAACAGCGAGGGCGGTATCAGCCGCCCTTGCTATCTTTATAGGGGATAGTGATGAAGGTAAAAGTAACACGCACTTGTTTAGTACAGGGCAAAGAGGTTATCGCTGGCGATGTTATAGATTTGCCAGACAATATTGCTCTTGATTTGGTTAACATCGGTAAGGCGCAGCCGCACGATGATACTAGCATCACTGACCGCGCAGTAGGTTTAACAAGAAAATCTGCTGGCGCAATTGTCAAAAGAGGCAAGAAAAAATGAAGGTTTACATCAAAGAAGATTGCGTAGGCGAAGGCAAGGCTCTGGTTAAAGGTAAAGAGTACGATTTACCGAAGGCTATAGCAGAAAAGCTTATAGCCAGAGGCTTTGCATCAAAGGATGCGCCAGTTAAAAAGGTTAAGGCTGAAAGCGCAGAGTAATGGCTGTAGAAACCGCAGACGATAGAGCTATATTTTTTAGCACTGATGATTTCGGTATTACTGCCGTTTATTTCCCGTTGGCTGGGGGGCAGTCTAACGTGAAAGGCATATTTGATAGCGAGTTTATCGAGGTGGATGTAGGCGGTAATGTAGGCGTGGCGATGCAACAAAAAAGGTTTGTATGCAGAACAGCAGACGTAGCTAATGCGGCAGAAAACGACCAGTTCCGCATAAACGGGTTAGACCACTTTGTTAGAATAGTGCAAGATGATGGCACTGGCATTACAACTTTTGTTTTAGAAGTACCAGCTTAAATGGCGCACGTAAGAAAACAGATTAGGGATGCGGTAGTTACAGCGTTAACTGGCTTGTCTACTACTGGCAGCAATGTTTACCGCAGCCGCGTTTTCCCATTAGAGAAGGCTAAGCTACCAGCTTTAGCTGTTTTTAGTAAATCAGAGGCGGTTGAGTTCGATACGTTACACATACCGCGCTCGATAAATAGGGTTTTAGAAATTGGCGTAGAGGCGTTTGTAACGAATATGACAAACGTAGATAACACGCTAGACACTATTGCTGTAGAAGTAGAGGAAGCTTTAGCGGCAGATGTAACGCTTGGTGGCTTGGCAAAAGATTTGCAAGTTACCGCGTTTGAAGCGGATTATACTGGCGATGGTGAAACAACGCTTGCTATAGCCCGTTTCACTGTTGAGGTGCAATACCGCACACTTGAAAATGACGTAGAAACTGCCGCTTAATAGGAGATTTTTAAATGGCAACTTTAGTGGGTAAAGACGGTGTTGTTAAAATCGGCAGCAACACTATTGGCGAAATTCGCACATATTCTTTAGAGCAGACAATGGACGTGATAGAAGACTCTAGCATTGGTGATACAGACCGCACTTATACTAGCGGCCTTAAATCATTTAGCGGCTCTATGGATGTATATTTTGACGATACAGACACAGGCCAGCTAGACGTACAGGTAGGCGATACAGGCACTATTGCGGTGCAAGTGGAAGGTGACACAACAGGCGATCACCAGCTATCAGGCTCTATTATTGTAACAGGGCGCACTATCAACGCATCATTCGATGGGATGGTAGAAGCTTCGGTTTCATTCCAAGGCACAGGCGCACTTTCAGAAGGTACTGTCTAAATTATGTCTATTGGTAATCAGATTGCGGCTAACCGCAATAAAGAAAGGCGCGTTATCGAAGTTCCCGAATGGGGTGATGATGCGCCAGTTCTTTTGTATGTTGGAGCGATTACTGCTGGCGATATTTCTAAGTTACAAAGAAAGCACAAAGACTTTCTTAATAACATGACTATCGATGGCATGATTGACCTGATTATTACAAAGGCAGAAGATGCAGATGGAAACCGCGCTTTTACGTTAGAAGATAAAGCAACGTTGATGCGCGAGCCTGTCAGCCTCATAGCCGATATCGCTGGCAAGATGTTTGGCGATATTGTGGAGATTGAGGAACAGGAAAAAAACTAAAAAGCGATCCGTTAAGGCTAAATCTTATGGCCTTGGCGGATCGTTTGCACAAAACTCAAGGCGAGATTGAAGAATTAACGCTTTCAGAGTTTAATGAGTGGATTGCTTATTTCAAGGTGGTAGAAGATGGCGCAGCCAAATCTTAAATTTAAAATTACTGCTGTTGATGTAACGCAAAAAGCTTTTAGCGCAGTGCGTAGGAGTTTGGCTAGAGTAAGCAAAGCTTTATTCAGCTTCAAAGCTTCTATAGCTGCTGTTGCTGGTGCGGCTGGTCTAGGCTTGCTTGTCAAATCTTCCCTAGACAGTATCGACCGCATATCTAAATTATCCCGAACATTAGGCATATCTGTTAGAGATTTGCGAAAACTAGAGCTTGCGGCAGATTTGTCTGGCATCCAGATAGATACGCTTGCCAGAGGTGTTAGAACGCTAAATAAAGGCATGATTGATTTCGTGCGCGATGGCACAGGCGAGGCTGTAGACGCTTTCGATGCTTTAGGAATTTCTGCCGATGATTTGAATGGCGTTATGGGCGACCAGTTCAAAGTATTGGAATTGATTGCCGATAGGTTTGAGAACGTACAAAATAGCGCAGAGCGTTCTGCTATAGCTCAACAGCTATTCGGTGGCAGGGCATCAGAATTATTACTGGTGCTAGAAGAGGGCAGCGAAGGTTTAAGGCGCATATCTAAAGAGGCGGCAGATTTTGGCCTTTTATTATCTGCTTCTACAGCCAGAAACGTAGAAGAAGCTAACGATGCCTTTACGCGGCTAGGCAGCTTGTTTACAGGCTTGCGTGATACCGTAGTGGGCGCACTTGCACCAGCATTTCAGCTTGTAGCAGATACAATTAGAAACAAGTTACTTGCCGCCATTAAAGATGCTGGCGGTGTAGAGGAGTTCGGCAAAAATCTAGCTAGAAGCATAATAATCGCTACGCGCGATGCTAGCGCGGCTATGGTAAAATTTGCAAATATTCTAATCGGTCAAATTAACAATATTTTAAAAGGTTTTGACCAGTTACAAAGTTTTTTCGGCACTGGCATAACCAGCGCAGAGTTTGATAAATCTTTTAATGATTTAATCATGAAATTTGAAAAATTAAGCGGCATGAACGGTTCGCAAAATTTTGCAGATGCTATGGCAGAAATAAAGCTATCTTTATCCCGCCTTGCCGACCCTGCTAACAGAACAGCAGAAAATATTGCTTTAGTAAGTATGGAATTAGAAAATTTAGCTAATCGCAATACAAGCGCAGTTGCAGTTGTAGGCACGTTAAGAAGCAGTTTAGAAGAATTGCAAAGCCAAGCAGGGAATGTGCGCGAAGAAACTTTGCAGCTAGGCACTATAACTTTAAGCACTAATGATGCTTTTAACAGGCTTTTAAATTCTGTTGAGAACATGAACACCGAATTAGGTGGTTCTGGCGGCTTGGCAGAAAGCACTAACACTGCGGCAATAGGCACGAAAATTCTTTATGATGAGTTTGGCGATTTAGCTGGCGCGGTAGGTGATTTATCGCCTAAATTACAGCTAACAAAAACTGCGCTAGAACAGTATGAAGATGCATCGCATCAAGTAGGCAAAAGCTTAGACCAGCTTGCAGTAAATAGCTTAAACAAATTAGAAGATGCGTTTGCTGGTATGGTTACTGGCACTATGTCAGCTAAAGAAGCCTTTAGAGGTATGGCTAACAGCATCTTGTCTGATTTAGCCCGTATAGCCGCGCGTAAAGCGTTAGGCAGCATTATGGGCGGTATGGGCGGTGGCGGCAATCCACTAGGCGCATTATTTGGCGGCTTTAGAGCTAATGGCGGTGCAGTGGCGGCTGGCAAGGCGTATATGGTCGGGGAACGCGGTGCAGAAATGTTTGTGCCTAATCAAAGCGGCACTATAGTACCTAATAATGCTATGGGTGGCGGTGGCGGTGTAACAGTAAACCAAACTATAAATCTAAGCACTGGCGTAGCGCAGACAGTCAGAACAGAGGTAATGAATATGTTGCCGCAGATACAAAACGCAGCTGTTTCTGGCGTATTAGACGCTAAAAGGCGTGGCGGTTCATTCGGCACAGCATTCGGGGCATAAACGATGGCAATAACTTATCCGCTAACATTCCCCACATCAGGCGTGGCAAGTATAAATCTTATGGCGCGTAATGTCATAGGCTCTACATCATCGCCTTTTAATCTTAAACAGCAAATCCATAAACACGCAGGGCAACGCTGGGAAGCAGATATATCGCTGCCGCCTATGAAACGCGCACAGGCAGAGGTTTGGATTAGCTTCTTTATGAAGTTATACGGCTCTTATGGCACGTTTACTATGGGCGATCCTAACGCGGCTACCCCGCGCGGCACTGCCTCTAGTGCGGCTGGTACACCTGTTGTAAATGGTGCGTCGCAAACTGGTGACACGCTAAACATAGATGGCTTGCCTACATCAGAAACAGGCTATCTATTAGCTGGCGATTATATACAGCTAGGCACTGGCACTAGCGCACAACTGTATAAAGTGCTTGATGATGTAGATACAAACGCTTCTGGTGAGGCAGCACTAACTATCTGGCCTGATTTACGCAGTAGCCCTAGCGATGGGGCTACAGTGGTCGTTAGCAGCGCGGTTGGACTGTTTAGGTTAGGCACTAATGTAACAGACTGGCAGATTAATCAGGCTGGCTTTTACAGCATGACATTTGGGGCGGTAGAGGCACTATGACACGTTCACTAGGCACTGATTTCACAAATGCATTATCGGCTGATGAAGTACAGCCGTTTTTCGCTGTAGAAATGGATTTTTCTGGCGGTGCTATACGTCTTTGGACAGGCTATGGTAATTTGACCATTGATGGGGATACCTATTCTGCTGCTGCGGATTTTATGCAATTAACTACCGTAGATGAAACATCAGAGATTAAGGCTACAGGAATTAACGTGCAGCTATCGGGCATCCCGTCTAATCTTTTATCGGCAGCTTTATCCGAAAACTATCAGGGCAGGGATATTACGCTTTACTTCGGAACATTGGATAACAATGGCAGCATAAACGATACGCCTTATGTGCTTTTCAAAGGCCATATGGACGTTATGAACATAGCAGAAAATGGCGATACTGCTACCGTTAATATAACTGGTGAAAGCCGACTAATAGATTTGGAGATTGCCAGAGAGAGGCGTTATACTAGCGAGGATCAAAAGATAGATTACCCCAACGATAAAGGGTTAGAATTTGTTGCTGATTTACAGCAAAAACAGATAATTTGGGGCTAAATAATGTCTTGGTTTTCTAAGTTTGTAAAAGGCACAACGAAAGCATTACAAGACCCTGTTGTTCTAGTAACTGCGGCTATTTATGCGTTTACTGGTAACTGGGCTATGGCTGCGGTCACTATTGCCTCTGCTGGTGCGGCAAATGCTTTAGCCCCCACGCCAGACCTACCAAACTATAACGACTACGCTTCTGAGGCGCAAAACAGAACGCAGATGATTAAACAGCCTACGCATCCGCGTAGGTTTGTTTATGGGAAAACGCGCATATCTGGCTTGCTGGCTCATGTAGAAAGCACTGACAGCGACCAAAAACTGCATCTTGTTATTTTGGTGGCAACGCATGAGATAAATAGCTTTGAAACTATTTATATTGATGACCAAGCTTTAACGCTTGATGGCTCTGGTAATGTTACCGCGCCATCTCAATATGCTGGCAAGGTGCGTATTAATACGCATCTAGGCACGACTGGACAGGCAGCAGACGCAGATTTAATTGCAGAAAGTGGCGTAGGCTGGTCTGCCAACCACAAACTGTCAGGCATCGCCTATATTTATGCGCGGCTTGATTTCGACCGCAATGCCTTTCCTAATGGATTGCCTAACATTTCAGCTATTGTTGAAGGCAAAAAGGTTTATGACCCACGCACAGCCACTACGGTTTATAGCCCTAATCCAGCTTTGTGTATGCGCGACTATTTAATGAATGCTGCATATGGCGTAGGCGCGGCTGCATCGGAAATTGATGATACAGCATTTCAAGCGGCTGCTAATATATGCGATGAAAGCGTTGCGCTATCTGGTGGCGGTACAGAAAACCGTTATGAATTTCACGGCGTTATGCAAACAAGCAATTCGCCAAAGCGTATTTTAGAAGAAATGGTGACTAGCTGCGGTGGCACTATATCTTATGTTAATGGTAAGTTTACCATTAAGGTGGCTAAATATGTTGCGCCTACAGTTACTATTGATGAAGATGATGTAATTGATGCAATAAACGTACAGACTAAGCGTTCTAAGCGTGATAATTACAACGCGATTAAAGGGATTTTTTCACCAGATGTTACAAATTATGTTGCTGCTGATTATCCCGCACTTACATCTAGCACGTTTGAAGCAGAAGATGGGGGCGATAGAAAGTTTTTAAATTATAACTTGCCCTACACAGTATCTAGCCCGATGGCGCAAAGATTAGCTAAAATTGCGCTTTATCGAAATCGGCAGCAAATATTTATGCAGATGAATTGCAATTTAAAAGCGTTTGATTTGTCGGTTGGCGATAATGTATACGTTACCAATTTACGACTAGGCTTTAATCAAAAAGTTTTCCAAATTGCAGAATGGTCTTTTAGCGTATCATCGGATGAAGGTGGCTCGCCTATTCTGAGTGTAGATTTAGCCCTGCGCGAGAATAACAGCGCGGTCTATGATTGGAACGCTGATGAGAAAGTGTTTAGCCTAGACAATACTACGCTACCATCGCCATTTAATTTGCCAGCCCCAACGCTAACAGCTACAGATGAGGCGCAAGTAGTAAATCAAAAGATAACTGCGGTGCTAGTAGCTACGCCATCATCTACCAGCGTCTATGCTAGCCAGTTTGAGGTACAGGCGAAAAAATCTACAGATACTAACTATATATCGCTAGGCATATCATCATCACCGCGATTTGAATTGCATAACGTGGTGGCTAATACCACCTACGATGTTAGGGCGCGTATCATATCGCAACAGGGCATCGCATCGCCTTATACCACTATCCAGCATTCTATAGGTTCTGCGCCTACGCAGATTAGCGATGTTACTAACTTTAGCGTAAATGTTAACGGTCAAAACGCAGATTTAAGCTGGACACCAGTAACAGACCAGACGCTATCGCACTATATCGTCAGGCATTCACCGCTAACTACTGGCGCAACATATGCTAATTCTAAGACAGTAGCGGCTAAAATATCGCGCCCTGCGTCTACAGGTACAGTACCAGCGCAGACAGGCACTTACTTTATCAAAGCAGAAGACAAGCTAGGCGGTCAGTCAGCAAACGCAGATAGCAGCATTGTTCTAGTATCGGCACTGCAAGGCTTTCAAAATGTTAGTAGCATTTCAGAACATCCCGATTTTGGCGGCACTAAAACAAATGTAATTATTGTTGATGATAAATTGCAGCTAGATACAGCAGATTTGTTTGATCAAGCGTCTGGCGATTTTGATGATGCGGTAGGCTTGTTCGATGGCGGTAACGCATCGGTTTCTGCGACAGGCACTTATGAATTTGAAGATTATATAGATTTGGGCGCAGTGCATACCGCGCAAGCTACTTACACGCTCCGCGTAAACCAGCTATCGCAGATTACAGGCGCGACCACTAACGCAGGGGCTACGGATGTAGATATCTTTGTAAGCACTACTGATGATGACCCTGCTGGAACGCCTAGCTGGGGTGCGTATCGCCAGTTTATTGTCGGCAGTTATACAGCGCGAGCTTTCCGCTTTAAAGCCGTTTTAAGCACCACACAGAGCGATGAAACACCGCAGATAGAGCAATTGGTCATAAATATGAATATGGCTAACACGCAGCAATCAGACAACGATATACAGTCTGGCACTGCGGCTAGCGGCAAGGTTATTACATTCCCTGTAGCGTTCAAGACACTGCAAGCTGTAGCGATATCGGTAGGCGATATGCAAAGCGGTGATTTTTATGCTATAACAAGTAAGAGCGCAACAGGGTTTACTATTGTATTTAAAGATAGTGGTAATACAGTAATAGATAGATTATTTGATTATGTTGCGACGGGGGTATAACAGATGGCACAACACGATTACGTTATAGCAAACCAAACATTTCCAGCAACGCGCACTGATTTGAATAATGCGCTTTCTGCGATTGTTAGTGCTAACTCTGGTTCATCTGCACCATCTACTACTTATGCTTATCAGCTTTGGTACGATACAACGGCTAATAAGCTAAAAATGCGTAATGCAGACGATGATGCGTGGATTGATTTATTTGACGTAGATCAGACCGCAGACACTGCTAGCCCTGCTGGTGCGGCTGCTGGTGGCGGTGCTGGCTACTTTCAAGGCGAAAACGGTGCAACAGGTGACACGACTAATGGCAAGGGCGATATCTTTCGGGTGCATGAGCAACAGTTAGACACAAACACCACCATCGCGGCTGGTGATAACGCTGGGGCTTTCTTTAGCCTGACAGTGGCAACAGGGGTTACGTTAACTGTTAACGGAAACTTGGTGATAGCATGAGTACATTAAAAGCAGATACAATCGTAGCGGCAGACGGCAGTAGCCCTGTAACGCTGACTAAGCAAGATGCTGTAAAAAGCCATTATGGTTATAATCAAAGTGGTAGTACAGAATTTTTTGCGGCTAATAGTGGCTCTAACCAGTCACTAAACATTTCTAGCTACACTGACCAATCAACAGGAAGATTAGATGTTGCTTTAAGTAACGCACATTCAAATACAGAATTTAATTATGTTGCAGGGGTTAAGTCAGGAAACAATACAAACACGCTAGACCCTGCTCTTACAACTACTTCAAGCTTGAGAAACGTCATTAAGGATGGTGATAGCAACAATGATAGCGACATTACCAGCTATTGCTACACCATAGGAGACTTAGCATGAGTGAGATTATTGCGGACAACCTCACTGGCAAAACTGCGGCTGGCAATGTAACGATTACCTCTGAGGGCGGTTCTGCTACAATGCAACTGCAACAGGGCGTGGCGAAGGCTTGGGTAAACTTTAATGGAACAGGTACGATTGCGGCTAGGGACAGCCTAAATTTGAGCAGCTTGGTAGATAATAATACTGGCCGCTACGATGTAAACCTGACCAATTCGCTAAACAATGATGATTTTGCAAGCGTTTCTTGCGTTGGCGAAGTGGTTTCATCTGCTGGCGATCGTTCAGCTAGTAATAGTCCAGTAGACAGTAACACTGTTCTAGTAGGGACTACGTCTAGCAATAATGGCGCATATAATGATAATGATTTTGTCTTAACCACTATTCACGGAGACTTAGCATAATGGCTGGCAAGATTATAGCAGATACGCTGGAAACAGGTGCTGGTGCTGATATCGCCACCAGCTATGTTGTTAATGGTAGTGCGAAGGCTTGGGCAAATATGAATGGAACAGGCACTATTGCTCTGCGTGACAGTCTAAATTCCAGCAGTTTAACAGACCACTCTGCTGGGATATACACAACCTCTTGGACAAGTAGCTTTGCAGACACAGAGTATGCAACCACAACTGCAACAAACCTAGATCAAGCGTATAGCGGAGACATGTGTATAGTTACTCACGCAACAGGAAGCCTTAAACATAAGACATATTATGGGGCTGGTCATGCTGGCACAGATGCAAGCATAAACTGCCACACCAACTTTGGAGATCTAGCATAAATGAACACACCTGAATTTCAAGGCACACATTTATGGCTGCGTCTGGGCTGGGCTAAAGAAAGCCTAGAAGCCTATCAGTCAGATTATCGGGTAGTTTACGAAGATAGCGTAGATGAGTGCGCTAAAATATTAGTGCCTGACCCTAACTGGATGGCAGCAGCTATGCAGGGCGGCATTCTACCGCCTGTGTGGGTTTATTGGGAATTGGCTAAAGACGAAGCGCAGCCAGATTTTAAAAAGCATACGCGCGGTTATTTGCTGCACGATACGCAACCTATTGAAGCCCTAGACGAAAAGTCAGCAATCGAATATCTTATTATGAAAGATATTAACCCTAGTATCTGGATGAATTGGGATGAGGGCAACCGCCCTAAAATGGTAATCTGCAAAAAGCAGCAGTTACCGCAAACAAGAGAATGGCGCAACGCTTGGCGCATATCTGACGAATTAGCCGCATAGGAGTATAACTGATGGCTGTAACTACATATATTGTTGATAAAGATGGGAACAGCATAGACGCATCAACCGCTACCGTTCCTGCTAATCGTGATTTTCGGGGCGCGTGGTCGTTATCTGGCAACGTCATTTCCGAAGATTTGACTAAAGCAAAAGAAATATTTGCTGATAAAATCCGCGAAGTGCGAAAGCCTTTACTAGAGGCTTTAGATGTTGATTTTACACGCGCACAGGAAACCAGCGCAGATACTACGCAAATCGTAGCTGATAAACAGGCTCTACGCGATGCGACTACGGCTGGTGATAGTGCTAGCGATATTGCAACGTTAAAGGCTAGCTGGCCTTCTGCTTGCGGTGATAATCCCTATTCATAGGTAAATCATGATTGAGATACTTACTTTAGCTGCCTCTGTAACAAAGATTGCAGGGGCTATTAGCACTGGTATAAAGGCTGGCAAAGATGTTGCTAGCCTAATGCCTACTGTTGGGAAGCTAGGTGAGTTAGACGCGCAAATACAAATAGCAGAGACAGGGCAGCATAAAGGCGTATTACGCAAGCTGGCTACTACTGAGCAAGAGGCTTATGCAATTAGTCATGCAAAGCTAGCACATAAAAAGGCTATGGATGAGCTACGCAGCCACATGATGCTATTTGGTGGCGGTGTAGGCGCGTGGGATGCTTTCCAGCGTGAATTATCTATGGCGCGTAAAAGAAAAGCAGACAGGCTAAAATATGAAGCCAAAAAGCGCAGAGACAGAGAAATGATGCTAGCCGTTTGTATTTGTGTTATAAGTATAGGGATAGGTGGTTATTTAATTTACCTATGGGCTGAGTATCTTAAACAAAATGGGCTTTTATGATGGATAGCAAAACGCCAATAGATTTAACGGCTGCGACTAGCACTGGCGCAGTATTGATGGGGATGTTGCCAGAGATGCTAACGGTGATTGCTACAGGGTTGACTATAATTTGGTTCGCTATTCGCATCTGGGAAACCAACACAATGCAAGCCATTTGGAAGCGTTTTAAGGCAGACTGATGCCATCGGCTACCATAAGCGGTGCGATAGGTGAGATGATAGCCTGTAGCGTTATTATGGGCTTTGAGGGCTGGTCTGCCGCGCACGTTCCTACCGATGGCTATGATTTAGTGGCGTTTGATGATGTAGGCGCGTTAAGGGTGCAAGTTAAAAGCGGAATGCCTAGACAAGAGCGAGATGGCAGATCTAAGTGCTATCACTTTAATAATGGCAGTGGCGGCAAGAAACAACTAAGGCACGATCAATATGATATCATATGTCATTGCAGTTTACTTGAACGCAGGTGCATCTTCTACGCATCCGCGTCCATCAATAAAACCAGCCAGAGATACACAATGTCGGCTTTCGATGATGTGCATAAAGAAATGGATAGCTGGCAAAAAGCAGTGCAAATTGTGCGGGAAGGATTTTGCTAATGGATTGGTCTAAATATCCTAACTTCAGTGAAAAAGAGTTTGCTTGCTCACATACTGGCAAATGCGATATGGATGCGGCTTTAATGGAAAAGATGCAAGCCTTGCGCTCGAAGTATGGCAAGCCTATTACAGTTACTAGCGGCTATCGTGATATTACACACCCTATAGAAGAAGCTAAAGACAAGGGCGGCATTCATACTATGGGGCTAGCGGCTGATATAGCTTGCACTGGACAGGAAGCCTATCACATACTTGCGTTGGCCTTCCAGTTAGGCTTTACAGGCGTTGGTGTAGCGCAAAAGGGGCATAACAGGTTTATTCACTTAGATATCTACACTAAAACGCCACGCAGTAACGTTTGGAGTTATTGAGATGATACAGGCATTATTACCGCTTCTACAGCCAGCTATAGAAAAAACGCTTGATTTAATACCCGACCCTAAAGCCAAAGAAAAGGCTAGAGCGCAAATGGTGGCAGAGGTAGCTAAAGCGGAAGGCACGTTTAGAGATTTTGTGGTGCAGTACGAAGGCGCGGCAAAAGATGTGCATATAAGCATCCAGATTTTACGCGGTACTGTTAGACCAGTGCTTACCTACTTTTTAGCAGGGGCGTTTATCTACGGCTTTCTAACGCGCAATGTATCAGATGAGGCTATGGAGATGCTATGGCAGCTTAATCTGCTATCTCTAGGCTTTTGGTATGGTGAACGCGCGATGAAGAATTTGGGGCTAGATTTTGGCAAAAAGAAAAAGAAGGATTAGCCGTTGCGCCAAATGCGCCAGCCTTCGCCTTCGCGTCTACTGATAAATGGAATGTTGCGATATTTAAACGCAGCGCGGATGCGGTCACGCGCATAAATATCATCTACATAAATACTATCGCCTACATCTAAATCGGCTATAAAATTGTTTTTGCCTGATACGCCCTTGTTAGGCAACGGCACATTTTTATCAATATTCATCTTTTATCAAACCCCATCGCTTGTTAAAGCATTCAACGTGCAGAGTATCGCCCCGCCCATCGCAAGTAAAAATACCGTTTAAATTTACTGGCTTTTCACACCAAGCGCATTTATCAAAGCGCGGTGGTGGCGGCACGTCTTTCTGCTGCTTCTTTTTCTTTCTCTTGAACATGAAGATTTTGCGCCTTATTCAATAGCTCTATAGCTAGCCCTACCATATCACTGCTGTTAAGCGTGATGATATAATCTTTTTCCGCGACACTAACGGCAAGGCCGTTAGCATCTACAGAGATTTTTGCGCTAGAAGGGGATTGCATCATCTATAGCATCCATAGCTGGCTGCGGTGTAGCTGTTGCCTCTTGCGCTTCTTTAGGCTGAACAGACAGGCTCATATAGGGCTTGCCAGCCTTAGAGGTAGATAGCCACGCGCTGATCCACATTTCAGTGCCGTTTACGTTTATATCGCCCTTGTAATCAGGCTGCGTTTCTTTATCTTTACGGTCATTCTTAAATAACGCACCGCGATTAGTGTTATCATAATCCATTGCTTTTAAGCCTTTCTTTAGCTTCTGTTAACATCCCTAGCTGGGCTTCTGTTGGCGAAAAGTTTTTTTCCGCAAACAGTCTCTTATAAACGCCAGTAACTTCATCTACTGTAGCGCAGACGGTTAAGGCATCTTTTAATATTTGATTAGAAGGGCGTGAGGGGGCTGGTGGCGCAAGGGAGGAAGAACCACCAGCCCCCGCAGCAGGTCGCGTGTTGGAGGAGGCCGCGCCCCTAGCTGCTGATGCTATATTACCATCATCATCATCTGCGTTCAATCCGAACATAGTCATCAGGCTAGCGCGTCTATAATAGGTAACGCACGACATAAATGCCTGAGGCTTATCGCTTTCTGGGCGTAACTCTACATCACTGCGGATATTCTCACCGCTTTCTATGTGGCTTACTATAGTCACTAATGTGCGACCTGTAAAAAACTGCTGCCAGCCTAAACCGTATTCAGCCGCGCCAGAAACAGCAGTTAGCACATCCCCTAGCGTGGTGTATTGCGATTTAAACATTGGGTTTGTGCCAGATTTGCCTACTGACGATGCTTGCCTAAATTCGTTTAGGGATTTCATTAAATTTGCCATAACCGTTTAGCGTCCTCTCTTTGCTTGTCATCATTCCAGATATACATATGCTGCCAGTCAGGGTCTACTAGCCCTGCTAGCACTTTCGGGTCGGGTGATATCTTTATCAGGTTTTGCTTTATCAGCGTTTGCTTGCGTAGCTCATCTAGCGCAGTAGCCAACATAGCATCGCCTAATCGCTCACAATTGAAGGGCGTAAATATCTTTGCTTCATGTTCTGCAATATACATAATAGAAGGTATTAGCTTTGTAGCGTGGTGATATAAGGCTACCTGTTTAACGTGCGACCAGTCAGGCTCGTTAGTGGGCAAGCGGCCTTTAGACCAGCCTTGCGTACCGTCTTTAAGTACACGCGATTTGTTGACGGATTTAGTTTTCATCTCACAAAACATACCTTCGCCTACTAAATCTACATAGCCGATAAACGGTAGGTCTATGTCGGGCAAATGGCATTCTATTTTCAGTTCGTCTTTCGGTTTTGTGAAGTTGTATTTGCCAAGCATATCAACGGCTTGATGTATCATTGGAGCTATCATTTCACGAAAACGTGAACGCTTCACATCATCTTCACTTACAAGCTTTTCATCAAATGCGGCTTCTGTTGTAGCTATGGCCTGTTCTATGTCTAAACCGTGGCTTACTACAAGCTGCACACCTTCGTGGATAAACGTGCCTATTTGACCGCTTTCGCCTATAACGTGCTTAGAGCGTTCCTCAGCAGTCTTTGTGCCATACCAGTAGAAAAAATAGCCGTTAGGCTGATTAGCGCGGCTGAAAGACCAGTAGGTTTGCTTTTCTAATTCGTGCATATTTTTATCACTCATAACTTTTTTTAACATTTATTCTTTACATTATCTAATAAATAATTATACCGTTGTGGTAACGCAATTAGACAAGGGAGATAGATAAATGTCTAAGTTTGAAATCAAGATGAAGTTTGTTCTTAATCAGGATGAGCTAGGCACTAGGCTTGGCGCGTTGACCAGTAGCTATCGTGGCGAGGTGTTAACTATTGAGCCAATTAAAGAACAGCCGCCAGAATTGGCTACTTTGTTGGGCGAAGATATACGCATAAATAAGGTAGAGGTTAAAAAGCAATCTCTACGCGCTAAGAACAGGCAAAAATATGATATCGCTACTATTGAACAGATTAACGATATATTGTGTAAATATTTTAGGGTTGGCGATAGCCTTACTCGCAATGTATGGGCAGAGAAAATATGCAAAAAATCTTCGTTTAATTGGAATGTTGCCAGTGTTAGGGCGCACGTTAGTAGGCTTAAAATCTTAGGTGTATTAACGCCATTGCATAAAGATAATGGCAGTAATTGGATGTTTACGCAGATTGTAGATAGCAAGTTGGTGCGTAAAGCGCAGACTACCGCACAACGCAAACAGCGTGAAGATCGTGAAAAGGCTAGGCGCGTAGCAAAAGCCAATAAAGAAGGATTGAGGCCACATTATGAAACTCTCTGAATATCTTAAAACGCAGGGCGAAAGTTTAACGGCTTTCGCTCACCTTATGGGCGTAGAGCCGCCAACAGTGCATCGCTGGGCTAACGGCTTTCGGATGCCATCTATTAGAATGGCGAATGAAATTAAACAGGCTACAAACGGTGCGGTTAGCTTTGAAGATTGGTTAGAAGATGCCAAATCGGAATAAAGAAAAGGGCAGCCGCTTTGAACGGCAGTTAGTCGATATTGCCAAAGCACATAACTTAGAGGCATATAGAGTGCCTTTAAGTGGTGCTGGCAGTATCAAGAACGATGTGCATATTAAGGTAGGCCGCGAGGTATGGGAGATAGAGGCAAAGAAACGTGCAAACGGCTTTGCTTTTATCTACCAGAATATCGAAGGTGCAGATGCACTTGTTATTGGGGCAGACCGCAAAAAGCCTTTAGCGGTTATCGATTATGAAGATTTCTTAAACTTATTAGCGGGGAAGCTATGAAACTAGCATCACAAATGACTGTTGAAGAGTTTGAAGCGCACTTAAACCAAAGGCGTAAATATTTGATGAGTGGATGGTTTTTTAGCGATCCGCAGTATGGGAGTGGCGTTATAGCACGTAACTCATTAAAGCAAGCAATGCAAAGACGTAAAAGCGTGAGGAAGCCAAATGCCGATTTATGAAACAGATGAAGATGTAGCGCGTCAGGAGCGCATGATAAAAGCTTTTTGCAAGCATTATAGCTATGACTACGCGCCTTTTCCACCAAAGCATAAAGTGGATTATGGCATATTGAAGCCGCAGCGCGTTAATGGTCACTGGTATAAAGTGCTGGTGGGTATGGTCGAAGTTAAGACGCGCTCATTTAGCTATAAAAAATATCCTACTTTAATGGTCAACGTGGGCAAGGTATTATATGCGCGTCAGTGGGTAGATAACGGCATAAAGGTAGTTTTGCTAGTTGGCTGGACGGATGCGGTAGGGCATATATCGCTAACATCTGATAGCTTTGCAGCTTTGGGCGGTAGAAAAGATAGGGGCGATCCAAATGATGAAGATGTTATGATGCACTTCCCTATCGAAGATTTTACGATGATTGCGTACCGATGATAGTGCGTTATAGCATGAAAGGCGCACCAGTGCCGAAGGGTTGGCGGTTTGAGCCGCTAACGTATCACTACGACCCTGCTGCTGGTTATGGCATCTTGATAAAAGAAGATGATAATGCAGAGCCTATAAAACAGGTTTTGATGGCGGTTTATGATGATGGCATATTGGTCACGGTAGATGGCGAGTGTAGTTTTAGGCGCATGACAAAACAGCAAATGCTTTGGTTAGCGCAAGAGTTAATAGAGAAGGCAGCTAAAGATGGTTGATGAGCAAGCGGATAAGGATTGCCGCTATTGTAACGGCAGTGGGTGGGTGCTAGAGCCAGAAGATAACACTGGTAACGTAGGCTGGTTTATTTGCAGATGTGTAGATAAAAATAACCAGTGTGATGATTTTATCGAAGATTTGATAGATAGTGCAGGTGGGCTAAGATGAGCATCAGTAAATTATCGCAAGTGATGAAAACGCCAATGCCTGACCCTATAGCTAAGTTTATAATGGTGGTATTGGCAGACCACTATAACGATAGCACTTGCACTTGCTGGCCTTCCATAGATACGATTACGGAAATAACGGGATGCAGTAGGCGCACCGTAATCCGCAAATTAAAGATGCTAGAAGAGGCTGGTTTAATCATTAGATATAAGCGTTATAACAAAACAGATATCTATGAAATCTTTATAGGTGACACTCTGACACGTGACACAGTGACACCTCTAGGGGTGACAGGTTGGCACACTAACTCTTATAGAACCGTTAACAAAAAGAAGGGGGGGAAGATAAAAATATCCGAATGGCAGTTAGATGATGAGTGCAGACAGTATGCTAAAGACAAGGGGCTATCACCAGATGGCATTATGGATAGCATCAGGCTATGGGATGAGCAGAACGGCAATAAAGCAGCTTATGCATCCCCATCAGCATTTTTTAAGAATTGGTGCAAGCGCGAGGCAGACAAGCCGCAGCGCGGTTACGGCAAGCCAACAGGGGATAACTTTGGCGTGGCGCAAAAGAAAGTATTTAACGCTGATGAATGGGATGCGTTGAGTGATACTATGAAACGCTTTTACAAGCAAAACCGACCATCAGCAATACCAGAGGCTAGAAGATGATAGAGCAGGGGAATGGCGAGATTGCCAAGCGTTTAAAGCAGGGTTTATGCCCTAAATGTCTTAGCCAGTTAGTAGGGCGGGTATTTGGCTGGCATTGTGTTATTTGCGGCTTAGATATCGTTAATGAAAAAAAAGTAGAAAAAAATGATAATAAAGGTTGATGTTGTATTACCGCTATGGTTATATACCAATATATCAATAAGGGAGATATGATATGAAAGCGGTAACTGAAAGCGTTATAATGCTGGTTATAATGTGCGCCTTTACAGCAGGGTGGTTAAAGTTTTATGAGGGGCAGCCTACGTGGTGGCATCTGATAGTGTGGTTGGGTAACTAGGGGGGAAGTTATGAAGTCTTATAAGTTTCATTCGGATTATCAAAGTGATGTTAGTCTGGACTATTTAAAGCGGCTACACTTAAAGCTGTTAGAAGAAAAGCCTGATGATTGGGAATATAATGAGTGGGAGTTATACACAAATTCAATAGCCCGAACCATACAGGTTTTAAGGGACGGGGATATAGACCCTTATGATTTATAGATAAAGGGGCGGGATTGACCGCCCTTTTTTATTATGCAACAGTGCGGCTATGGATGATATGGTAACCTTCTTTGCTGATGATGTAACGTGCCAAGCTTGCGGTAAAGACACGCAATGCTATGTGGTAGAGCATAGTGGCACGATTAACTGCACCGAATGCGATGAGGCACTGCTAGATTTTACAGACGTTTTAGGCGATACTGTTGTTGTGTTACAGCTAGAAGATGGGACAGTACACTAATGCAGATAAATGTATCAAGTAACATCAGCACGTTTACTAAAGCGATAGATGCGTTCGGGCGAAATCAAGTGCCATTCGCTACATCTATGGCGTTGAACGATGCAGCGTTTGAAGTGCGTAAAGATACGATAGAGCGCGTCTGGCCTAAGAGTGTTAAGGTACGCAATCCTGCGTTTATGAAAGCAGTGATGATGCCTATACGCGGAGACAACAGGGCTACTAAGCGCAGACTAACTGCTACAGTGCAAAACCATCCAACAGGTGCGCGTCATAGAGATTACCTACAGCGTTTAGCCGTTGGCGGTGTTAAAACACCAGAAGGGCGTTCATTAGCAATACCAGCGCAAGACTTACGCACTAGAGCTAGAGGCGGTGTTACTGCTGGCAACAGACCGCGACCAGCACTGGATAAACCACGCACGTTTAAGCAAACGGTAAACGGGCATGAGATGATATTGCGTAGAAGAACGCAGCAGAGGTATCCACTACAACGCTTGTATTTGTTAGAACAGTCACCAGTTACTATAGATAATCAGTTTAGCTTCTACGAAGAAGGTTCGCGTACAGCAAGGCGGTCTATGGCGCAGAATTTTAATAAAAGATTTGCACAGGCAAAGCGCAGTGCGAGGCGTTAGGTTCTTCTGCAAGCTGCCGTTTACGGGTAACGCGCGAC
>Ga0213867_1000236_pt1 | contig 25495 bp, 40 predicted proteins | sample PICome_12_FD_160120 | JGI IMG/M metagenome (GOLD analysis project Ga0213867, IMG submission 160120) | Coastal seawater microbial communities near Pivers Island, North Carolina, United States - PICO540 | ecosystem: Environmental > Aquatic > Marine > Coastal | place: USA: North Carolina... | reverse complement strand
AAGGTGATGAATTTAAAAGAAAACCTGATGCACTAAAGAATTTTTATAAAGGTCACTATAATAGAAAGTGTTCTTTTTATCCTACACCTACTTACACTTGTGTTGCTGATAATGATGTTTGGGGTTCTGGAGTAGAAATAAACGCTAGGTCTTATGTTTATATAGACGCTAGTGGTGCAACAAATTTTAGTGAGGTATTATAAAATGATACATGAAAAGAAAGCTAAAACATTACTTAAAAGTATTATTAAAAAGGCTCAATTAGATCCTGAAATTGTAATTGTTGTTAAGGATGAAGATGAACAAAGAATAAATGAAAATAATAAACTTGATGAAATTATTGATGCTATTTTTAGTGTGGACGTTTCATATATATTATTTGGTAATAGAAAAACCAAAAGATATTTGGGTTGGTTATTTATTGTATTGGAATACAACAGAGAGCCAGAAGAAATTATTTCAGACTATGAAGCAAACGACTATACAGAAAATTTAATTGAAGAATTTACAGAGTTAAAACTTTAGGGAGTAAACACAAATGGATAATTTCACACTAAAAGAAACTATTGAGAATAGCGGCAAGGTATCGCTAGGAAATACTAAGATGCCTAGTACTACATTCGCTATCAGTGCAAAGCATTGCAAAGTAGGATCTAAGCTTGCAAAAATAGAGGGTAGTACTTGTTCTAGGTGCTATGCTTTGAAGCTTCAAAAGCTTAGACCTAGTGTTGATACTGGTTGGACAAACAACCTATTCAAGGCCGAAAAGCTAATTGCTACTAACCCTAAATTGTGGGCTAAACAAATGGCCTTTCAGATTAAAAGAGGGTGTAACAAGCTAGGCATATTTCATCATAGGTGGTTTGATAGTGGTGATTTACAATCGGTTGAAATGTTACATGCTATCATTTTGTGTTGTCTAGAAACGCCAGATATAAAACACTGGTTACCAACTAGAGAAGCTAAACTTGTCCAGACATACCGCAAGAGACATGGACTAGAGCCAGACAACTTAGTGATTAGAGTTAGTGCTACTATGATTAGTGACGCACCTATTAAAGGTCACACTCACACTAGTACAGTCCACAAACATAAAGAGACTGTACATGGTAAAGAGTGTCTAGCTTATCGCACCAACAAAGAGAATATTGTTGTCGATTTAGAAACGTTTAAAGCTATGTCTAGACCCGATAAAAAAGAACAAGACTTTGGACACTGTGGTGATTGTAGAGCTTGTTGGTCTAAAGATGTAGCAAACATTAGCTACCCACTACACTAGGAAGGATTAAAAATGCTTTTAACTTTGATCGTAGGCACGATAGCACTCACAACTATTCTAGGCATACTAGCCTACATAATAACCTATTTAATAATGGAGGTATAAATAAATGCAGCATATGTTTTACCATAAAGAAAAACTTTATGATTTTAGTGACTACATGAACAGTCTAGAAGTGTCTGCTAGTACAGTCTTCAACAGTGAGGAACAAAGGCGAGAAGCTTTAAACAAAATATGTGAAATAAATAATTTTTTAGAAAGGATATTGAACGATGAAAAATAATCTAATCAGGATAAACAAAGCAACTAGTGATGCGTTGGAAGTGTTTACAGAATTAACAGAATTAACTGATAAACTTGAACAAATACAAGAGTTAGCAATAGAGGTTAAAGGCTCTGGTGCGCTACCAATAGAGGCAAGGGAAGCCCTAGAAGAAATTGTTTTCTCTTGTGGAAATTTAATTGCGAGAGGTAAAGAGTTATGAATAAAAAAATATTAAAACACTGGGCGCTATTCTACAAACATAATGAGAGGCAATTCATTAGTGCACCTAGTAAGGAAGAGCTAGACAAGGCTATCTTTGGAGGTGCTTACGCACCTAGCCCTAACAACGTGACCTACTATGTTGAGTATGAACGTGACATAAAAGACACACGTTATAACCAAGTTCACGAGGTGTAGTTACAACTATAATTCTATCTGATATTGAAGGGATAGAACAAACAAAAAGGATAATAAAAAATGACAGTAACACTCAACCAAATACTAGCTATGGAAAACGTACTAGCTACTCGCAAAATACCTAGCGACATAGAAGCAATGGCGAAGGCCAAGCGATACAGTAACAGCAAACAGAAAGAGATTACACTAGGTGAGCAACCACTACACTACGTGTTAAGAATATTAGCCAAGGAAGGGATATAAACATGAGTAACTTTAGAAAAATATGGAAGCTAGACCTTATGGACTGGGACAATTCAGAAAACAAATTTGTAGATCGTTATTCTACATACCACACCAGTAAGAAGAAGGCTGTTGAACGTGCCAAGTCCTACATAGAATTAATTAAAGTAGACAAGTTAGGTTCTGTAGATGAACGCACAAAAAACAGTACGTCAGTACACTCAGCTAGTGGTGACACACTAGGCTACATATGCAGTGAAAGATTATTATAATAAAAAGGAAATAAAATTATGCAACTAACACTAGCAATAAACACCAACGCATACCCTGAGTATGACAAGAGACAACTCAATGAGATGCTAGGGCTACTCCCACTATGGGTAGCTGAACACGTAGGTAATGATGATAACACAGACATAGTACAGTTTATGACTGACAGATATGGTTTTGGTAAACTGTACAAGTTTGATGGTAAAATAAATAAAAAAGGTGACTATGTATCTAACTACGATGATGATGCAGATATGCCATACATAGGTAAGATGATTACCAAGGATGGATACGCATACTTTTATGACCATGCTATTGTTGCACTACCACAACCAGATGGTAAATATTTTATAACAAGGATGGACTAGTGGAGTACGTCATACACATAAGCAAAAAGGGTGGTGAGTGTTTCGCTTACCACTCTACAAAAGACACATCAGAATTAGACAGGCTTGTTGCCAAGTATTTAAAGATGAAGGGTATAACAATAGAGGTAAAGAAAAGGAATTTGTCATGAGGTTTAAAGAGATTGTAATATCAGCAGATGATCTGGAGTGTGACGAAACAGACACAATCCATAAAGCAATTAAGAATCACATCTTGGATGTTGGGATTGCAACACGTAAAACATTAACAGGATTTAACTGGAGACTAGATGTTAGAATGAGGATGGATAACTATGACACCTAGAATAGAAAAGATATATAACCTGATCTATTACTCAGACTTTGACGAGTACGAGATTAAACAATTAGCAATAGGTCTACTTGGCACAACACTTAATGATGCGTCCTGGCATCAAACAGCAGACACAGTAAGTAGCTACAAGCTAGATGATGAGAGAGAACTAGACTTTGATGGAGGAGATAACCTGAGATGAAATATAAAATAGTAGAAATACCTTGGATTAACTATGAAGTCCAAGACGAAAACGGAGAAACATATGAAAATAAAGAAGGAGATAATCTCTTTGATACTAAAGAGGAGGCAGAAGATTTAATAGAAGATTTAAAGCTAGACGAAAGAATAGAGGCTTTCAAAAGGAAGCAGAGGAGTTAATAGATGATACTGTATAGATCAAGTAAAGGACAGTGGGTTGGTACTCAGAGAGATGCTCAGAGATACTTCCCTAAAGACTGGGAGCAAGTAGATGTACCTGTATCTAAGGAGTATCTCATTGAGTTCCTGAACGTTCACAAGGTAGGGGCGTATTCACAGTCTCCACCACCACAACAGCCAGTGATGACAGCACCTGATCCAGAGTTGATAGATCCACAGGCTTACAGTTGGGTATCGTGGGCATATGAGACACTCGCCAGAGGTGACAAAGCAGAAGCAATCAAGATGCTAGAGCAAGGGCTAAGTAAACAGAAGGAGTTAATAAAATGAAGACTGAAAAAGAATTAGACAACGAAGTTCGAGAAGCTTTCGACAGGGCTGTAGACTCTATCATGTTTGACTATATGTACATGGGTACTGAGAAGGGCAGGGATGACCTTGAGTACATGATGTTCAAACATATCGAGACTAGGGAATACATAAAGATACCCAAGTGTGGTGTAGCATTTATAAAAAGGAAGGAGATAGTATAATGAACACTAGAATGTTTAACTACAAAGATAAGTCAGTGATGTTTATTAACTGTAGTCTTAAGCACTGCTACAACACTGCTGACTACATGATAAAGAGAGACAAGAACAACGGATACTGGAAGCCTAGACTCTATGATGACTACGATCAGGATCATTCCTCAGTTGAAAGTATCTATGACTGGACTGAAATAAAGGACAGTGTTACTGACCTACCGCCTGTCACTACTGAAGAAATAGAAAGGGCATACAATGAGGTATAATAGTTGGACTGTAATTGATGGTGGCTCTAAGAGCTTACAAAAGCACATCATTAGTATGGTTATGTTTGCAAAGAAAAAGTTTAAAATAGATCCTTACATAGAGATATACTTTCGAGGTGATAGCTATGGTCTAGGTGGGTGTGTTGAGATAGATGATGGTGAGTATCAGATAGACCTGAGAAGATCTATGAGGCTCAAGGAAATGCTCATGACACTGGCGCATGAACTGGTACACGTTAAACAGTACGAGTACGGAGAGCTAACGCAGAACAGTGAGATCAACATACCATACTGGGATAAGCCCTCAGAGATCGAAGCCTATGGGCGTGAGCTAGGACTGTTCATTACTTGGGCAGAAGAAAATAACTTAGGCAATAAAGCCTGGACACAAGATTAAAAAAAAGGAGAACTAAAATGATACAAGATAAAACATATAAAATTAAAGTGGGTGACTATCATGACGCAGTGATATACGTGTACGAGAGACATGTTAAATGTTTGAACCCAGAAGAAGATGATGTAGGTAAACGTAAGTATAAACACTGGAAAGAAGTAGCAGCAGTGATACCTGTGAACAACGACTTTGATGACTACCAAGATACATCAGGTAGATTTTACACCAACGTAAGGGTTGTAGTAGATGCCTTGACAGAGTTGTATGGCAGCAGCCCTGACTACGAGATGGGTATAAGTTATACCATGAACACACATCAGTACATCAACGTATAGTGGGTGATTATGTTAGAGACACACGAAGTAGTAGCCATACTCATCAACATAGCTTGGTTAGGTTTTCTGTTTCTTCTGTGGTGGTGAGACAACTTGCCCCACTTGAAATAAAAACAACAGTTGCCAACTAATAACTAAAGGTTATACCTAAAGTATACTAATATTTATTATTACTTATAGATAATAATACTATAGGTATTACCTAAAGAAAGGAACTAACAGTATGGAATATGATGAGGATGATGATGAGGTGTTGTATCTTTCTTCAGATGAAATAGACAATCTGCTAGACAAACTAAAGAAAGAGGACAGGGATATTGTTGAAATAATTATGTCACAAAACTCAACGCTGTTGGATTGTATTGTAGATCTGCAAGAATTTATGAGGGATAAAGGATACAACTCCAAAGACTTTAAAGTTTGGGTAGATAAAAAAGAGACAAGGACTTATCACTGATGAGACATTTAAAGTACGAGGATGAAAAGGTAGTAGCTGTTGAGTCTTATCTCAAAGATCTACAGAAAGATATTGACGATCTTGAGTGGGATGGTGAACAGTATAAAGCAGACAAGTTAAAGATCTTGTTGAACGAAGTTAAAGGGTATAGAGATAGGGGTGAGTTATGGTATCCGATGTTTTAAATAATAAAAATATTAGAAGTATAAGCAGAGATGATCTAGTAAAGAACTTATGTAAAAGATATTCGCATGAGGAACTGGCACAGGTAACTATTGCTATGATGATAAGAAGCAGCAGTATGTCTAAACAACTTGAAGCCTTGTTGGATAAACATAAAACAAGTGAAGAGAAGGACTAAAGATATGATGTATGTATTAGTGTGGATGCAACTGTTCAGCACACAGACAGTGGAGCACTACCAGTTAGGTAATTATGCCACGATAGAAGAGTGTCAGATAGAACTGAGCAAAGCAGCCAAGATGGTAACGCACAAGTCAGAGACAGTGGCTTGTCTGGAAGTAGAGGTGCAGCAATGACACCAAGTGAATCAGCAGAGGTAGAAGCAAAGAAAACATTCGAGGGCTTCATCAAGTGGTTGAAGGTTTCATTCTACTGGATCATGGCAATCCTAGTTATTCTAGCTTGGTGTAACTTTGGTGCAGATACTGAGACTGGTAGTCAGTACAATGGTGCAGTGTACACACCCAAGAACATAGGAGAAAAGTAATGCAACCAAAAGAAGTACCTACTCATGTCCGTATCAGGTACGAGCCTACCTTTAAACAGAAGGGTAGGAAGTGTAGACTCTACGGAAAAGACTTCAGCAACATGGCAGAGGCAGCAAGGTATTGGAAGATCACCTATGCCTGGGCAACTGAGCAAGTAAACAAAGGATGGAACAGAGATGACTTTCCATCTAAAGCCAGGAAGGATTACGCATGAACTGTTGGCACTGTGATACTAAATTAATTTGGGGTGGTGATCACGACATTGACGAGGATCAAACTTCCCTCTTTGGGGAGTATAGCATAGTGACTAATCTTAGTTGTCCTGAGTGTGACTCATATGTTTTAGTATACTATCCAAGGGAAGAAGATGAAGATGACAAAAAACTGCACTAGTAATACGAGTGAGCAGTACTGCACAACAAAAGGATTGGGGTGGGCTTTTGTTACCTGTATGTTTCTCATACTAGGTGTGCCTGTACTGATGTGGTTAGCCTTGGAAGGGGCTGACTGGTACGAAAGATTTGACCTAATGAATCCGATGTGGTAAAGATATGAACGAACCTAAAGAGTGGTACATTGACAGGAGGAAGGGAATCTCGAAAGAGATAAGGCCAATGACCAAGGAAGAACGACAGAGAGCAAAAGAAAAGGAACAACAAAATGACAGCAGCAGTGAACAGCAAGAGTGAGATTACACATCAGCCATGTCCGTTTGAGGATTGTGCAAGTTCAGATGCTTTTAGCTACAACCTAGTAACCAAGGTAGGCAAGTGCCACTCCTGTAACAGGGGCTACCCAAACTCAGCAAAGAAGTTTGAGTGGGCAGAGGCAACTTATCCACCACCTCCACCCAAGGTAGACTTACGTAACGTCAACGTAATCTCAGGTAGGTATGAAGGTATCAGAGGACTAGATGAAGACGTAGCTAAACTATACAATATTCAATTACAAATAGGTGAGGGTGGTGATCCTGTACGTTACGCTTTCAAGTACAAAGATAACGTCAAGTATCGTGGCTACCACGAAAAGAAGTTCTGGACTAAAGAACGTGGGTCACTGACAGAACTTTTCGGTCCTGAGTTTAACGCAGGATCTAGTAAGCGTATCTACATTACTGAGGGTGAGTTTGATGCAGCAAGTCTGTATCAGGTCTTAGGTAAATCCTATCCTGTAAAGTCACTACCAAGTGCAGCCCTATCAGATAAGTTTATCAAGGATAACTTTGACTACCTCAACGCTTTCGAGATGGTAGTCTACGCAGGTGAACTGGATCAGGCAGGTCAGGGTGCAGCACAGAAACTGTACAGCATTATGCCTGAGAAGTTTTACTACGTACCTATGTCCAAGCACAAGGATGCCAACGAGTTTCTCATGAAGGGTGACGAGTCAGACCTCAAGTGGGCAGCACTCAAGCCACAGAGATTTGCACCAGACAACTTCTTTGTTGGAGACTTAGAGGTAGAGAAGGCTATCACCACAGAGAACCCTTACGAGTATGTACCGACAGGACACACTGGTATTGATGACAAGATCAGGGGTCTGGTTAAGGGTGGGCTTACATTCATCAAAGCAATGAGGGGTCAGGGTAAGACTGAGCTAGTCAGATATTTTGAGGTTGGACTACTCAAGCAGAACACAAAGCTTGCCCTACTCCACATGGAAGAGATGAAGTCTACAACCTACAGGTCTATGGCAACCTACGAACTTGGGTGGAATGTTAGAACCAAAGAGGATGCAGTAGCAACTGGCTACACTGAGGATGAAGTTATCAAAGCAGCACAGAAGATGGCAGGTGGAGAGAACACAGTTATCTTTGAGATGCGTAGCCATGATGATCCTATGCAACTCCTGGACTACGTTAGGCTTGCAGCAACAGTCTATGGTGCAGAGTACATCTTTATAGATCACGTCCAACGTCTAGCCTATCTATCAAACTCTGGAGTAGATGCAGCTACCAGTACCCTGACTACTCTTGGTGCTAGGATGGCACAGCTTGCTAAAGAATTAAACATAGGTGTTGTATTTATATCACAGGTTAACGATGATGGACGCACAAAGTACGCAGCATCCCTTGAGGAAGAAGCTATCGTCTGTATAAAACTCAACAGAGATACTGAATCAGATGATGATGTAGAGAGAAACACGACACACTTTATTGTTGACAAGAACAGACCCTTTGCCAAGCTAGGTAAAGCAGGGTCAGTCTTCTACGATCCTGAGACAACTATCCTTGAAGAGGTGGTGTTCAACGTATGAAGATTGTCATCAGCGACATAGAAACAAACGGTCTTAACAACAGTGACAAACTCTGGATCTGTGGTGGTAAAGATATTACTACTGGTGAGACAGTAAGGTTTGATAACTGCCACGAGGATGAGGTTGCTAGGCGTGAAGCTATCAAGTGGTACGAGTCAGCAGATTTAATTATCGGTCACAACTTTGTACAGTTTGATGCACCCATGTTAAACAAACTACTTAAACCCAGACTGATAGATCCAAGAAAGATTGTAGATACTTTACTTATTAGTAGGTTAGTAAACTACGACATTGAAACACCCAAGGGTGCTAAGTTTCCTCACAGTCTACAGGCTTGGGGCATACGACTCAACAAACATAAAGGAGACTTTCATGAGTTCGATAAGTTCAGTATCAAAATGGTTGACTACTGGTATCAAGACATCGAGGTTACAGAATCTTTGTATGATCACTTCAACGATATTGTTTGGAGTCCTGATTGGCGTAAGTCTTTAAGGACTGAGCACGATGTACAGATAGAGTTAGTTCGTACACAACACTACGGTTTCTTCTTTGATAAAACAAAAGCAGAGTTTCTTCTTAACTCAGTCAAGACAAAGATGATTACCTTAGAGGAGCAGTTTCAAGTAGACTTCCCACCTAAACTTACTGAGGTCAATCGTATCAAGTATCGACTCAAGAAGGATGGCGATGAGATGGCTACAGTTATCAGGGCTAAAGAGAAGTACGCTATCACAAACGTAGAGGATGATGACTTAGTTTGTCTCGACTGGATAGAGTTTAATCCAGGATCTTCAAAGGACAGGATAGATGTTCTCTGGGGTGCAGGATGGAAGCCAGTAGATAAAACAAAGACTGCTATTAACTTCTCTCGAAAGAAGGTAGGTGATCCATACGGCAAGTCAGTAGCCTCTATGGACGAGGATTTCTACAATCAAAAGAAGAAAGACTTAGACAGGTACGGTTTCACTGTATCAGAGGCAAATCTTAGCACACTCCCTGAGACAGCACCTACAGGAGCGAAAGCTCTAGCCCAGTGGCTCACACTAGAAGGACGCAGAAGCTCACTGGTGGAGTGGATAGGGCAGTGTGGTGACGATCTAAGGATTCATGGTAGGATAAATAACATTGGAGCATGGACAGGACGGTGTGCTCACAAAGATCCTAACACTGCTAACATATCATCTCCGTTTCATGGTCAACCTAAGTCAGCAGTTGATGAAGTAAAGAAACAATTTGATGTACACCTACGTTCTTGTTGGACAGTTCCTTCTGACTCTTGGTTAGTTGGTACAGACGCAGACGGTATTCAATTACGTGTGTTAGCTGACTATCTCTGGAGACACTTTGACGCTGATCAGTATGCACAAGCCATCATGAAGGGAAAGAAAGAAGACGAGACAGACATACACAACGTCAATAAGAAAGCTTTAGATGTACCCAATGGTACGAGGGATATGGCTAAGACTTTTATCTATGCTTGGTTACTAGGTGCAGGTGTAGCAAAGACTGGTCAGATACTAAAAGTAAACATGAAGGAAGCACAGGAGGCACGTACTCGTTTCGAGATGAGCATTGATGGCTTATACAATCTTAAGAATACACTCGTGCCTTACATAGCAGAGCAGGGATACTTCACTGGGTATGATGGACGTAGAGTTCCAGTACCCAACGCACACAAAACCTTGGCAGGGATACTACAGAATGGTGAAGCTTGTTTGATGAAGCACAGTCTACTCAAGTGGCACGACAAAGCTAGACAGGAAGGGATAAAGTTTAAGATGGTTGGGTTCATCCACGATGAATACCAAGTAGAGGTAACAGGAACAGAGGAGGAAGCTAGAGCACTAGGAAAGATACAAGCAGACTGCATGTTAGAAACTGGTCAGGAGTTAGGGTTTAAGATACCTACTCCAGGATCATATGACATAGGAAAAAACTGGGCTGAGACCCATTGACAACTACAATAAAAAATATTAGATGTAACAACAGTAAAAGAAAAGGAGGGCAGTATGCCATCAACACAAATAGATATTAAAGGTACAATCGAATGGGCAAAAGTATTTGAGTCCAACAGAGATCAAGCCGAATGGAATATTGATACTAACGGTGAGTACAAGGTTACTGTAACCACCGACAAGAAAACAGCAGATGCTTTGAAGAAAGCAGGATGTCAAAAGAAAATAGAGGAAGTAGACGGTGGGTATAGACTCACTGTGTCACGCCCTCACACTGGTACTGAGGACTGGATGGGCGGTGAGCCTGTCATAGCTGACATTGCAGGTAAAGCCTGGAGTCTAGACGATAACGGTTTTATCGGTAACGGAAGCAAAGGTATTGTTAAAGTTGAGGTGTATCGTACAAAGAAAGGTCTTGTAGGTACACGTCTTATGGGTCTTCAAGTTCTTGATCATGTGGTTTATAACAGTGAGGGTGGCTCCTCCCAGTCAGCCTCTGAAATGTTTACAGATCACAGTAAGAGTTCTAGTGGTAAGTCTTCCTCCCAAAAAGAACCACAGGACTCAATACCCTTCTAGGTTTTAGTTCCTTTTTACCCTAGAAGACTAAGCCCCCATCTTTTTCGTTCATTTTTAGGTGGGGGCTATTTTATAATGAGAGAGAGACATGGAATATAAAAAAGAAATAATAACAGATATGTCTAATGAAGAGTATCACTCAACCAGTGGTGTTTCTTCAAGTGCTGTAAAGGCTGTATATAAAAAGACACTGGCACACTGGAAGGGTGAGAAGCGTAACTCTAACAACGCAGCCTTTGCAATGGGAAGTGCAGTACACGCTAACCTACTAGAGAAAGAACGTAACCTAGTAGTTAAAGGACCAAAGACTAAATCAAGTACAGCATTTAAAGAGATGCAAGCCAACCTTGATGAAGATCAAATCTTACTTACTGAGGTAGAGTTTAACGTGGCTAACTGTATAACCAGGGGTGCTCTAAACAATCCTGTGTGTGCATCATACTTAAATCACCCTGATAGATTAAACGAGATCAGTATCTTTGTAGAAGATCCTATCTCAGGATTAACTTTGAAAACTCGTCCAGACTTACTGATAGAAAAAGAAGGTACAGTCTACGATGTAAAGACAACACAGGATGCTAGTCCAAGAGGTTTCTTAAAAGAGTGTCTGAAGTATGGCTATCTTTTACAGGGTGCTCACTACGTTTACGCATGTAAACTGGCAGGTTATGAAGTAGATAATTTTTCTTTTATTGCCTGTGAAAAGACTGCACCATTTCTTTCACACGTACATGTGATGGGTCCAGAAGTTATGCACTGGGGTATGAAGCAACTGCATAAAACTTTAGCTATTATTGCAAAAGCAGAAAAGGATTCTGATTATAGTACAGGTTGGGGTGACTACACTGTTATTCAAAAACCTGAGTGGTTGTGATTAATTATGAGTACTAGATCCAGGGCTATAAAGGCAGGGTATCGTTCTGGTTTTGAGGATGACACAGCTAAGTACTTAAAGAAAAAAGGTATCAAGTTTACCTACGAGAAAGAACGTATAGAGTGGTTAGATGTTAGGACTCGACACTACACACCTGACTTTATCTTAGAGAATGGTATCGTAATAGAAACCAAAGGACGTTTTGTATCTAACGACAGACGTAAGCACGTAGAGATAAAGAAACAATACCCTGAGTTAGACTTGAGGTTTGTGTTTCAGAATAGCAGAGCCAAGTTATATAAGGGTGCTAAGTCTTCCTACGGTGACTGGTGTAAACGTCATGGATTTAAATATGCTCAAAAGGTAATACCTGATGAGTGGCTTGAAGAATAATCTTGACGTGTTTAATTTAATTCTTATAACTTGGAGGTTCCTGTGTTGTTTGAAATAACAATGCTACTTGACTTAGATTCTGACGCTAACTTTATAGCTGCAGATAAGGATGGTGCAAAGATAGGACTTGAACAAGCCGTATCTTACGCAGTGTACGATATTGATGATGTTGAAATAATAGAGATAGATGTAAAGGAAAAATGATGATTACAGGTAAAGACTTAGAAGACATGGGATACTTTGATCAATTTGATTTAAACAAACCAGAGAACAGCACAGTTCTTGCAGACTACACAGACTGGGTTGAAAAGAAAATTGTAACAACAGGTGATGACAGACTTATAGAGAACACACTTGGTCTTGTAGGAGAGGCAGGAGAAGTAGCAGAGAAGATAAAGAAAAAGATAAGAGATAGAAACAAAGTTTCCTCTGAGGAAATAGTTAAAGAACTGGGTGATGTTTTATTTTACGTAACTGCACTAGCTAATCATTTTGGTGAGAACTTAGCTATTGTAATGGAGAAAAATGTAGCTAAGTTAGATGATAGGGAAAAAAGAGGAACACTACAAGGATCGGGAGACAACAGATGAACAATTACTTACCAACAGATTACCAAGCATTTATTCACACATCAAGGTACGCTAAATACTTTGATGGTAAAGGCAGAGAAGCATGGCCTGAAACAGTAGATCGTTACATAGAGAATGTTATAGGTGACAAAGTAGACTCAGATACTAAAGATGAAATAATGTTTGCTATACTTAACTTAGAGATCATGCCTAGCATGAGAGCTATGATGACAGCAGGTATAGCTTTAGACAGAGATAACACTGCAGGATATAACTGTAGTTACTTACCTGTAGATGACCCAAAGTCCTTCGATGAGGCTATGTTTATCCTCCTCTGTGGTACTGGTGTTGGCTTCAGTGTTGAGAGACAGTTCATTAGCAAGCTTCCCGAAATTCCTAAACTCTTCGATAGTGATACTACCATTGTGGTAAAGGACAGCAAGGAGGGATGGGCTAAAGCGTTCAGACAATTACTAGTACTCCTATGGGCAGGTGAGGTTCCACTATGGGATGTAAGCAGGGTAAGACCTGCAGGTGCAAGGTTAAAAACATTTGGTGGTAGAGCCTCTGGTCCTGCTCCTCTTGTAGATTTATTTAACTTTACAGTTAAAATGTTTAGAGAAGCAGAAGGACGTAAGCTATCCTCAATAGAGTGCCACGATCTAATGTGTAAGATAGGAGAGATAGTAGTTGTAGGTGGAGTACGTAGGTCTGCTATGATATCTTTATCTAATCTATCAGATGATCGTATGCGTCATGCTAAGTCTGGTAACTGGTGGGATAACGAACCCCAACGTGCCTTGGCTAACAACAGTGTAGCATACACAGAGAAACCAGATAGTCTGTCCTTCATGCGTGAGTGGATGGCACTAGTAGAATCAGGGAGTGGTGAACGTGGTATATTTAATCGTGAGGCATCTAAGAGACAGGCTGCAAAGAATGGCAGACGTAATTCTGATTTTGACTTCGGAACTAATCCCTGTAGTGAGATTATTCTTAGACCGTATCAGTTCTGCAATCTTACGGAAGTTGTGGTACGAGCCACAGATACGGTGGATGACCTGGCTAGAAAAGTCAAACTCGCCACAATACTTGGGACGATCCAAAGCACGTACACAAAGTTTCCATACCTCAGAAAAATCTGGACAACAAACACAGAAGAAGAAAGACTCTTAGGTGTAAGTCTTACAGGTATAATGGATAACCCTCTTATGACTACAAAGAATAAAGGACTGGATAAAACCCTTGAGAACTTACGTAACGTTGCTGTTGTTACTAATGCTGAGTGGGCTGATCGTCTTGGTATTCCACAGTCGGCAGCTATTACTTGTGTCAAGCCATCAGGTACAGTCTCACAGTTGGTTGACTCTGCCTCTGGAATCCATGCACGTCATTCACCTTATTACGTTAGAACCGTTAGAGGAGATAACAAAGATCCTCTTACCACTTTCATGAAGGATCAGGGTATTCCTAGTGAGCCTGACGTATTTAAACCAGACCAAACAACAGTGTTCTCGTTTCCTGTTAAAGCTCCTAACAAGGCTGTAGTTACATCTGACTTGTCTGCTGTTGACCAACTTAAAATGTGGTTGATGTATCAGAGGCACTGGTCAGAGCACAAACCTAGTGTAACAATCAACGTCAAGAAAGATGAATGGTTTGAGGTTGGAACATTTGTGTATGAACACTTCGATGAAATGAGTGGTGTATCTTTTCTACCCTATAACGAACACACTTATCAACAAGCTCCGTATCAGGAGATAGACAAAGAAGAATACAAAAATATTTTAGTTACTATGCCAAAAACTATTGACTGGTCTAGACTCAGCGAGTATGAAAAAGAGGACACTACTACGTCAAGTCAGGCAATGGCTTGCACTGGTGATGTCTGTGAGGTGGTAGACATAGGAGCTTAAAGTATGCCAAAGAAAAACGCTTCCTCTATTAGAGAGGGTACAGCAGCAGAAAAAGAGTTTATAAAATTACGTGGAGATAACTTTGTTAGATCTGCTACAAGAGAAGAAGATATCTTTGAACACTGGGACGTTTTAGATAAAGACTTTGGTAAGGTTGACGTAAAAGCAGCCAAACGATTTGAAAGGAAAGGACCAGTAGACTACACAATTTGGTGGGAACTACGTACAGTTAAACGTCCTCCTGATTGGAAGCCTACAAAGGGATGGGGAGTACCTAACGATATAGATAGGTTTGTTGCAGTAAGAGCAAAGGACTTCTTCTATCTGTTAGATCCATCTAATATTATACATGATCTTAGGAAGAGATGTACTGAATACTTCAAGGGTGAGTTTGGATTACTGACCAGACCAGGTAGAGGTGATTTAATTACTATACTTCCTTTAGACTACGTGGTAGAAAACAGTACACACTCTGTTGCTATAAGCTAGGATAGAATATGAAATGCAAAGACTGCGGTTTTCTTCTTGATGATGATGGTCACTGTGGAGAGTGCAACAGGTATAGTGTTTCAGATATAATAGACTTAGCAGGAAGGAAAGAAATGAGTTCTAAATTTAATCCAGTTGATAAACCTTTCCACTACAATCACGCAGACGGTGGGATAGAATGTATTGACTACATCAAACAAGTCCTTGGTCTTGATGGCTTTATAGATTACTGTCATGGTAACATGATAAAGTATCAACACCGTTACAGATATAAAACTAATCCTGTAGAAGATATGGAAAAAGCACAGTGGTATCTTGCCAGGATGTTAGAGTCTTTAAAAGAAAAACATAAATGACTAGTAAAGATAATAAAAAAACCCTTGAGCAGGAAGCCCAAGAGTTTGTATCAAATAAAGATACTACTCAGATAAAGGTAGAGACTGACGATTTTTTTGCAGGTCATGCCTTGTCAGGACTCCTTGCTTCTGGTAAGTATTACACTAAGTCTGATCAGATAATTGAAGAAGCTTTCTCCTACTCAAATAAGATGATCGACTACAAAAATAATAAAAAGAAATAACAAACTAAAAACCCCCAGTTAATTCCTGGGGGTTTCTTTTTAGTCGTATGGTTCGTTCTCTCTTATGTTTGGAACTATGGCTAGAAGTTTCATTCTTCTTGTTAATTCATCCGATATAGTCTCAGACTCAGCCAAGTACTCATCTGCTGTTTTAAACCCAAGGGTTTGTGCAGCAGTATTTAAGTTTTGCTTACCGCCTTTATCTTTAGAATAAATTATATAATTATTTCTAATATATCCTCTAGCTTTTATCTTACTCTCATTTTCTGATAAGAAAGAATCAAACAAAGCTTCGACTTGTTCTTTTCCTTTTCTTATTTTCTTTCTAATCCAACCCTCAAGAAGATTAGCTTTATCTAAGTTAGAGATACTATCACTGGCTACGATCTCATCGTAAGTCATCTCCTCATACTTCTTTGAAGCAGGAGCTTTAGACTTCCAGTTTTCAAAGTCTTTGTACATTGACTTAGCTAGTCTTTCTCTCAAGACAAGATCAACGTTAGCACTCTTTGTTGCAGTGCTTCCATATATCTGCCAGTTCTTTAAATTGTATCTAGACATTTCTTTTTGTAGTGTTGTAAGAGGTGGCTCTGCTGTTCTACCAGTAATCTGTTTTAGAGCAGGGTTTACTTTACCTCTAGCTACAGGGTTGTCAAAGTCATAGTAAGAAATATCTGTCTCATCATTAAAAGATTGTAGGTACTGTCTAGATCTCACATCAGGCAACATCCTCAGTGCTCTGTTGGTCATCTCAGCACCACTGTAGTCTAGCTTTACATCATCTGTGATTGCTAGTTCTCTGGTGTAAGGATTACCTGCTTGATCATAGTCTGCTTGTCCTATCAAGTCTCTTGCTATCGCACCTGGCATGGTAAATGTAGATAAGAAATCTCCAAACTTTTTCTCTAAGTCTGGTGTTATTTTTTGTTTTGCTACAGCATCTAATATTGCAACAGGAATACCAAGGTCAAAAGAAAATTCTGGTATACCACCAAGAACATCTTGTAAGTCTCTCTTTAGCTGATCTGTGTTATCAAAAGAAGTAGGAAGACCATTCTCTTTTCTCCATGCTTGATCACCTAAATACATATGGAACATGGCAGCACCAAGCAAAGGTTTGAGATCCTCTTTTGCTCCTAGCTCATTCTTTATAGATCCGTAGTCAACTTCACCATCTCTATCTTTAGCTATCTGATATCCTGCAAACAACATCATAGCTCCAGTGGCTTGACGTGCATATCTAGTAGCATCATCTTTAGCACCTTCAGTTAGACCTGATCTATGTAACATCTCTCCAAGGATAGGAGCGTAGTCAGATACCGTCTGTAGGTGATTGCCTAAATATCTTGGGAAGGGAACACCTGCTGCTGCTGAAACAAGGAATGGTACTTTTCTATTTAAGTTTACTAACCCTCTTGTTGTGCTTGCTAGTACAGAGTCAGCACCTCTAAAGTCTCTCTGCATGGTAAGTCTGTTTGCGTCATCGACAGCAAGGGTTAGATCTATTCCTTCTGGTAGATCTTCTAACTTTGTGTTGGCCCTTAACCAGTCAGACATGGACATACCTTTGTCTCTGAACTGTCTCTCTAGATTTCCGTAGAAGATACCCTCTTTAAAAACAGAATCAGAAAGAGTGTTAGCCATGTTTACAAACCTACCTACTCTAGCTAAAACTCCACTGCTTTCCATACCAACCTCAAGTCTCATAGCTTGATTGTATAAACGCATGGATTGCTCTGGCATTTCCTCTAACATAATTTGACGTAGTAATTTAGCCTCTGTGTTGTTAAAAGAAAGACCTCTGACAACGGCTGTCATGTTAGGTATAAAAGTTTTTATTTGAGATGCGTCACCAGTAAGACCTTTGTAGATAGCCTTGTTAACTTGGTCTACCATATCTGTTCCAATAAGGATACCTACGTTGGTTAAGTTACGCATTGTAGTAGCAGGTTGAGAAGTCATAAAAGATATTCTCATGGTATCTAAGTCTTGTAAAAATCTAACACCAACATTTCTAGAGTTTCTAACTGCTGCTGAAGATATTTCCTGTGCATCTTGACTGCTGATAGATGAAGCACCCTTAGAAAACAAAACATCTATGTCAGATGCTTCGTCTAAGTTTATCTTAGCACCACGTTTTATAGCACTCTGAAACCCTAGTGTTTGACCTGCTCTTGATACCTCAGATAGGTAGATCATAGAGAACTCATCTTTGGAAAGACCGTATTTATCTTTTACATTCTTGAGTATTGTAAATACTTCTTGACCCTCTCCATCTCTCAGCTTGTTAGCTATAGCCTCAGTAATTCTGATATCACCACTCTTAGTATCTAACTTTAAAGCTCTCATGAGATCTACACTAGCAGCAGCAATACCTCTCATTGTTTGTGCTGAAAGACCAGAACTAAACTCTGGGTTTGCTTTTGGATCTGACATTGCGTTAAGGATAGCTCTACCCTTGGCTACACGTTCAGGATCTAACCTACCTTTTATCTTAGCACCTCTTACTCCTGCACGAGCAGACAGTATATCCTCTACATCAGCTACAATATTCATAGCTTGTTTCTTCTCAGCGTCTGAAGCAGCCTTTATAGTTCCAAGAGATTTTTTAGCAGCCTCTTCTGCTTGCTTCTTAAATGTAGTGTTTCTTTCCAACATTACATCTGCTACTTCTTTAGCTCTACCTCTACCTATTCTTCCAGAGATGTATCCTGTGGCTGCACCAAAAGTTCCTTCAGCTACAGCACCTACAGTAGAATCAAAGATTAAATCTTTTGCTGTGTACTCTGGACCTACTCCAAGCTCTTCCCTAGTTTCACCCTGTTGTTTACCCTGAAACCCAGATACAAGAGCACCAGTTACCGCACCTGTACCTGCGTCTTTTACAGACTGTCTTGCGATAGAAGACTTAAGTACATTCTTCTTTAGAGTTTCTTTTAGACCTGCTCTGACAGCTAACTGAACACCTTTAGATGCTATTTTAGCCCCTACTTTTCCAAGACCAAAACTAGCAAACCCCAAGTAAGTAGACGGTGCTGTAATTGCTCCTTCTGCAAAGTCTCCAAGACCATCCAAGAAACCTGTACCTGCTTCTTTAGAATTATCCCACGCCTGAGTCAGCCTACCAAAAGCTTGCTTACCTTTGTAGCTAAAGTCTTTGTTGCGAACATAATTTAAATCTTTTGTGGCAGTGACTTCGTTGACTGATTGTGCTCTCATGTGTTCTATAAAATCTTTAGTTAGATTTTCAAAACCCATTTCTCTCATTTCATCTTTGGTATACTTATACCTACCACCACTAAAGAAACTAACTAAGTCTCTTTTAAAATCATTGTCTTCAACAAGATTAATAAAACTAGAGTCAGGTGCTTTTTGTACGTAAGTGCTCATTATAAATTATACTCTTGATCAATAATATCTTGTTCAGCAGTGTTAGAGTTTAAAGGAATTGGTCCCTGAAACGGAAGCGGAACTTCAAACGTTTTAAAGTTGTCTGCAATATCTCTTAAAGTTATTGTTGGATCTTCAGTTAGAGCGTCTACTCTGTTGGAGATGTCTCTTAATACTTCAGATTGACTTTTTGATTTTATTGGATCAATCATTTCACTAACGTAAAAATCTACTGCGTTATTTAAAATTTCACCTGAAGCGTCTGGGTTTGTAAATTGTAACTGACCAGTGTTAGGATTTGTTGTTGTTTCTAATTGTGTCTTTAAATTCTTTTCTATAATTTCTCTAGCTGCTTTTATATCTGCAGGATCATAGTCTACCAAACCTCTTTTGTTAATGTCAAAAGGGCTTATGTTTGGAGCTACACGAGTAGTAGGTGACGTATTCATAAATGAAGATATAGCTTCATCATACTCACTTAGTGATGTAGCATGTATAGCTTCTACTAGTTTGTCAGAACTTGGATCTTCTGCAGCCCCTAAATCAAAAGCGTACTTCATAGCAGCACCTACTTTTTCAGGAGGTAAACTTCCTACAATAGTCTCACTAAATCTTTTTAGTCCTGCTTTGTTTATCTTCTTATCAGGATCTTCAGACTGCTCTATCTTTTTTAAATAACCTACAGTGCTTGACAGTTGACCAGTAGAGTACAAAACTGCTGAAGCTTCCTTATCAAGTCCAAGATTATCTGCTTCTGCTAAGAGCTTTGCTCTTTCTGCTCTAGCTTTCTTTAAGTTAGCTCTCTCTTCAAAACCTGCTTTTAACATGTAATCTTGAAGCATACCCTGCTTTGCTTTCAGATACTCTCTGTTTTCTTTCATGGTATCTGCTAGATTACCAAAGAAAGCACCTGCCATTACTGTTCCTGTTACCATTTAAACTACCTCGCCATTAAACCTTTAGGTTCTTCTTCTGTTGTTTTTTCTACTGGCTCTTCTCGCATTGACTCAGAAGCTTCTTTAACTAGGTCAAATCCTTTGTCTCTCTCACCTTCAGGTGTTGACTCAACAGCATCGTTAAACAAGGATGCACGTTCTGTCATAGTTAATTCGTCAGGTTTAAATGCCTCTTTATATTTTACCCCTGCCATGTCAGCAGCCTTCATAATAAATTCTCTGACAATGGGTTCAACGATAAGACTTACATCTATGCTGTGAACACCTGAAGCTACAGCCCCTGTCATCATAGACTCAGAGAGTGTCTTTACAGGTATGCCAAAATCAATAGCATCTAATATGTTGTCTATAATATCAGGCTCTGAAACCCTGTCGATATGAAACTTGATAGCTTCATTAGGGTCTATCATTTCAGGTGGTCTTTCCCAGGGATAGTTCTTAGGATAGTCCGTAAGAGATTGTCCTGGCACTGCTGCCATGAGTGCTGCTTCTGTCATCTTAACCTCCACGAACCTCGTTAATTATTGCATTTAGTTCTTTATCACTCAACTTTTTAAAACCTTCCCACTCATTTCTCATTTCTTTTCTAGCCTCTGTCATTGAAAACTTTTGTCTTACTCTTCTTTCAGCTAGGCGAACTGCTATTTTGTCCTGAGTATTTTCGTTAAAGAGAGTGTCATCATCTATACCAAGTTCTTTTAAAACATTTCTATTCTTTAAATCTCTTAGCGTGTTTCCTACCATTTGGTATTTACCTATGGCTGTGGTATCTTCACCCTTAGAAAGATTAAATTTGTGAAACTTTCCATTCAATTCTACCAGACTAAATATATCTTTCATAGGCATAGTAGTTATGTCTACATCTTTAAATGGTGTTTTCTTTTCTTCTGCGTTACCAAAAAGAGTTTTATAATTCTCTGCTTCTACACCAGACAAAGCTTTTCTAAATTTAGATCCTTGAATAATAAAAGAAGGTAGGTTTTCACCTGCTGCTCTGTTCTGATCTACAGATTTATTTCTTTTATCTTGAGACTCTTTAGAATCAAATGCAGTATCTATATCAATGCCCTTGTAGTAGTCAGGAACACCACCCTCAAGACTAGCTCTTTGTTCTTTAAATAAAGGATCTTCATCAGCAAATGCTTGTCTTATTTCCTCCATCCACCCAGTTGCAAAAGCATTAAGACTATCGGTATTTTTTTCAGGTTTTTCTTTTGAGTCATTTTGTGCTCTCCTAACACCTTCTCTCGTTTCACTAAAATCAAAATCAGGATTACCAAGAGCTTTTCTTTTACGTTTAACTCCAGGATTACCCACACTTAACTCAGGATTGCCCTGCTCAAGCATTATTTTTTTTCTTCTTTTATCTTGTAATGAGTTTAACATATTTAATCCTTAATTTAAAACGGTAAAGGTATTATCTTTTTAACTACTTCAGCAATAAAATTACCTTTTGACTGAGCAGCCCCTATCTTAGCCTGTAACTCAGCAACATCTATCTCAGCATCAGCAGCCATCTTTTGAAGTATAATACTGTTAGCTCTGTCAGCGTTACTTTCTGACACTTGGAAAGCCATAGACATTATATCTCTTTCTCTCTGCCATATTGAGTCAAGGTTAGTAGATGTCAAAGCGTTTATAGTCTGAGCAAAAGCCATGTTGCTTTCGTTCTGTGCAGAGGTGTTAAGAGTAGCCAAGTTTTGTCTCCACTGAGCGTTAGCCTGTGCTATCACCAAACCATTCTGTGCGTTAAACAAATCTCTTTGCTGTTGTATCTGTGAGTTAAACTCTCTCAGAGCGTTGACACTGTTGACGTTAAACTGATCCATAGCATTTGCTTGGACAGAGTTAAACTGTGATGTTTGATTAGATAAGTTAGCAAAGAACTGGTCTGTTTGATTTTGGTTTGCTGCGTTGAATTGTTCAGCAGCGTTCTCTGCAGCCTGATCGGTAAACAAAGACTGTATGTTTTGTTGTGCTTTGAATACCTCTGTCTGTTGTCTGTTTGACAGGTTAGACATATCCATCTGTAAGAAGTTTTGTGCGTTCTGTACAGAAGCCTGTTGTCTGTTAGATAGGTTAGCCATATCTAGTTGAGATAGAGCAGCAGCTTCTGCCATAACCATAGACTGTCTATTGGATAAATTGTTTAAGTTTACTGTGTTAGCTGCACGAGAATCCTCTAACGCTATCTGTTGTTCAGCAGTAAAGTTCATGTTAGCTACGTCAGCAATCTTAGCTGCGTTCTGCACACGAGCCTGAAACGCTTGGTCAAACTCTTGTCCTATAAACTGAGCACGTTGTTGTGCTCCAAGCATAGCACGTTGTTGTCTGTTAGACAAGTTCTGTGCTTCAAACTGAGCCTGTGTAGCAGCATCTATTTGTGCGATAGGTAGTGCAGACTCCATAGCAGCCTGAACAATAGCCTGTCCTGCCATAGAAGAAGCACCAAGACCTCTTGCAAGCATAGTACTCGTAGCGGCTCTCATAGCTCCTGAAGCCCAAGCAGGTGTGTTACCACCCTCGAACTGAGCCATTAATCCTTCTAGCTGACCTTGCACTGTAGCCTGTTTAGTAGGGGTAGCAGTCTCAGCTTCTACAGCTTCAGTAAAAGCCCTAGCAGTCTCAGCGTTAGCAGAGCCAGAGATAATCTCACTCTCACCTGATACAGGATCTGTCTCTAGTTTTCTAGCTGTTGGTCCTTCTACTTTTATTGCTGCACCTTGAGCAGCCTCCATACCTGTTACAGAAGTAGTAGCTTGTTGAGCAGCACCTACTTGAGCCTGTTGTGATAAAGTTCCTTGAGCAGGTTGTAACGCACCAGTTACAGCTTGTACCTGTGGTGCTGCAAAGGCAGGAGTCATGGCTGTTGGTTGTGTAGCAGTTGGCATTAATGCTTGCTGTGTTGTGCCTGTTGTAGCAGCTTCAGCAAACGGAGCCATAGGCACAGTCATACCTGCGTCTACTGGTATAAACTCTGCAGGTGTGGGTTGAAGCCCTGCTATCGGTGCTTGCATAGGTTGCATCGTCTGACTTACTAAGTTAGAACTCATTTGAGCCAGAGGATTAACCACAACAGGAGCAGAAGTAGGTGGAGGAGACACAACTGTTGCAAGAGTACCTTCTTGAGCACCCATACGCATACCGCCCATGTTCATCATAGCCTGTCTGTACTTACCCATACGTGCAGCAGCAGAAGGGTTAGACTGTAAAAAGTTATCAAGCTGATCATCAGGAGATTCCTCTGGAAAACCTAAAAACTTTTTAGCTAGACTGACATCTCCACCCTGTGAAAAAATCATACCATCATTTATATCTCTAGCAGTTCCACCAGAACTCCCAGGCTCAATGTCAGATCCTGGAAGAGGTCTATCAACAGGAGATTTAGAATTCGGTTCAATTGGCAGAAGTTTATAATCAAATCCAGGATCTTGTCTTATCTCTAATAAGTTTTGACGTACAAAACCAGGCGGCACGTAAGTAATAGGTTTACCGTTAAACTCAGTAATCATTACTCTTTGATTTGTTTTTGGATTTATGTAAGCAACTTGTTGATAACCTGAAGTAATCTGTTCACCTGATCCTGGGGCAGTAGTAACGAGTGTTTGTGGAACAGCACCTGCAGTACCTGCATAGTGTGTTTTATAAGATATCTGTTGAGGAACAGCAGATAATCCTGCAGTCTGCACAGGTGTAGCAAACGTTCCTGTTTGAGGTGCTTGCTCCATTACAAAAGGTTTAGCCTGTTGTTGTGTTTGTGTAGTAATAGGAGTTTGATATGTTACAGGAGCAACCTTTTGAACGACAGTCTTTGGAGTTGAGGGTATTATAGGAGCTACTTCGTCAGCTTCTAAATTTACTACTTCTACTGATGGATTAGTTTCTACAAAGGTTGGTCTAGTTACTTCTGTATCTACAAAATCTGTACCTGTACCAGTTCCGTCTTTACCACCACCTATAATTTTATCTTTATCTCCATCACCATCTCCATCTCCACCTTTGTTTACATCTCCATTTCCGTCATTACCTTCGTTACCACCTTCGTTACCACCTTCGTTACCACCTTCGTTACCGCCTTCGTTACCATCCTCTACCTTTATTGCTTCTGTATTTGCTATTTCATCAGCTAATCTTGTTACTGTTTTAACTTCGTTACCAGTACTACCTGACGAACTACTTAAAACAGTACCATTAGATAAAGTTACTGTAGATGCTGCATCACCACCAAAACCAAAGAGACCACCATCTCCTTTGATAGCATTTACATCCTCATCAGTGTAAGTTATATTTTCTCCTGCTTCAGCAGCTTCTAAACCTTCTTTAAATGCAGCAAACTCTTCTGCAACGTTACTTGCGTTAGAGCTTCTAGAACCTTTTTTTGAATGTATGGCTAAATAAGTTGTTTTACCTTCAGGATCTACTTTAATAATTTGAGTTTTTTTGTTACTAGCTTTGGCAATGTATTTTGTACCATCAGCTTTTGTGTAACTATCTACTTCTCTATAACCACTAGATTGTACCATATCTTTTTCCTTATTTACCCATTGTCATCCACACTGCACCTGCAATAAACGTCAACAGTGCGACAGTGGCTAATTTAACTACAGTAGACCAAACAGACCTACGTGTGTCTCTCCAAGCTTCTAACAAACTTCTCATCTCTATGATGTCTCTGGCTGCATCATCATCAAGTAACCCAATAGAACGTAGTGCCTCTTTAGCACCACGTCTAGCTGCGTTGTCTAGCATTTCCTCTAGATCGTCAGGGGTAAGTTTGATGTCACTCATTTGCTTTTGTTTTCTAACTGTGGTGTGTTTGTCAAAGATGTTTTATCTAATATGTTAAAACCTCTGCTGTTAGCAAAGTCACCTGGACAGTGTGCCCACTTGTCAGCTAACTGTTCTAGCCACTGTACTGTGTGGTGATGCTCTGGTGCTTTACCATCCTGTATTGTTTTGTTTTCCCACTCTAGGTAAGCAAACACTTCAGCCTGTGCCTGTGCTGCGTTGATACCAAGGTCAAACAAGTATATCATGTTACCTTCATCAATGACACCCTGTCGTGGTCTTGCACTATTAAGTGCTTGCTTCATGCAGGTCATAATGTGGTACTTAATTTCTTCTAGCTCGTAGTCTTCTTCTGTCAGTTCTTCTTTACCTATCTTCTCCATCAGATTGTCGTACTGGTTCGTAAAGAAGTTTAACTTACGTACTGCAGCCTCAACGTAACCACGAGAGCTTGCTGCGTTAGCTTGCTTCTCTGTTATCTTTATCTCTAGCATCTCTTGCTCTAGTGGATCAGTTTCTTCTAGT